>OGJQ01001084.1_pt1 | contig 15203 bp, 11 predicted proteins | sample 1572261 | NCBI WGS metagenome assembly OGJQ01 (sample SAMEA2582138, study PRJEB24529) | metagenome | biome: Human gut stool | place: China | collected 2011
AAAATATCTTGGATTTGCACAGCGGATTAAACCCCACCCCTCAGAAACTCCCGTCCCTGAGAGCTCGCCCCGTCGTCCCCGACGCCACTCCATACCTCTGATTTTCGGCTCATAACCCTTTGATAATATACAATATATAGATTAATATCCTTTTTACACTATTAAAGGAAATCGTTTGGAGAAGGGTATGACAGCAGTGATTATAATTTTGCGAATGGGATTTTGGGTTGGGGACGGAGATATTCTTAAAAAGTTTTTGATAAAATAGAGATATATAAAAAAGAACGAGGAGCATGAATACTCCCCCTTCCAAATGTTTTCACAACGGAATAATCCTTATTGTGATTTGCTTTCAAATTTGTGTTGACAAATATACATATAATTTTTTTATACTATTGTATTTTTCGATAAATTTTTTTATGTTTACATATTAAATATAATAATACCATAAAATATATAGTAGGCATGAAAAACATTTTGGGATTGGATTTAGGCTCGAATAGTATAGGTTGGGCTATTGTAAAAGCATTGAAAAATGAAGATGGAAAGGAAATCTTACAAAGCATAGATCTTGCAGGAAGTAGGATTATTCCTATGGATCAAGCAACTTTGGGCAATTTTGAAAACGGAAATTCTGTGTCTCAAACAAGAGAAAGAACAGGTTACCGAAGTGCTAGAAGATTGAGGGAAAGGTATTTATTGAGAAGAGAAAGGCTGTTAAGAGTGCTGAATTGTATGGGATTTTTGACAGAACATTATTCTCAAAATATTGATAAATATGGTAAATTCTTTCTTGATAATGAGGTAAAACTTTCATGGAAAAAAGATAAGATGGGAAAGAACGAATTTATTTTTTTAGATTCGTTTAATGAAATGTTGGAAGATTTTAGACACTCACAACCGCAATTATTGTTAGATGGACGTAAAGTGCCTTATGATTGGACAATTTACTATCTCCGTAAAAAAGCTTTGACTGAGAAGATCTCCAAAGAAGAGCTGGCATGGATACTCTTAAATTTTAATCAAAAGCGAGGCTATTTTCAACTTCGTGGAGAAGATGAAGAAGTTCAGGGTAAAAAAATAGAATTTTATGCCTTGAAAGTTGTTCGAGTGGAAGACACAGGAGAGAAAAAGGGAAAGGACACATGGTATAATGTGTATTTAGAGAGTGGTTTGGGAGATACGGATGATTATTGGGTATATCGTAGGGCTAGCAGTGTTCCCATTGATGAGTGGGAAGGGCAAGTTAAAGAGTTTATCGTAACGACAACTCTCGATAATAACGGGAGTCCTCAGATTGATAAAGAAGGAAAGGTGAAGCGTTCTTTTAGTATCCCGAAACCAGAAGATTGGATGTTAGTCAAAAAGAAGACAGAAGTAGATATTAAATCATCTGGTAAAACAGTGGGGACTTATATTTATGATACGTTATTACAAAAGCCAGATCAAAAAATTAAAGGAAAATTAATTCGAACCATAGAACGAGAAAACTATACAAACGAGTTATCTCTAATTTTGGAAAATCAAAAAAAATTCCATCTTGAATTACAAGATAGGGAATTATATCATCAATGTATAGAATTGCTTTATTATAAAAATGAGGCACATAAAAGAGTTATTGGAACTTGGGATTTTACTTCGTTATTCATAAAAGACATATTGTTTTATCAACGACCATTGAAAAGCAAAAAGGCTTTGATTGATAATTGCCCGTATGAAGAATCCTTTTATATAGAAAATGGGGAGAAAAAAAGTAAACCAAGGAAATGTATTGCAAAATCCCATCCTCTGTTCCAAGAATTTCGGATATGGCAGTTTATTTCCAATTTAAGGATTTATCAAAAAGTGAAAGAGGTGGACGGCAAATTGCAGTTTAACGTTGATGTAACAAGTGATTTTTTGAGAGATGAAAGCGCTTATGTGGAATTGTTCAAATGGCTTAATGAACGGGCAGAGGTTTCGCAAGAAGATTTGTTGAAGCATTTAGGCCTTAAAAAGACGAAGACGGAAGATACGGTGTCTTTATATCGATGGAATTATGTAGAGGATAAAAAATATCCCGGTAATAAAACTCGTAGTTCTATTTTGAAAAAGTTATTGAACGATGAAAAAGAAGCTCTTTCGGAAGATATAGAATTAAAGATATGGCACTTGCTTTATTCCGTTTCAGCACAGTCTGAGATAGATAAAGCTCTTAGTTCGAAAAATGTGTCAACAAAAGGGATTTATTCTGAATTGAGTGTATATTTTTCCGATGAGACGATACAGAAAATAAAAAATGTGAAACTGGAAAGTGGGTATGGCTCGTATTCGGCAAAGGCTATTGGCAAGTTGCTGCCTTTGATGCGAAGAGGAAAATATTGGAATTTAGAATCTATTGATAATCATACAAAGGAGCGTATCGAAAAGATTCTTAATGGAGAGTGTGATGAGACCATCAGAGCAAGAACAAGAGAAAAATCGATTTCTCTTACCGATATTTCTCAATTCAAAGGGTTACCGCTGTGGCTCGCTTGCTATATCGTTTATGATCGCCATTCGGAGCTTAAAACAATTAAAAAGTGGAATAGTCCTGAAGATATTAATAAATTCTTGAAAGAGTTTAAACAACACTCGTTACGTAATCCTATAGTTGAACAAGTGACTATGGAAACACTTCGTGTAGTTCGAGACATTTGGAGACGAGTAGGTTCCATAGACGAAATTCATATCGAAATGGGGCGGGATATGAAACAAACAGCCCAAGAACGGGCAAGATGCAGTGCTATTATCAGTAGGAATGAAAATAACAATTTACGCATCAAAGCGTTACTCCATGAATTTATGAACCCGGAACTTGGAATTGAAAATGTTCGTCCATATTCTCCTGCACAACAAGAAATTTTGCGTATCTATGAAGATGGAGTGTTGAGCAGTGTTTCTGAAATAGAAGATGAAATAAAGAATATACTGAAAAAATTCAATGAAAGTGAAGAGGGAAAGCGTCCGACCAAGAACGAAATAATTCGTTACAAATGTTGGTTAGAGCAAAAGTATCGTTCTCCCTATACAGGCGAAATAATACCATTAGGAAAATTGTTCACACCAGCCTATCAGATAGAACATATAATTCCGCAAGCTCGTTTCTTTGATGATTCATTTACCAACAAGGTTATATGTGAGGCCGAAGTCAATGCCAAGAAAGGCGATTTGTTGGGATATGAGTTTGTTAAAGAAAAAGGTGGCGAAATTGTAGAATTAAGCGGAGGACGGAACGTGAGAATCTTCTCGGTAGAAGAATATGAAGCTTTCGTAAAAGAGCATTATAAAAGTAATAAGCAGAAAATGCAACGTCTTTTGGCCGAGGATATTCCTACCGAATTTAGTCATCGACAGTTGAATGACAGCCGGTATATAAGCAAATATATTCGGAATCTGTTATCCAATATTGTGCGTGAAGATGATGAACAAGAATCTGTTTCTAAGAATGTAATCTCTTGCAACGGTGCGATTACCGATAGATTGAAAAAAGATTGGGGTGTGAATGATGTATGGAATCATATTATTTTGCCTCGCTTTGTGCGGTTAGAGGAAATAAGAGCAGATAATGGTGAAAAATTTACAACCTTTAATCAGGAAGGACATCGAATTCCAAGTATGCCATTGATGTATCAAAAAGGTTTCAATAAAAAACGTATAGACCATAGACATCATGTTATGGATGCTATTGTCATAGCTTGTACCACTCGTGATCATGTGAATTTATTGAATAACGAATGCTCAAATCCTCAAAATAATGCTAATAAGCATCAATTGTCAAGAAAATTACGTAGATATGAGAATGTGTCGTACAAACAAGATGGGAAACTAAAAGAACGGGAAGTACCGAAAGAATTTCTAAAACCGTGGGAAGAATTTACAAGAGATGTTGAGTTCGCTTTAAAAAATGTGATAGTGAGCTTTCGCCAGAATCTGAGAGTGTTGAACAAAACAGTCAATTATTTCCAACATTGGAAAGATAATTCCTCCGAAAAAGAATGGAAAGAACAAAAGTCTGCCGATCATTGGTCGATAAGGAAGCCTTTACATAAAGAGACCGTTTCGGGAGAGGTGTTTTTATGGAGAACTAGATTTGTTTCGTTGAGGGAAGCATTGACAAATCCAAAGAGAATTGTAGAAAAAGATTTAAGGTCAAAAATATTAGAGTTGCAGCGTAAAGGCTATGATATTGAGCGAATAAAAAAATATTTCGAGGATAATAAAGATGTTTGGCAAGATGTGAATCTGTCGAAAATAGAGGTGCGTTATTATTCTCGTGAGATAGTAGATCCTCAAACAGAATTACCTAAAAATCGTTATTTTGCAACTCGTTTTGGAAACGATCTTATTAGTTTGTTTAGTGGGGTTTCCAATTTTGAGAAAGCTAAAAAAATAATAGAAAGCATAACCGATACAGGTATTCAAAAGATTCTGTTTAGGCATCTTGAAAATAAAGGTAATGATCCGGTACTTGCATTCTCCCCAGAAGGTATAGATGAAATGAACAGAACAATAAAGACATTGAATAATGGGAAAGATCATAAGCCTATATATAAGGTGCGTATATATGAGTGTAGTACGATGAAATTCCCGTTAGGCTCAGTAGGAAATAAGTCCAAGAAATTTGTTGAGGCAGCAAAAGGCACCAATTTGTATTTTGCTGTTTATGAGAAAGAAGTGGAGAACGATCGTGGAGAGTGCCATAAAGAGCGAACTTTTAAGACTATTCCGTTGAATGATGTTATTCGTAATTTGAAACAAGGATTAAGTATTGCTCCTAATGATGAAAATGGAAATCCTCCGGCATTTATATTGTCTCCGAATGATTTGGTCTATTTGCCAACCAAAGAGGAGTCAGAAACTGATTCAATAAGTCAACCGTTAGATAGAAATAGAATATATAAGATGGTAAGCTGCACGGGGTATCAAGTCTTTTTTGTGCCTGCTTTTATTGCCGCACCTGTTCTTCAAAAAATAGAGCTCGGTAGTAACAATAAGTCAGAACGAGCCAGAACCGATGAGATGATAAAAGAGAGTTGTATCCCCATAAAGGTTGATAGATTGGGAATGTTAATATCCATAAATGGGAAAGCGGTATGATCAAACGCACATTATATTTTGGGAATCCCTCGTATTTGAGTTTGCGCAATGCCCAGCTAGTACTGCGTCTGCCAGAAGTGTCGAATAACGACACATTACCCGATACGTTCAAAAAGGCGGCGGAACGGACGATTCCTATCGAGGATATAGGAGTGGTCGTACTCGATCATTCGCAAATAACGATCACACAAGGATTGCTCGAAGCCCTTCTCGAAAATAATTGTGCTATTATCACTTGCGATAAAAGTCGTTTGCCTGTGGGACTCGTACTACCCCTTTGCGGGAACACGACACAAAACGAACGGTTCCGAGACCAACTTAATGCTTCGTTACCTTTGAAAAAGCAACTTTGGCAACAGACAGTGCAGCAAAAGATTGCCAATCAAGCTGCAATTTTGGAGAGCCGGGGGATTGTAGCTAAAAATATGCGGGCATGGGTGGGCGAAGTCCGTAGCGGAGACATCGATAATATGGAAGCACGGGCTGCCGCCTATTATTGGTCGAGTATATTCCCTCACCTCGATAGTTTTCGCAGAGACAGAGACGGCGATCCCCCCAACAATCTACTCAATTATGGCTATGCCATTCTTCGGGCTGTTGTCGCCCGGTCGCTCGTTATTAGCGGATTGTTACCTACTTTGGGCATACATCATCATAACCGTTATAATGCATATTGTTTGGCCGATGATGTGATGGAGCCTTATCGCCCCTATGTCGATGGCTTGGTCTGTGAAATCATGGAAAGTGGAAAAGACTATTCGATGTTAACGACCGAATTGAAAGCAAAGTTATTGTCTTTACCGGTGGTAGAGGTAGGTATTCAAGGGCGGCGTAGTCCTTTGATGGTCGCAGTCGCCCAAACTACCGCCTCTTTATACAAATGTTTTAACGGGGAGTTACGTAAAATCATCTATCCAGAATTATAATTAATATGGATAGATTCAGCGAATATCGTATTATGTGGGTATTGGTATTTTTCGATTTGCCAACAGAGTCGAAACGGGAACGTAAATTATATGCCGACTTCCGTAAGAAACTGTTGCAAGATGGATTTACTATGTTCCAATTTTCCATTTATGTACGGCATTGTCCTAGTCGGGAGAATGCCGATGTACATATCCGCCGGGTGAAGCTTTCTTTACCGCCGTTTGGAAAAGTAGGTATTCTCTGTGTTACTGATAAACAATTCGGTATGATGGAAATTTTCTATGGGAAGAAAGAGGTAAAGCCACAGGTTCTACCTCAACAGCTCGAACTCTTTTGAAAAACAAAAAGCCGGTTTTTTAACCGGCTTTTTAATAAAATACAGCTCTAATTTTTAATTCTAATTGATTGTGTAATTATTTGACTATTAAATGACTATACAAATTGTGCTGTATTTAATATGTCAAAGATACAAATTTGAAAGCGAATCACAACATACATTCGTGTACTTTCATGAATTAAACAGCTGTATTTAATATGTCAAAGATACAAATTTGAAAGCGAATCACAACATTGTCTATTATCTTGTTTACGGATATGAAGCTGTATTTAATATGTCAAAGATACAAATTTGAAAGCGAATCACAACTCATCAAGATGTCGAACGATGCCTTCATCGCTGTATTTAATATGTCAAAGATACAAATTTGAAAGCGAATCACAACAGGCCGATACGGATAGTAAATTAAATTCTGCTGTATTTAATATGTCAAAGATACAAATTTGAAAGCGAATCACAACGCAATGGTATCGGACTCCTGCGCCTCTTTTGCTGTATTTAATATGTCAAAGATACAAATTTGAAAGCGAATCACAACAATCAAATAATATAAAAGCATGACAAAAAAGCTGTATTTAATATGTCAAAGATACAAATTTGAAAGCGAATCACAACCCCACTCTAATGCTTTTTCTTGTACCATGAGCTGTATTTAATATGTCAAAGATACAAATTTGAAAGCGAATCACAACTGGGGGTTGTTTATATCCCAAACCGCTACTGCTGTATTTAATATGTCAAAGATACAAATTTGAAAGCGAATCACAACTCGTGAGTACTACGGTTGTAGTTATTTAACGCTGTATTTAATATGTCAAAGATACAAATTTGAAAGCGAATCACAACTGAGAAAAAAACATTAACAGTAACTCCTTTGCTGTATTTAATATGTCAAAGATACAAATTTGAAAGCGAATCACAACTATGTCGGTGTTTTCGATTGTTGCTATTGTGCTGTATTTAATATGTCAAAGATACAAATTTGAAAGCGAATCACAACTACGGAATTTGCCGTACTTCGTAATTGACGGCTGTATTTAATATGTCAAAGATACAAATTTGAAAGCGAATCACAACAATTGGTGAGCCTTACATATGGAAATTTAGCTGTATTTAATATGTCAAAGATACAAATTTGAAAGCGAATCACAACTTCTATATTCATGGGTATTTGTTTTTTATGGCTGTATTTAATATGTCAAAGATACAAATTTGAAAGCGAATCACAACTGACAAACGAGAGAGCATAATATACTAGCGCTGTATTTAATATGTCAAAGATACAAATTTGAAAGCGAATCACAACTGTCGGTAGCCTTGTATTCCGCCCAATGTCGCTGTATTTAATATGTCAAAGATACAAATTTGAAAGCGAATCACAACGGCATAGGAGCGGGACAATCTTTGCAATGTGCTGTATTTAATATGTCAAAGATACAAATTTGAAAGCGAATCACAACCGATTAGCCAGCATAGCATCTCGTAGGCTGGCTGTATTTAATATGTCAAAGATACAAATTTGAAAGCGAATCACAACTAAGTACTCCGAATCTGGCTTTTGAAGCCGCTGTATTTAATATGTCAAAGATACAAATTTGAAAGCGAATCACAACGTTGTACCATAATTAAATGTTTTTAGTTGGCTGTATTTAATATGTCAAAGATACAAATTTGAAAGCGAATCACAACTGTTTTGAGTATGTCTATTATGTCGTGAGGGCTGTATTTAATATGTCAAAGATACAAATTTGAAAGCGAATCACAACTATCCTTTATTGCAAATATAGCGTCTTTTTGCTGTATTTAATATGTCAAAGATACAAATTTGAAAGCGAATCACAACTAGGTTTTTAATGCTAATCCCATCATAGGAGCTGTATTTAATATGTCAAAGATACAAATTTGAAAGCGAATCACAACTACGATTTCTCTGTTAATTCCTTCCATATGCTGTATTTAATATGTCAAAGATACAAATTTGAAAGCGAATCACAACTGATATACGGTTGTGAGATAAATTCCTGCTGCTGTATTTAATATGTCAAAGATACAAATTTGAAAGCGAATCACAACTAGGTTTTTAATGCTAATCCCATCATAGGAGCTGTATTTAATATGTCAAAGATACAAATTTGAAAGCGAATCACAACCTTTTGAGTATCGTTTCCACACGGCTGTCTGCTGTATTTAATATGTCAAAGGTACGGATTTGAAATTAAATCATAATTAATTTAGTTGGATTTTAAACTGTTAATTTCTTATGTGTTGAGAATACCACGGATAAATACTATTGAATTACAGTGTTGGTAGGTGTGTTTTGTGTGGAAAAGCGTATCTTTGATAGCTCAATTAAAGGGATAATGAATGTATGAAACCGTTGGGTATTTGTCGTACGACTTTTTATGTGTCTAAAATGGTCATGTGTGCCGTACTTGTCGTATTTTCATTGAGAGGCAGAGCGCAGAGCAGTGTGATGATGGAGAAGGAGACTTGTGCGTTTCTTCAATCTTTGCCTGCGGGTTTACAAAAGACACAGGCCGATGCCGTGCGCCGCGCCATAAACGGGGATTGTACCGCTTTGATATCTGTGCGTAATTCGCGTAATACGAACCCTGAATCGAAAAGTGGGGTAGTGACAAAGGATATCGGAGGGTGTTATCGTTTGTATCGCTCTGCCGGATTCGATACTATTCCGTTGCCTGTGTTGATTTACTTACATGGGGGTGGCTGGTGTTTCGGGAGTATCAATAGTTGCGCTCATTTTTGTGCGGAGTTATCGTATAGGGCAAAGATTGCTGTGTTGGCCGTGGAATATCCCTTAGCACCCGAACATGCTTATCCTGCCGCCCTCAATGCTTGTACCGAGGCCGTCACATTCGCTTTCGAGCATGCCGGGGAGTATGGCTTTCTTCCTGATCGGATATCTATCGGCGGAGATAGTTCGGGCGGGAATCTTGCTCTTGCTACGGCTCTTAACCTAATTCTTGCAAAGGATTCTCACTCTTGCCGCATGGACAGTGGAACGATGTGCTCTTCACTTTGTTCGCTCGTACTGTTTTATCCAGTGACAAAAGCTTGGGCAGACGGTTCGTCTTCGTGGAAAAACTATGCCGAGGGATATGGTCTCGATGCCCAATTGATGGAGGCTTTCAATGCCGCATACATCGGTACAGGAGATGCTCGCCAGCCTCTTGTCTCGCCGGGCGTAGCCGATGACGAGCTACTGAAACAGCTACCACCGACGCTTATCGTCAATGCCGAGCAGGATATTCTTTTATCTCAGGGGAAGGAATTGGCGGCCAGACTTTCCGGGCTCGGCGTTGCCGTGAGCCATACGGTTTTGCCTCATACGGTGCATCTCTTTATCACCGTGCCGGGACAGCCTGCGGCATTCGGGGAGTCTGTTCGTTTAGCCGCCGACTTTCTCACGTTAGAGTAGGGGAATCATTCCGTATCAGAGAGGTGGCTTTACAACTATATCGGGATTGAGACTCCTTAGATGATCGATGAATGCTTGCCTCTGTTTGGGAGACAAGACGAGAGTCTTTTTGTCGGCGAAGCGGATTTCTATCCTGTCCATCGATAAGGCCGGTGCGCTTAAACAACTATTGGTTTTCGAGATTTTCGTTATTCGGTCGATCGGGAAGGAGGACGACAAGAATATGCCGCATTTGATATGCAGCGTGCCGTTGTCTATGGTGTAGCTCGTGTTACAGAACGGGTCGGCAATGAAAGCGGCCGTGACGACCAATAAGGCGAGGGCTATCCAAGAGAATTCGAACAGGAGCGGCAGGTAGGACAGAAGGACAATTGCTATAATGGCGATTAGCAAGCCTTTATCGACCTTTGATTTGTAAACAGTTTTCATTGTCTCGTAGGAGATTAGAATATCCCTCCACCAAGCATAAGGCGCAGTATACCCAAAACGATAGATACGATGCAGAGGGTTTTGCCATTGTCTGATTTGAGAATGGCACAGATGATGAGGAAAATGACCGATATGGGTATGGCCACCCAGTTGAGAAATCCCAATAGGGGAATAAATGCGACAAGGGTGATGAGCAGTGCTACGATACCTAAGAATGTTCCCATTGTTTTATGCTTTTTGTCGATTAACAAATGTATTTTGTGATTTGTTCCGGGGGATCGATGTCTTGTCAATCCATTCGGGTTTTATAGTCGTAGTAGTCGTATTCCCGCCAGATTTCCGCTTTCCCGTCGCTTTTGAGGCAGGCTATGGAGGGGTGGGGGATTCCGTTGAACATGGTTGTCTTGACTGTCGTATAGTGAATCATATCCTCGAATATGATTCGGTCTCCTATTTGCAATTCGTGGTCGAAATGCCAGTCTCCTATATAGTCGCCGCTCAGACAGGAGTTTCCTCCCATACGATAGGCGTATGTGCCGAGAGCGGGTTCTACCGAGCTTCGTATCGCCGGTTTATAGGGCATTTCGAGACAGTCGGGCATGTGACAGGCAAAAGAGACGTCGAGAATGGCTGTTTTGATACCGTGGTTCTCGACTATATCGACTATGGTGGATACTAATGTACCGGTCTGCCAAGCGAATGCGCTGCCGGGTTCGAGAATGATTTCGAGGCCGGGGTGCCTTTGTTTGAAGCCCCGGAGGAGGTTAATCAAATGTGCGGTATCGTAATCTTTGCGGGTCATGAGGTGACCGCCTCCCATGTTCAGCCATTTGATATGGGGGAGCAGATGCCCGAATCGGTCTTCGACCTGTGCCAAAGTCTTTTCGAGGTCGTAGGAGGTGGACTCGCAGAGGGTGTGGAAATGAAGCCCCTCCACTCCCTGCGGAAGTTCAGGCAGCTTGTCGGCGGTTATTCCTAAGCGGGAACCCGGTGCGCAGGGATTGTAGAGGTCGGTTTCTACTTCGGAATATTCGGGGTTGATACGCAACCCGCACGATACCCGATTGCCGTCGGCTACTACTTGGGGGTAAAACCGTTCGAATTGAGTCAGGGAGTTGAAGGTAATGTGGCTGCTGTATTTGAGTATTGTCGGGAAATCCCGCTCGGTATAGGCCGGTGAGTAGGTGTGTGCCGGACTGCCCATCTCCTCGAATGCCAGCCGTGCTTCGTGTATGGAGCTGGCTGTGGAGTGCGGAATATATTCCCGTATGACGGGGAATGATTTCCAAAGGGCATAGGCTTTGAACGCCAGTATAATATTTACTCCGGCGGCTTCTTTGACGGAGCGAATGAGAGCGAGGTTGCGGCGCAATAGTTCTTCTTCGAGAACATAGCAGGGCGATGGTATTTGCGATAGCGTATCGTGCATGACGTATGAAAATTATTCTATGATTGTGAACTTGGCGAATTTGAGCAGGAGCTGTTTGCGTCCGACGTTTTCAAATTCGACGGTTATTTTGCAGTTGTCTCCCGTATCTTCTATGGCTGTAACGGTTCCGTTTCCGAAGCGGGCATGGCAGATGAATGTTCCTATTTCTACTTGCCCGGCAGCGGTTGCAACTGTGGATTGTGTCGTAGAATGGGTTTCACCTGTGGGTTTAGAGTCTATCTTGGTCAACCGTTTGCCCGGAGACGGAGCAACGAATGGTCTCGGTGCAGGTGTGCGATCTGTATTTTCTTCGTTCCATCGGGAAGTTTTGCGCGGTCTTTCCGCATCGAATGGAAATCGGTTCCACGATATGGTTTCTCTGGGAGACTCTTGTTTGGTTTGTACCGGCATATCGACGTATCGAGAATCGAGGTCTTTGATGAACCGGCTTGGTGAAGGGAAGACTGTTTGTCTGTGACGATAGCGGGAGAGGGCGTACGTGAGGGTGCAGTTTTCTCCTGCGCGGGTGATGGCCACATAGAGCAGACGTCGTTCTTCTTCGATTTCCCGTTCACTGTTTTTACTCATGGCCGAAGGAAAGAGGTCTTCTTCCACTCCAACGATGAAAACTTGTTTGAACTCCAACCCTTTCGATGCATGGACCGTCATCAAGGTTACTTTATCTTGCTCGGTTTCATCGCCGTTGTCTTGATCTGTCGCCAGAGAAATTTTGGCCAAGAAGTCGGATAGGGAGGTTTGTTCTTTTCCGGCTTCTTTGCGCCCCACGCAAAATTCACGGACACCGTTCAAAAGTTCTTCGATGTTCTCTTGCCGGTTGATGTTTTCGGGGGTACGATCCGAGGAAATCTCACCCCAAATGCCCGACCGCTTGATAATCGTTTCCGCCAGTTCCGGTGTGTTCTTTTTATCGGCTTCGTAGCGTAATTCGTCTATGAGGTCCTTGAAGGTTTTCAACTTGTTCAATGTGCCGTTATTGACTGCCAGATTGTAGCCTATGGGGTCGGAAATCACCTTCCATATACTGGCTTCTTGCGAGTGTGCCCGTTCGATGAGTTTCGAGAGCGTGGTGTCTCCGATTCCCCGTGCGGGATAGTTGATGACTCGTTTGAGCGCTTCTTCGTCATCGGGGTTTATCGTCAATCTGAAATAGGCGATGGCGTCCTTGATTTCTTTCCTTTGGTAGAACGACATGCCTCCGTAGATGCGGTAGGGTATGTTACGCTCGCGCAGAGCTTCTTCCAATACACGGGACTGTGCGTTCGTGCGGTAGAGGACAGCGAAGTCGTTGTAATCACAGTGAGTCGTGAGACGCATTTCGGCAATACGGTTCGAGACGATAAAGCCTTCTTCAAAATCGGAATAGGCACTTATTATTTGTACTTTGTTCCCTTGTTCTTTTTCGGAGAATACTTGTTTGGGTATTTGCTCCTTGTTCTTGGCGATGAGGCTGTTGGCCGTATTGACGATATTTTGTGTGGAACGGTAGTTTCGTTCGAGTTTGAATATTTTCAATCCCGGGAACTCTTTACTCAGTCCGAGTATATTGTGGATATTCGCTCCCCGGAACGAGTAAATGCTCTGGGCATCGTCGCCCACCACGCAGATGTGATTGTGGCCTTTTCCTAATTTGCTGACAATGAGGTGTTGGGCGAAATTGGTATCTTGATACTCGTCTACCAAGATGTAGGCGAACAGGTTGCGGTAGTGTTGCAGCACGTCGGGGTGGTCCCTGAAAAGTATATTGGTATTGAGCAGCAGGTCGTCGAAATCCATTGCCCCCGACACGGAACAGCGTTGTTGATAACGTTGATATATTTTATGGATTAAAGGTCGTTTCGAACGAGTATCCCTTTCGATAAGTTCCCGGTTTCGCGCATAGGCTTGCGGATCGATGAGGTCGTTTTTCGCCTGGGAAATAATCGCCTGCACGGTTGCGGGTTTGTATATTTTCTCAATGAGTTGTAATTCATATTCATTGAGTTGCTCATTATCTTTTTTATCTTTTGACTCTTTGAGTACCTCTTTAATAATACTTTTTATAAGCGACAGGGAATCGGAGGCATCGTAGATGGTGAAGTCGTGACGATAGCCGATCCGGTCGGCATTGGCTCGGAGTATGCGGGAGAAAATGGAGTGAAACGTCCCTGCCCACAAGCGTTGAGCTGTCTCTGTCCCTACCAATGCGGCGATGCGTTCTTTCATTTCGTTGGCCGCTTTGTTGGTGAAGGTGAGTGCCAGCAGCCGGTAGGGTGGATATCCCATTTGCAGCAGGTGTGCTATTTTGTAGGTAAGTACTCTTGTTTTACCCGATCCGGCTCCGGCGATAACCAATTCCGGTCCATCGGTATAGAGCACAGCTTCGCGTTGCTGGTCGTTCAGACTGTTCAGAAAATCTTGTTCCACTTTTCTTTTCCTTTGCTTCGTGCAAAGATAGTGTAAAGGGTTAATAGAAACAAGCCTCGGTTTTGTCTGTGTGTTATCTATTTTTTTGAGAATCATACTTTCGTCATTGCATAACTGAGTTTTATTTCTTCTTTTCAAGTTCTGTATCGGTGGTGGAGTTTTATTCTTGGTTCGTTCTTCTCAGCAGCGAGAAGAACGAACCGTTCGGGCTGCTGTTTTTATTAACCCCTCCGTCACTTCGTGCCACCTCCCCTATATTTTGCGCTACAAAACACCCCGTAAGGCTACGGGACACGGCAGGGGGAGAAGGTTGAATGCTAATGATTTTCTTTTCTTGTAAAAGATAGTCTCGGTTGCATGAGATTCGCTTTATTTGTTCATTCTTCTCAGCAGCGAGAAGAACGAACCAAGAAGCGCCGCCGCGGTTATCGGGCTTTTGGGTTTGTCACTATGGTCGCCGTCGGGGTCTGCGGAACTCGCTTCGCTCGGACAGTCCTCGCCCTTTTTCCTCCGTCTTCCTTGTGACTTCACCGCCCGATAAAGGCGGAATCGGGGGTTCTTCCTTGTATTCTAACCCCCTCGCCCTTTGGGCACTCCCCCTATATTCCCTTACGGAAACACAGGGGGAGAGGAGGGTTAACTCTATTACTTCCATTGCTGGTCTTTTTAATCCCTCTCCTCGTCGCTACACTCCTCAGCTCTCCCCTATATTTTTTTGCGCCACACACCGCAATGCTTCGGGGCACGGCAAGGGAGGATTGTGATACAAAGGACTTTCTTTCCCTGCCAAAGAAAGTCCTTGTTACATTAATTCGCTTTATTTGTTCATTCTTCTTAGCAGCGAGAAAAACGAACCAAGAAGCGCCGCCGTTTTTATTAACCCCTCCGTCCTTGCGGACACCTCCCCTATATTTTGCGGTGCAAAACACAGAGGAGGAGATTGATAGTAACCCTCCGCTCATTGCAGTGCGATACTCCGCATACGGGGCACGGCAAGGGGAGAAGGTTGAATACTAATGATTTTCTTTCCCTGTCAAAGAAAGTACTTGTTACACTAATTTGCGTTATTTGTTCATTCTTCTCAACAGCGAGAAGAACGA
>OGJQ01001090.1_pt1 | contig 15127 bp, 8 predicted proteins | sample 1572261 | NCBI WGS metagenome assembly OGJQ01 (sample SAMEA2582138, study PRJEB24529) | metagenome | biome: Human gut stool | place: China | collected 2011
TTTCACCTGAATGACCGAAGGGCGCATTACCCAAATCGTGTGCCAGGCAAGCGGCCGAGACGATAGAACCGATCTCCGGCAGGAAAGAATCTTGAAGTTCCGGATGACGTTCCAGAAGTGCTTTGGCAACATCGTCCCCGAGTGAACGGCCAACGCTGGCTACTTCGAGACTGTGCGTAAGTCGGTTGTGTACAAAAACGCTGCCCGGAAGAGGGAATACTTGCGTCTTGTTCTGTAATCTGCGGAAAGGAGCCGAAAAAATGAGACGGTCATAATCCCGTTGGAATTCGGATCGGTTTTCCTGTCGTTCTTCATGGAATTCTTCCATCCCGAAACGTTTCGCTGATATTAGTTGTTTCCAATTCATCATTTTATTTACGATTTAACGATTTGCGATTTGATGATTGATGAATGTGTCAATTGACAGTTGGTACATTAGCACCTTGCCTTATTAGCACATTATTTATTATTTAACTGCAAACTTAACTATTTTTCAGTTCAAAATGTGTATTTTCGCTTGTTAAATCTGCTGTCCGAGATATTTGTCGTTAAAGATAAAATAGATTCGGGGTTTTGACTGAATCGGCGGTAGACTTGATCTGGATTAATCTTTTTACTTCTTATTTATATGAAAAAACAGGTTACAGCCTTTATCTGTATAATCGTTTTCAATTTTGAAGCCATATTCGCTTCTACTGATTTCTCTTTTAAAAGGTATCAGGTGGAAGACGGACTTTCGCACAATACGACTTGGTGTTCGATTCAAGATAGCTATGGCTTTTTGTGGATTGGCACAAGTGATGGACTGAATTGTTATGATGGTTGTGGCAACAGGGTGTATCGGAATGCTTTGAATAATAAATATTCTTTGGGTAATAATTTCGTCAGTTCCCTTTTGGAAGAAGGGGAAAATATCTGGGTAGGAACAAATTCGGGACTTTATATCTATGACCGTTCTACTGACCGCTTTTCTTATTTTAATGAAACAACACGGTATGGCGTATTTGTCAGTAGTGAGGTGAAGAAAATCATAAAAACTCAAAGCGGTTTGATTTGGATTGCTACGTTGGGGCAAGGTGTGTTTATTTATGAACCAGTGACAGGTGTGCTGACACAGAATAGTATTCATACTTCTTTTGTTTGGGATATCTGTCAGAGTGCAGATTCCCGTATTTATGTTTCTTCAATGCAGGAAGGACTATTTTGTTTTGATGAGAAGGGAACCTTTCTGCAAAATTATCCGGTTCTGTCAGATTCAAACATAGGCAGTCAAAGAATCAATTGTCTCTATAGTATTAAGAATGAAATATGGTTTGGCGTAGGTACTAATTTATTAGGTTGTTATCAGGAAGGAAGCCCGGATTTGAAAATTTATGATGCGTCTGCACAGAATTTCGGTGCTATTCTCTGTTTGATGGATTATAACGAAAAAGAATTGTTAGTTGGTACGGATAATGGACTGTATCTGTTCAATCGCGACCTTAAAACATTTCGTAGAGGCGATTCTCCCTTTGGCTTGCGGGCATTGGGCGATCCAACTGTTAATGCAATGATGTGGGATGCCGAAGGTACACTTTGGGTGATGACTAACTCCGGCGGAGTGAGTTACATGACTAAGCAATTGAAGCGTTTTGATTACTATTCCCTTATCTCATTATCAGGTACATTAGAGCTTGGCAGGGAGATCGGCCCTCTTTGTGAAGACCAGAATGGAAATATCTGGGTGGGAACCCGGAACGGGTTATGTTTTTTCAATACACAAATTCATTCACTTTCGGAGTATACTTTAAAGAATGTGGATGCGAGATATGACATTCGTAGCTTGCTGCTAGATGGCGACCGCCTTTGGATAGGAACCTATGCGGAAGGGTTGCATGTGCTAAACCTGAAAACTGGAGCAGTAAAGAGTTATGTCCATTCTCGCGATATTCCCTATACAATTTGTAGTAATGATGTCTTGAGTCTCTTTAAAGACCGAAAAGGAGATGTTTTTGTTGGAACAAGTTGGGGGTTATGTCGTTACAATTCGCAATTGGATAATTTTGTGACAATCATTCATGTCGGCTCTATGGCTTCTGTAACTGATATTTATGAGGATATGTACAATAGTCTTTGGGTTGCGACCTCAAATAGTGGTGTCTTTCGTTATAATACAGTGAACGATCGTTGGGAACATTTTGAACATATACGTGAAGATACAACAACTATTACCAGTAATTCTGTGATTACATTGTTTGAAGATATGAAAGGAACAATGTGGTTTGGAACCAATGGAGGAGGATTATGCTCATTCTCCAAAGATACGGAGACTTTCATTGACTTCGACCCGGAAAATACATTGTTGCCTAATAAGGTAATTTTCTCTATAGAACAGGATCGGACCGGTGATTTTTGGATTTCCTGTAATGCCGGATTATGCCGCATTAATCCCGTGTCTCAAAAGAACTTTCACTTATTTACCGTAAATGATGGTTTGCAAGGTAATCAGTTTACTGCACAGTCTTCATTGAGATCGTCCACAGGGAAGTTCTATTTTGGAGGAATCAATGGTTTCAATGTATTTGAACCGGGGCAGTTTACGGATAATACCTATCTTCCCCCTGTTTATGTTACTGATATTAGTTTCCCTTATTTGACAGATGAACAAGAAGTGAAACGGCTGCTTCGTTTAGATAAGCCCTTCTATAAAGCAGATAAGATCCAATTACCCTATACAAATAATAGTTTTACAGTACGTTTTGTAGCACTTAGTTATGAAGATCCACACAGAAATCGTTATACTTATATGTTGAAAGGTATTGATAAGGAGTGGAAACATTCATCTAATAATACGGCCTCATACACCAATCTTCCAGCTGGGGAATATGAGTTTTTAGTTTGTGGCTCTAACAATGACCATCACTGGAATGAGAAAGCGGCTTCCTTATGGATTGTGATAACTCCGCCCTGGTGGCGGACTAGTGTCGCTTATTTTATGTATATACTATTATTTCTGTGTACAGCTTGCTATATTGGTTGGCGTTGGAATCTCTATGTCAAGCGTAAATATAAACGTCGTATGGAGGATTATCAGGTTGCCAAGGAAAAAGAGATGTATAAATCGAAAATCAATTTTTTTATCAATCTGGTACATGAAATACGTACTCCTCTTAGTCTGATTCGGCTCCCTCTGGAAAAGTTGAGGGAAGAGGAAAAAGAAGAAAGAAAAGAAAAATACCTTTCGGTGATGGATAAGAATGTAAATTATCTGTTGGGAATAACGAATCAGTTACTTGATTTTCAGAAGATGGAGAGTGGAGCATTGCAACTTAGCATGAAGGAGTGTAGTATTAATGCGTTGATGAGTGATATATTCAATCAGTTCAATGGTTCTGTAGATTTGCAAGGGTTAACAATCTGTCTTAGTTTACCTCCTGAAGAAATTAGTGTGATGATTGATTCGGAGAAAGTTAGTAAAATTTTGGTAAACTTGGTAGGAAATGCTATTAAATATGCAAAATCTCAAGTCGAGATGCGGCTAATATTATTGGGCGATAGGGTAAATATAATAGTGAGTGATGATGGCCCCGGAGTCCCTGAAGGTCAGCAAAATAAGATATTTCAGGCTTTCTATCAATTGCCGGATGATCCGGTGGCAACGTCTACAGGTACAGGGATTGGTTTGGCATTTGCCAAATCTTTGGCAGAAGCTCATCATGGAACTTTATCATTAGAAAATAGGATGGAAGGTGGTTCCTCATTTATATTGTCTTTGCCGTTGGAAACAGTAGTAACGGAAAGTATTCCGAATGAATTTGCTGAAATGCAGATGATAGATGTGGAAGGAAAAAAAATGCCGGATTCGGAGTTTGGAAATAAGAGATTCATTGTTTTGTTGGTGGAAGATAATGTCGAGTTATTAAATTTGACCAGAGAATCTCTAAGTGATTGGTTTAAAGTTTTTTCTGCCTGCAATGGAAAAGAAGCACTGGAAATACTTTCACGTGAGAGTATTGATATCATTATCAAAAATATTCTTATGCCCGAAATGAATGGTCTTGAACTATGCAACTATATAAAATCAGATCTAGTTTACTCTCATATTCCCGTTATCTTGTTGACAGCGAAGACAACGTTAGACTCAAAAGCGGAAGGTTTTGAAAATGGTGCTGATGCATATATTGAGAAACCATTCTCTATTAAGCAGCTCCATAAACAAATCGAAAACTTATTAAAACTGCGACTGGCCTTCCATAAGTTGATGATTAATCTTTCTGGAAGTCCGGCTTCTTCATTGGCGGATTTTGCTCTTTCACAAAAAGGTGTAGAATTTATAGAGAGGGTAAATACGATTTTGTCGGAACTGCTTGCTGATGAGAGTTGCTCGATAGATTTGTTAGCAGAGCAGATGAATATGAGTCGTTCTAATTTTTCCCGGAAGATAAAGGCTCTGTCTGGTATGCCGCCTCATGATTATATAAAGAACTTTCGGTTGAATAAGTCGACTGAACTAATCATGAGTGGTATACGAATAGCTGAAGTTGCCGAACAGTTAGGGTTTACTACTTCTTCGTATTTTGCAAAGTGTTTTAAAGAAAAGTTTGGGGTATTACCGAAAGATTATAAAGGATAACAGCTAGTTCCTATCACTCGTGGGGGTGCCAGACGGCTTTTGAAGCAGGGTGCTTTCCTTTTGGGGGATTCCTAAAATGGGAATTCCATTTTCATCCCATTCTATCTTTTGTATGCGTGTTGTCCGACCGTCCAAAACGAACATGTCACGAAGGGCGTTTCGAGCGTGGTAAAGTATATACCATTCTTTCTTGTCGGGTGAAGGTATGAAACACAGGCTACCGGGGCCATACACATGATTCTCTGGTGATTGTTTGAATACAGGTTCCAGAGATTTCTTCCATGAATTCGGGTTGAGAAGATCGCTGTTAGCATCAGCTGTTAATAACCCTACACAATAATAAGGTGTCCAGTTACCGCTTGCAGAGTAATATATTAATAATTTGTCTTTGTTTTTGGAACGGAAAAATTGTGGAGCTTCATTCACATGGATAGGATAACCGGTTTTATTGCCATCTACACTGATCCATTGACATTCCCATTCGTATTCAGGTTTGGATATTAATATACGGTCTGAGGCTAGTGTCCATGGATTTTTCATTTCAGCGATATAGATACATTGGGTTTCTTGATAAATTCTTCTGGTTTCCCATCCGCACCAGATTAGATAACGTTTGCCATTATGCTCGAAAGGATTAGCATGAATAGCCAAGTTATTATTTTTATCGGTCGATATTCTTCCTTTCATGACAAACTCTCCTTTCATAGGATCGGGAGATTCATTTTCTAGCACATATATCTGACGATTGTCTATATTACCATCATCAGCAGCGCAATAGATATACCATTTATTGTCCATATAGTGTATCTCTGGTCCCCAAAGATGAGATATACCAGGGGCATTTTGGGGCGAATATACGTTTTTTTTGGCTGCTTCTGCCAGTTGTGTTATATCGTCAGTTTCCCATAATATGATACAGTCTGCTAAACTTTGAGTATAGTAATATTTTCCTTCATGAAAGATGGCCCATGGTTCGGATCCTCCACCTATGACAGGATTTGTGTAGAAAAGTGTAGAGTCAATGCCTGTTTGTTTATCAGTCTTTTTACTTTGGCATGATAGACAAACGATAAGCAATATTAAAAATAAGCAATTTTGAAATTTCATAGTGCTTTCTTTGCTAAAATACTTGCAAAGAAAGCACAAATTATTTAATTCTAGAGCTGTTTGATTAGTTTTTATTGTTTGTTAGTTAGGAATTAGCCTATAATTAATGCCCTCCTTTCTATATTTGTAATTAATAAACCTTTGGGCCCATTGACTATTAAATCTTATTATTAACTAAATTTATTATTATGATGAACAGGACAGGAAAAAGAATGAATGTTGTTAAGGCATTTTGTTTACTTGCTTTGCTTGGTTGTTTCATCGGTTGTAAAGACGATGAAAAGAGAAAGGAGCAAGCTTTTGATAACAGTTTGCCTATTGAAATTGTGGGCTTCGAGCCCAGAGAAGTCACTCCAAGAACACAGTTACTTATTTATGGAAAAAACTTCGGTAATGATCCTTCCTTGATTAACTTGAAGTTGGGAGGCGTGGAGACTAGAGTCGTAAACTGTAACAATGAGTGCATATATTGTATGGTACCTCGCAATGCCGGTAAAGGGACTATAGAAATTTCTATTGGTGATCAAGCTGCTATAGCTCCTGACAGATTTACTTATATAGCCAATACGCAGGTTACTACGTTATGTGGCTATGTGGATGAGACTGGGCGATATGAAGTGAAGGATGGCCCATTCAGTGATTGTGGTTTGAATTCGCCTACATGGCTGAGCATTGATCCTAAGAACCCGAATCATATTTATATGATTGAGAATAAAAGTAGTATTCGTTTGATCGACATGGAGGTACAAGAACTGACTACAGTGGCAACGGTGGGGCAGTTGAATATTCAAGATCCGCGTTCTTTATGCTGGAGTCTGACTGGTGATACTCTATTTGTGAGTAATTATTCCGAGGGTGATTCTCCGATTGTTGTCACTATGCTTTTGCGTAGCGAAGAATTTAAGAAAGCTCATCCGCTTTTTTCCGGTTATAAATGGGTTATTTCGGCAACTATTCATCCACAGACGGGTGACATCTATTTTGCTCAGGAATCGGATGCCACTATCAAACGCTATAATATGGCAACAAAAGAAGTGGAAACAATGTTTTCTGTGGGTGGAAGCTGGGTATGGATGTATGTTTACTTTCATCCTTCCGGTGACTTTGCCTATGTCATGCGTCCGCGTGAAGGAACTATCTTCAAATGCCAGTTTAACAAGACGACAAACTGGCTGGAACTGCCGAGTATCTATGTTGGAAATTGGAATCAGGGATACAATGAAGGTATAGGAACGAATGTCCGTATGGGGGTGATGTGGCAGGGCACTTTTGTGAAAAATGAGAAATACATAGAGCAGCATAAAGACGATATCTATGACTTTTATGTGGCAGATGGAGAATTGTGGGGTAACCACCCTGGAGGTCTGATATGGAAGGTCACTCCTAATGCCGAGGCCATCCGATACGCAGGGCGTGGAAGCGTGGCAATGGATAATAGCCATTTCGGATACGTTGACGGCGATTTGCTTCAGGAAGCCCGTTTCAACGGACCGCACAGTATTGCCTTTGATGAAGTGAATAAGATATTTTATATTGGTGATGAGTATAATCGCCGTATCCGTCAGATTATTGTGGAATAAAAAATAGTATGAAAAACATGAAACAACAATTCTTAGTTATAATAGCCGCTCTATGTTGTTTTGCGGCAGGAATTTCGGCTCAGCAGTCCACCCATAGGCAGATTGTTGTGACTGGAGTGGTTACGGATGAAAATCAAGAACCGCTCATCGGGGCTAATGTGTCCGTTAAAGACGTACCGGGGTTGGGTTCTATCACGAACATAAATGGTAAATTCAGCATTAAAATGCAACCATATAATCGTTTAATTTTCTCTTACATTGGTTATGAGACACAAGAGATCCTTGTGAGAGAAGAGCGCACAGTGAACGTAGTAATGAAAGAAAAAACCGAAACGACATTGGATGAAGTAGTGATTACTGCTACAGGTGCACAGAAGAAACTAACGGTGACCGGAGCCGTGTCTACTATCAATGTAGAACAATTAAGAACCTCTCCTACAGGTAGTATTTCCAACTCTTTGGCAGGGAATGTTGCAGGTATAATAGCACGTCAGACTAGCGGGCAGCCGGGAAAAAATGTTTCTGAATTTTGGATTCGTGGTATCTCTACGTTTGGAGCGGGGTCAAGTGCATTAGTGCTGGTCGATGGTTTTGAACGTGATATGAATGAATTGAATTATGAAGATATCGAATCCTTCACCGTATTGAAAGATGCTTCGGAAACGGCTATTTATGGATCGCGTGGTGCTAATGGTGTAGGCTTGATTACTACCCGGCGTGGTAAGATCAATAAAATAACTGTTGATGCGAAAGTGGAGACAATTTACAATACACGTACATTTACTCCTGATTTTGTAGACGGTATTACTTATGCTAATCTGGCTAATGAGGCGCGCAGAACCCGTAATCTCGAACCTATTTATAGTGGAAATGAACTAAAAATTCTCACACAAGGACTAGACCCCGATTTATTACCGAATGTGGACTGGATGGACACCTTGTTAAAAAATGGAGCTATGAGTTATCGGGCAACATTGAATTTGAGTGGCGGTGGACAGAATGCACGTTATTTCGTTTCGGGCAGTTATCTTGACGAAGGTGGTATGTATAAAGTAGACAAATCACTGAATGAGGACTATAACACCAATAGTAACAATAAGCGTTGGAACTACCGTATGAATGCGGATATTGATGTAACACGTACTACTTTGTTGCAAGTGGGTATCGGTGGTTCGCTAAAAAAAATGAATGAATCGGGTATGACTTCACATGAGATCTGGAATAGCATTTTAAATCAAACTCCTACTAGCATGCCCATTATGTACTCCAATGGATATACTCCTACCAATTCGGACGGCGATATTAACCCATGGGTAGCTTCCACTCAATGTGGGTATAATGAACAGTGGTGGAATAATATTCAGACTAATATTACTTTGAATCAAAAATTAGATTTCATTACGAAAGGATTGAATTTTATAGGGCGTTTTGGTTTTGACACAGATAACTATAATTTTATCAAGCGTTATAAATGTCCGGCTTTATGGAGTGCGGATCGCTTTAGAAAAGATGATGGTACTATCAATTTTACGCGAAAGCGGGCAGAACAAGAAATGACCCAGACTTCCGGCAATACGGGTGAACGAAAAGAGTACTTTGAAGCCGAACTCCAGTATAACCGGAATTTTAAATCCCATATTCTTAGCGGAACATTGAAATATACACAGGATTCAAAGGTGAAAACCCAGGAGATTGGTAATGATATCAAGAATTCGCTCCCTATGCGCCATCAAGGGTTGGCTGGAAGAATTGCCTATAATTGGAATTATCGCTATTTTCTGAATTTCAATTTCGGATATACCGGTTCTGAGAATTTTGCTGCGGGTCATCAATTTGGTTTCTTCCCGGCCTATTCTGTGGCATGGAATATAGCAGAAGAACCCTTTGTCAAGAAGAACCTGAAGTGGGTAAATATGTTTAAAGTACGTTATTCTTGGGGTAAGGTCGGTAACGATAAAATGTATGAAGCTAATGGTACTACACTGATACGTTTTCCTTATTTATATACAATCGGTTATGGGGGTGCTCCCAATATTTGGGGAGACAATGCCGGTTATTATTCTGCCTTCGGAGGATATAACTGGGCGGATTATGGTTATGAAAAGTATGGAACCACTCTTTTTCAGGGATTACGTTATACGTCTTATGCTAATGACGGTGTGACATGGGAAATCGCCACCAAGCATGACATCGGATTAGATATGAGTTTGTTTGACGATAAATTCACCTTGACAATAGACTACTTCCATGAAGACCGTAAGGGCATCTTCATGTACCGTAGATATCTTCCTGCCACAGCAGGTGTAGAAAATGGGATGACACTTCCGCAAGCTAATGTGGGGAAAGTTCTCTCAAAAGGAGTGGATGGAAACCTTGCATATAAGCAGCAGGTTGGGAGTGTCCAACTCACCATGCGGGGAAACATGACTCTATCGAAAAATGAAGTGAAAGATAAAGATGAACAGAACAATGTTTATCCTTATTTAATGGAACAGGGATACCGTGTGAATCAGGCGAAAGGTCTTATAGCGTTGGGATTGTTCAAGGATTATACAGACATTCGTAATAGTCCGCAGCAAACTTTCGGTGCCTACCAACCGGGTGACATCAAGTATAAGGATGTCAATGGTGATGGAATTATTTCTGATATGGATAGGGTAGCCATTGGAGCGACTACCGTCCCCAATTTGATTTATGGTATGGGTATTTCCGCTCAGTGGAAAGGGCTAGATGTTAATCTGCATTTTCAAGGAGCAGGTAAGTCTTCTTTCTTTATCAATGGAAGCGGTGTCCGTCCTTTCGTCAACGGTAGCAAAGGCAATATATTAAAAGACGTCGTAGCCGGCCGTTGGATTTCAAGAGATGAATCGGGCACTGAATCCACAGAAAATGTGCGGGCAGAATATCCCCGGTTAAGTTATGGCGGAAGTAACAACAACTATCAAGAATCCTCTTTCTGGTTGCGTGATGGCTCTTATGTGCGTTTGAAGACTTTGGAAATAGGCTATACCTTGCCTAAGCCTCTCGTCAACAAGATGCATTTCAATAATGTACGCATTTATTTAATTGGTACCAATTTGCTTACTTGGTCAAAGTTCAAGATGTGGGATCCGGAGATGAACAGTTCGAATGGAGCAGCTTATCCGTTATCTAAATCTATCACAGTGGGATTAAATGTAAACTTATAAAAAATGAAAAGTATGAAATGGTTATATAATACTGGTGCTATACTATTTATGGTCTGCTATCTGGCATCGTGTAGCGATTATTTGGAGGTGGAACATAATTTCAAGGACCGCCTGACGATTGAGAAAGTGTTTACGAACAGGGATTATATGGATTCGTGGCTTTCCAACACTTATTCATATCTCAGAAACCAAAATCAGGATATTGGTGGAAAAGAGAGTGTGCCGACTAATTTTGCCGATGATATTTATTGGGCAGATTGGAATGATTTGGGGAATAAGCATATAGCAGGTGGTTATTATTCTTATTTCCGAAATGTGGAGTATAATGAGGATTGGATGCAAGAGACTTATACTAATTGCTATTTGGGTATCAATAAAGCATGTGTTTTTTTGAAGTATATCCACATGAATACGCAGCTGACAGAGGAAGAAAGGCTTGATTATGTAGCACAGGCACGCTTTGTGCGAGCTTACTATTACTGGTTGCTTTTGCGTAAGTATGGTCCCATTCCTTTGATTCCGGATGCCGGAGAAGATTATACACAGGATTATGATGCATTAGCCCGTCCGCGTAATACGTATGACTAATGCGTGGAATATATCACATCCGAGATGGTGTTGGCAGCCAAGGATCTTCCTTTGGAGCGAGGAGCCAACAATATAGCGCGTCCTACCCGTGGAGCTGCTTTAGCCACCCGTGCCAAAGTCCTTTTATATGCCGCCAGCCCGTTGATGAATGGCAATACCGATTCTTATGCACAACAAATGGTAGATGACGAAGGAAATCGTTTGCTTTCTGCCGAATACGATGAATCGAAATGGGCAAGGGCAGCTGCTGCTGCAAGAGATGTGATGGAGTTACCGGGAAATAATAATGGTCATCGCTATCAATTGTACGTCAAGAATCGTATAAGAGGTGGCGGTACGGACGATTATCCGGAGACCATCGAGCCGTTTGATGATAATAACTTCTCCAAAAAAAGTTGGCCGGACGGATATGCCGACATTGATCCTTTTGAGTCATATCGTTCTGTTTTTAATGGCGAACTCTCTGCTTATGCAAATCCGGAACTTATTTTTTCACGTGTGGATAACATAACGGTCGATCATACTGGAGAAGGAACTACCTCACCGGATGGCATTGCAAACATGGTATTGCATCAGTTGCCGACGGTGGCCGGAGGATGGAGTATGCATGGAATGACACAGAAACAATGTGACTCCTACTACATGGCCGACGGTACTGATTGTCCGGGTAAAGATAAAGAGATAGGGCGGGGAGATGGAAGTGCCCGATTAAGCGGTTATGTGACCAGTGAAGATGTAGATGCCGGTCGCTACAAACCTTTGCGCGCCGGAGTTTCTTTACAATATGCCAATCGTGAACCCCGTTTCTATGCATCAGTCGCTTTCAATGGCAGTGTGTGGAATATGTCTTCATTGAATGGAAAAGATGGAGCTGCCAGTCCTAACCAGCAAGTCTGGTATTATCGTGGGACTTCCGAAGGATACAATGGCGGCAATCGTATATTTACAGGTATCGGTATCAAAAAATATGTGAACCCTTATGATGCTAAATACCAAAACAGTTTTTATTACAGGCAAAAAACAGAGACTGCTATTCGCTATGCGGAAATCCTATTGATTTATGCCGAAGCATTAAATGAACTGGATGGAAGTTATGACATCCCATCCTGGGATGGCTCGGCAATGTACACATTAAGACGTGATGTGAATGAACTGAAAAAAGGTATCCAGCCTGTTCGTATTCGTGCAGGTGTGCCTGATTATACCTCTTCCGAGTATCAGAATAAAGAAATGTTCCGGAAGAAACTCAAGCGCGAACGTCAGATAGAGTTTATGGGCGAGAACCACCGCTATTACGATTTAAGACGTTGGAAAGATGCTCCTCAGGAGGAAGAAACATTGATTTACGGATGCAATATGCTGATGGATGAAGCTCGCCGCGATTTGTTTCATACGCCGGTGGCAATTATGTCGTTGCCTGTCCGCTTTGTAGAAAAAAGCTATTTCTGGCCCTTTAGTCACGGACAGTTACAGCGCAATAAGCGGCTGACTCAAAACCCCGGTTGGACTTACTATGATTAACCTTTATAATAAAATGAATATGAAAGAAAGAATATATTATCCGTTACTTGCTGTTTTGATGGTATTGTTTTGCGCAGCTTGTAATGAAGAATGGACTGACGAACAATATGAACACTATGTTTCATTTAAGGCGCCGATGAATTATGCAAAAGGAGTGACTGATATTTATGTAAAATACAAGCCGAATGGCATGGTAACCTATCAGTTACCTCTCATTATGAGTGGCTCTACAATGGCCGGAAGTGATACGGAGGTACAGGTGGCGATAGATTCAGACACCTTGAAAAGTATCAACTGGGAGTATTTTCATAATAGAAAGGATTTGTATTACAGAGAGCTTACCTCCGGTTATTATGAGTTGAATGATATGAAAGTAATGATTCCAGCAGGCGATTGCATGGGGATTTTGGACATCAATTTTAAACTGAGTGGAATTGATTTGGTCGACAAATGGGTATTGCCGCTCACAATTGCAGAAAGTCCGACCGGCAGTTATGAGCCTCATCCAAGGAAGAATTACAAGAAAGCATTATTGCGTGTGATTCCTTTCAATGATTACTCAGGTACCTATTCTACCACAACTATGCAAGTAGGCTTTAAGGATGCCGGTAATAAAATGACTACTAATGAACGTACTGCATTTGTGGTAGACGAGCATTCCATATTCTTCTATGCAGGCTTGATAAACGAAGAGGAACTGGAACGCAGAAAGTACAAGATTATTTTCACGCTCAATGCCGACGGGACAGTTACCCTTTCTGCCCCCGATCCGGACATTCATTTCAAACTGATAAAAAATCCGACATGGAAAGTGACGGAGAAGATGGACGCATCATTGCCATATCTCAAACATAAGACGATTACTATTGAGAATTTCAAATATGAGTTTGATGATGTCACTTCTGTCCCGGGCACTCCTATAAGTTATACGGTTGAAGGGACAGTCAATATGGAGCGTAAAATTAATATTCAGATTCCGGATGAAGATCAGGCAATCGAATGGTGATAATTTGTAAGTCGGAGTGATATGTATAAATGGATTATATTAATGTCGGGATTATTTGCGTCACTGATCGCTTGTGCCAAAGTTAAGTTATCTCCTTTATTTTCCGATAATATGGTACTTCAGCAAGAGGCTGAAGTACCTGTTTGGGGAAAAGCATCTCCAGAAATGCGAGTTATAGTGATTCCTTCATGGAGTGGGGAGAAATATGAGAATATAGCTGACAGGACGGGTAATTGGAAAGTAAACATCAAAACCCCAAAAGCCGGGGGACCTTATCATTTAGAAATAATAGATGGAGAAAAAGTAAGATTGGAGAATGTAATGATTGGTGAAGTATGGCTTTGTTCCGGTCAGTCGAATATGCAAATGCCAGTAGAAGGATGGGGCAAAGTAAAAAACTATCAACAAGAGGTGGCACAGGCCAATTACCCGAATATACGCTTGATGACTGTGAGTAATACTATTAGTCTAAGTCCGTCGCAGGAGTTTACTGCTGTCGGAGGAGGATGGCAAGTGTGTTAATCGGGTACTATCCGGGAGTTTTCAGCAGCAGCCTATTTTTTCGGTAGGGAAATAGCACGCACGCAGCAGGTACCGGTAGGACTTATCTGTGCCCATTGGGGCGGTACTAATATAGAGTCGTGGATAAGTGCTCAAGCATTGGGCGAAGTTCCCGATTTTGTTGAGCAATTGAAGCTTATCCGAAGATTGGGAAACAAGGATTGTGATTTACAGGCGGAGGAAGAACAAAGGCAGGCAAAGATTTTGTCGTTAGATAAAGGAATGAGAAATGGAAAGCCTTTTTGGAATACTCTTTCTTATAATGACGAAGGATGGATATCTCATTCTTTCCCCGGAAATATCGAAAAGACTTTTCCTGATTTTGATGGTATTGTTTGGGGGCGAAAGACGGTGGATATTCCAGAACAATGGGAGGGAAAACCGTTGAGTTTACACATGGGGTATGTGGATGACGAGGATATTACTTATTTTAACGGAATCGAGATAGGGAGCACGAAAGGATATACTCATTCCCGTACTTATGAAATACCGGGTAATTTAGTAAAAGCGGGCAAAGCTGTAATTACTGTTCGTATCGTGGATACTGGAGGAGGGTGTGGCATCGGAGGTGAAATGAAGTTAAGCAAAGATGTCGGAGACTGGATTCTTATATCTGGTGAATGGAAGTGTAAAGTTGCCGCTCAATCTCATATTGATCCGGTGTTTGAGATGAATCCGAATGTGCAAACAGTGCTTTATAATGGGATGATTCATCCATTAGCACCTTACAAATTTCGTGGGGTTATTTGGTATCAGGGAGAGAATAATGTAGGGCGTGCTACACAATATAGGATATTGCTTCCATTACTTATTCAGAGCTGGCGTGAGGAATGGGGGAATGATTTTCCTTTCTACCTTGTGCAATTGGCTAATTATTTAGAGAGAGCAGATGAACCGGGAGACTCACAGTGGGCTGAATTACGAGAAGCGCAGCGCCAGACAGCTTTGTATTATTACAATGTGG
>OGJQ01001105.1_pt1 | contig 14967 bp, 20 predicted proteins | sample 1572261 | NCBI WGS metagenome assembly OGJQ01 (sample SAMEA2582138, study PRJEB24529) | metagenome | biome: Human gut stool | place: China | collected 2011
TATTTCATAAAAATACCCCCAATACTGGGTGTCCAGTATTAGGGGTACATATCATACTTTGCTTTCAACCGGTAGCCCTTAGTGATTTTTGCTTCTCCGGTGCGGCAGCCGTGCAGCGTACGACACTCCGCCAACAGTTCCGGCCCTGCTGCCCGGTGGATGGCACCGTCCACACCGCCGCCACCCAGCAGACTGCGATTGGCCGCATTCACGATGCCGTCACAGTCCAGTTTGGTAATATCACCCTGCACCACTTGAATCTGATTTTTTACTTTTTCAGAAATCATTGTAAACACCTCACTTTTTGAGCAGCTCCAGCGCCTTGTCCATGGGCACACAATCGGCATAGCGGTCCGGCCAGAGGAACTCATTATAATAGCGGTAGCTCTGCTCCCCTGTCATATACTCGTTGTTCTGCGTGGAATTTGCATAGGCAGGAACGATCATGTGCAGGCCTTGTGCAGCTCCGTTTCGGCCTGATGGATGGCTTCTGCTTCTGCACCCTCCTGATAGAAAATTTTCAGGTACTTTTCAAAGCGGGAGTTCATGTAATCCGTGTCGATGTCAGCAGTATCAATGGTGGTCAGATAGCTGTTCACCGCATAGGGAACGTCATCGTCCGGGTCATTTTCACCGCCATCCGGATTCGGCGTGAACAGCTCTTTATAGCGGAGTGCCAACACTTTAAACGTTCTCTCGTCAAAGTCCGCATGAAGTTCCGTTTTCTCATCTGTGTCCTCGTTGATGATTACAATGGGCTTAATCCTGCTTGCCGTCCATGGGAATATCTTTGATGAGATAGATCAGGTCGCGAATGACCTTTGTCCGCGCACCGGAGCTTTCACTCAGTTTGGACAGGCCGGTTTGCAGCGTAGCAAAGACACCGTCAAACACCTTTTTGTGGTGCGGGTCGATCAGTCGGCTGAATGCCTGCAATGCTACCGTTACATCATCGGCCTTGAAGTCGCCGCCTTTACTGATCCATGTGGAGAACAGATTGTCATAAGCGATAAAATAGCCGACATTCTTCCGAACGGTATCCAGCGTTTCGGCATCGTCTTCGGTCAGATCCGGCAGATATTCGTCTGTCCAGTCGTTCTCTTTCAGCCATTTAACTTCCTTGTCCGACAGAAATTTGTAAAACATGAAGCCCAGAATGTAATCCTTGTACTCGTTGGCTTCGATTTTGGAGCGCATCTTGTTGGCAGATTCCCAAATTTTCGATGCGAGTTGCTGCTTGTTCATATTGTTCCTCCCAGTGGCCTACAATAGGGCGTTTTTAGAATTTTTTAATCGGACAGCCCCTCCGATTTTATGCGTGCGTTCATTGAACCAATTATACAAAAGTGCCACCTGGTTTGCAATGCGAATGAAAAGTTTTACGACAACTTCCGCAGGACGCATTGTTGCTGCAAGCAGGGCGTCTGTCTATACAAACGCCATTTTTGCTTCGCAAAATGCTTGTTAGGAATTCCCAAACCCTTTGTGATCTGCATCGTACCGCTGCAGGCTACGCATCCCTGCGGGACGCTTTTTTGATGGAGTTCATGATTCAGTGGTATATTCGCTGGGCACAGACCCACTTAAAAGAAAAAGTGCCGACAATGATTTTGTCAGCACCCACTATAACCTATTTACTTCTCTTTGATGTACGGTATGTTATCGATATATGCGTTCAAAATATCGGTTGCGACTTTCTTCTGCCCCGGTGTAAGACGGCTCAACTTCCGGTTCAGCTCATCATCTGCCACATAAGATGCTGGGGCTGCGGTGTCCCGGATCAGCACATCTGCGGGAACATCCAATGCTTCAACGATCCGGATGAAAGCGTCCAGACTGGGCATCTTCACCCCACGTTCCAAATCACCCACATAGTTTACAGACAGATCTGCTTTTTCGGCCAGTTTATCCATTGTCCAGCCTTTTTTCCTGCGTTGTTCTCTGATTCGTTGGCCTAAAAGTGTTTTCATAACATCCTCGCATTCTATTGGCGTTAGTTACACTCCACTAGAATAAAGGCCGTGTATTTCTTTATACATAATCAGTTGGCGTTTGTTTAACTCTATTAGCGTTTGTTTCAGACAGAAAATTTTAGAGCATTTCTTTGTTCAAATCATCAATGGCCTTTTTGAACCGGGCATGCTACAATAGCAATGTTGTGCAATGCACATCAAACAAGAATAAAGGGAGCTGCCGAACGTGGATTCAATCTACCTGCTGCCCGGTGAAGAACGCTGTGTCAATTTCAGAGATTCCGATGGCATCCCAAAGGTACACTACACATATTGTTCTTTGCACGGCAGGTTTTTCAACTGCACCTGCCGCTCAAAGGACGAAGCGCAGCGGTTATGTGAGGATTGGCTCGTCACGCAGGACCGCTGCTATATAAACTAAAAAAGCCACCGAGGATTCTTTCCCAAAACAGATTGGGATCGAATCCTCGGTGACTTTCGTTTTATCGGGTCTGCTGCTGTTCCTGTTCGCTCCTGTTGTCTGCAAAAAACATTTCTACGTTTTTCTGTGCCTTCATCAGCTCCTGCATCCTCTCTCGTGCTTTCCGATAGCTCGGATATTCTGCTTTTTTCTTTTTCAGAAGCTCAACATATTCGATGCTCAGTTCTTTTACCTTCGGAAGTTTTTTCAGCCCAGCCTCATCGAAAGCCGCTTTGGCCGCCTTGTGCAACGCAATGCTCTCCCGATTTGCTTCCAAGAATCGCTTGCTGTATCCTGCTTTCCGATAGGCCTCATAGATGGACCTTGTTTTGGCATAGTTGATAATGTGCGTTTTCATTACCGCAATTTCTGCCATCCGCGCTTCCGCAGCTTTGATGGAGTCGCCCAGTTTGTGATAGCGCATCGTTGCAGCACGCACCTGTTCTTCCATTTCATCCATGCTCCCGATTTTGTTTTCCTGCAGAAAAATCAGCGTCTTGGACATCTCCTTCAGGTTGTACCGCTTCGCCCATCGCGCATAGCCGTCTCCCTTTCCTTCAGCCAATTTTGCCTGAATATCCACCAACATCTGAAATTTCTGTTCCTGCACCGGATGTTTTTTTTCGCGGACAGTGCTCTGCTTCTCCGGCGAGGACCGCTTTCAATTCTTCCTCACTATATCCCGCCCCCAAAGTCCGAAACCGGATGAATCGTTTTTGCCGTGCACCTTTGATCGATGTGAATTTTCCGCGCTTGACCTCATAGGCCTCACCGCTTTCATCTCGCAGAGCGCGGTTCAGCGGCAGCCCCATGAGCTTGCCGTCATCGTTGTAAACGATGGCCACCGGGTCTTCAAAGGGATAGCTTGCACCAATCGAGCCGCCAACCGCCTGCTGCAGCGATTTCAGGTCATTGTCAATCTCAATCGGCTTCGGATGCTGCCCCGGTGCGATTTGCAGCACCGAAAGGATATTCTTTTCCTGTTCCATCCGTATCCTCCTTTACCGCAATCACAATTTCTCCGGTTCGTGCCGCCTGCATTAGGGAAGCGGCAAAAAAGCCGCAGAAAACGCCCAGTTCAAAGAAAGCAAAGCCCACAAAAAAGCTCATCATTGCGGCCTCCTCAGTCCAGGCAGATGCAGTTCAGGTTCTTGCCGTCGGCCATAAGCGCCGCGCTGTGCTGTTCCAGATACTCCTGAATGCAGTGCAGGTCACCCATCGTCAGGGAGACATACTTGCCTTCCATGTTGAAGCGGACGAAGACGACCGGGCCAGTCAGGTAGCGCTTGCCCGACAGCTCCAGCACCTGCTTGGGGTTGTAGCAGCCCGCCACGGGCAGCTCCTTGGAAATGCCGAAGGTGTCATCCGTCTCGTCAAAGCAGGGCAGAATGCCGGGCGCTTCTTCCAGCAGAATGGCGCTCAGGTCCCTCGCCGGGCCGACTGCCGCCAGATAAACCTGCGGGTCACCGTACTTGCGCTCCGCAATGTCGCTCATCTTGTTGAAGAAGCCGGAAACGGCACGCTCCGTGCCGTCGATTTTGCGGCTCATGTTCTCAATGGTCTTTGCGGTCTTGAACTCAATCGTGGTATTCATAGTCGTTGTCCTCCAAAATTTTGCAAAAAAGAAAAGACCTCATGGGTCTTTCGGTTCCGATTTTTCAGCGTTCGTTCTGACGCTGTTGTCTGCGCTGCCACTGTTCCAGCAGCTTGATGATGACATCTTCCATCTGCCGGGGCGTGTAGCTGCGGGGAAAATACTTTTTCAGGGTATCGTTTTTGATGACCACCTTATCCAGTTCATCCTTTTTGGCTTCCCCATAATGGCAAAGGCGGCCTCATAGGTGAGCTTTCCTTCCTGCGCCAGCTTTTTCATTTGCTGCGCCTGCGACAGGGACGGCGCGTTTTGGGTCTCGTCCATGGCCTGCAAAAAATCCCGCTGTTGAGCCTCGTCCAGATAGGACAGTTCCACAGCGGGATTGAAGGAGATTTTCTTTTCATCTACAAGGTCGAGCAATTCGGGAATGAGATTCGTCAGGCGGATAAATCGATGCACCTGATTGCGACTATCTCCCGCTTCTTGCCCAACGATATCAAGTGCCTGCAACTTCATCCCAACTTGGCACGAAGTTAAATCCGACCTAGCACCTTGATTTTTTAGTGCTTCCAGCTTCATTTTGTACGCAAAAGCCCGCTCACTGGGCAGGATGTTTTCGCGCTGAAGGTTGGAATCCACCATCAATATCACGGCGGCATCATCATCCATTTCCCGGACGATAACAGGCAGCGTGTCCAGCCCGGCAAGCTCGGCGGCGTGCTGACGGCGGTGGCCGGAGATGATCTCATATCCGCCTTCCGGGCGGGGCCTTGCAATCAGCGGAGCCAGTACGCCGTACTGTGCCACGCTTTCCACCGTGCGCTGCATGGATTCATCGTCCAGCACCTTGAATGGATGCTCCTTGAAAGGGAAACAGCTCCTCGATGGGAATCTGCTGCACTTGCTCCCGCTTTTGCTCCTGCCGGGATTCTTCGGTGGAGAAAATGTCATCTGCCCCTTTCAGCGACACGTTTAAGCTGCCTTTCGGCATTCGCCATCACCTCCTCGGTCAGAGATTTATAGGCTTCTGCCACCTTGCTTTTGGAATCATAGGCAAAGATACTTTTGCCTGCCGCACTGGTTTCAGCCGCTCGGACAGACCGTGGGATGGTCTGTTCAAACACCTTCAGGTGCTTTCCGTATGCCTGCCGGATCAGATTGCTGATCTGCTTTCCGTAGTTGGTGCGGCTGTCGGTCATAGTCAGCAGAATACCCTCGATTTTCAATTTCGGGTTGATCTGCCGCCGCACCTTGCTGACAGTCTGCAAAAGCTGTTCCAGACCTTTGGCGGACAGGTATTGTGCCTGAACGGGAATCAATGTGGTGTCAGCCGCCGCCAAAGCGTTGATGGTGAGCATTCCCAGAGACGGCGTACAATCCAGCAGGATATAATCGTATTCCCGCCGGGCGCTGTCCAACACCTGTTTGAGCATCTTTTCCCGGCTCATACTGTTGACAAGGGCCACTTCCAGCCCTGCAAGCTCGATATTGGCCAGGATGAGGTCTACGCCCTCTGCATGATGCAGCACACCTTCGCCGGGCGGGATGCACTGGTCGTTCATAGCTTTTGCCATCAGGGCAGAAAGCGTAACAGGCAGTTCATCGGGCTGCTGCCAGCCCATGCTGATGGATGGTGTCCTCCTCATCCGGGCAGGCCCGGAGCCGAAGGTCTACCTCCAAAGACTGAGAAAAATATTCTTCCAGTCGTGTGCGCTCATCCGCACCGTCCCCTTCCTCGGAAAGGAAAGGGTCAGTCTCACTCATTTCAGTATTATTCCACTCAGTCTTATTTCTTCGTTGTTTTGCCGCATCCTGTACCTCGGAATCAGCGTTCCCAGAATCGTTCTTTCCACGATTGCGGCATCGTAGGTCTGCAAAGTTTTTGACGTAAATCAGATTGGGTTTTCCCAGCCCGCGCCGTTTGCGCTCAATCAGTCCAAACTTTTCCAATTCCCGAAACAGTTTGGTAGCTTTGTTGTCTGCGCAGCCCAGTGCATCCATCACTTCCTGCACAGGAAAAATGATATACACCCTTCCCTGCTCATCCAGCCATCCGTTTTTCACCGACAGCCCCATGCGGTCCAGCAGGATGCCGTACAGCGTTTTGGCATCGGTGGACAGGTCCTTGAATTTTATGTCCCGGAATAAAATTTTGGACACCCGGAAATACGAGAACATCTCGCCCGACTGCCCATAGAAATAGTCAAACATCCTGACTTCCTCGCTTGTTCTGCCTTGTCACATCCTTGACACCTCCGTTCGTAGTATGATGAAATATGTATGACCATCGTTATTTTTCTTTACAAAGATGGCCTGCCATGCTACAATAGCCGCATCTACGGCCACCGGACAACAGGAAAGGAGTATCTCATGGCCAGAACTGCTGACACCATTGCCATCTATTCCCGCAAATCCCGCTACACCGGCAAGGGCGAAAGTATCGGAAATCAGATCGACCTCTGCCGCGAATATATCCGCACTCACTACGGCGATGCCGCTGCGGAACATGCCGTTGTCTTTGAGGACGAGGGCTTTTCCGGCGGCAACCTGAACCGCCCGGATTTCAAAAAGATGATGACTGCGGCCAAGGACCGGAAATTCAAGGCCATTGTGGTCTACCGTCTGGACCGCATCAGCCGCAACATCAGCGACTTCTCCAGCCTGATTGAAGAACTGGGACGGCTGGGCATCGACTTTGTGTCCATCCGGGAAAGCTTTGACACGTCCAGCCCCATGGGCCGCGCGATGATGTACATCGCATCGGTGTTCAGTCAGCTGGAACGTGAGACCATCGCAGAGCGTATCCGGGACAACATGCACGAGCTGGCAAAGACCGGGCGCTGGCTGGGCGGCACGACCCCCACGGGCTATGCTTCCGAGAGCGTCAAGAGCATCACGGTGGACGGCAAGACCAAAAAGGCCTGCAAGCTTAAGCTTCTGCCGGACGAAGCAGAGATCATCTACAAAATTTTCGACCTCTACGAGCAGTACGATTCTCTGACCATGACCGAGACCGAGCTGCTGCGGCAGGGCGTAAAAACAAAAACCGGGCGTTCGTTCACCCGGTTTTCCATCAAGTCGATTTTGCAGAATCCTGTCTACCTGATTGCAGACAAGGACGCCTATCAGTATTTTGTGGACAATGAGGCAGAACTGTTCGCCCCGGAGTCCGATTTCGACGGTGTGCGGGGCGTGCTGGCCTACAACCGCAGCGACCAGGAAAAAGGCCGTGCTACGGTCTACAATCCCATCAGCGAATGGATCGTTTCGGTGGGCGAGCACCCCGGCATCATCTCCTCGAACCGGTGGATCCGGGTGCAGGAATCGCTGGAGCGGAACAAATCCAAGTCCTACCACAAGTCCCGCGGCAACGAAGCCCTGCTCACCGGTCTGCTGTGGTGCTCCTGCGGCAGCCGGATGTATCCGAAGGTCACCGGGCGCAAAACTGCCGACGGGCAGGTGGTCTTTCCCTATATGTGCAAGCTGAAGGAGCGCAGCCGGAGAGAGTTATGTAATGTCCGGAATGCCAACGGCAATTTGCTGGATGCCGCCATCTGCGAACAGGTCAAGCACCTTGCCGACCATTCCAGCGACTTTATGAAGCAGTTGGAAAAAGCAAAGTCCGCCCACGCAGGCAACCGCTCCGAGTTTGAGACCAAGCTTTCCACCCTGCGCAAAGAGCAGGCCGAGACGCAGCGGAAGATCAATGCACTGATCGATTCGCTGGCTGACTTCGGCGACAGCACCGCTGCTGTCCACCTGAAAAAGCGCATTGAGGAGCTGAACGGTCAGGATGCCGCCCTGAGCTCCCGCATCCGGGAACTGGAAAGCCTTACGGACGAAGGCGTTCTGGCAGGGATGGAATTTGACCTGATGCGGCAGCTGCTGACCGTGTTCCACGACAACATCGACGACATGACCGTGACCCAGAAGCGCGCTGCCATCCGCACGGTGGTGCGCAAGGTGGTGTGGGACGGCAAGGTGGCGCATGTGGTGCTCTTCGGTTCACCGGAGGATGAAATCGACTGGACCACCTTCCCGGTAGACCCGGAAGAGGACGACAACGACCCCGAGGGCGGTGGAGATGGTTCCGATTCTCCATCCGGCGTTCGCTGGGGTGAGGATAGCAAACGAGCTCCGGATGCACTTCCGGCGGGAGCGGAAGAACGCCCCCACCCTCTCGCTTCAGGAGACTCTTGATGCCGGAAAAGAAGACTCTGCCCTCACCCTCGCCGATGTGCTGCAGGACGGCTTCTGCATGGAGGACAGCTGTGAAAAACAGGACGACGCCCAGCGCCTGCGCCGCCTCATCGAGGGGTTGCCCGCCCGGGAGCGAAAACTTATATTATTAAGGTACGGTCTGGCGGGCCAGCCGCCGCTGACTCAGCTGGAAACGGCAAAGCTGCTCCAAATAAGCCGGAGCTACGTTTCCCGGCTTGAAACACACGCACTGGAGCTTTTGCGGGCCGGATGGGAGCAGCCTTAGCTTCCTCTTGCATTCCTCACCGAACTGTGGTACAATACTAAGGCACACGAATCGTGTACCTTGTCGGACAGCGCCTGCTGCGTGGTTCGGCATACGGATGCGGGTCCTGTACGATGGAGCCGCAGTGAACCAGGTCAGGTGGGGAACCAAGCAGCCTTAAGCGGCGCGCCCCGTGCGTTTCAGTCAGCCTGCATCCGTATGCCGAGTTACGCAAGGCGGGGGTCAAACCCCGTCAGCGCTGTCCGATTTTTTTATTACTGACGGGAGGGAAGCACCGATGTATCGCGCATTATACCGCAAATGGAGACCCCAGCGGTTTGAGGATGTCGTCGCACAGCGCGGCATCGTCACGGCGCTGCGCAATCAGGTGGCGTCGGGCCGCGTAGGCCACGCCTACCTGTTTACCGGTGTGCGCGGCACGGGCAAGACCACCTGCGCGAAGATTTTCGCCAAGGCGGTCAACTGCCTCCACCCCCATAACGGCGACCCCTGCGGCGAGTGCGAGATCTGCAGGGGCATCGACAACGGCAGCATCCTCGACGTGGTGGAGATGGACGCCGCGTCCAACAATGGTGTAGACGACATCCGTGACCTGCGGGACGAGACAGCCTACACCCCCAGTGCCTGTCATTATAAGGTATACATCATCGACGAGGTACACATGCTGTCCACAGCGGCCTTCAACGCCCTGCTGAAAACGCTGGAAGAGCCGCCCGCCCACGTCATCTTCATCCTCGCCACGACCGAGATCCAGAAAGTCCCGGCCACCATCCTCTCCCGCTGCCAGCGGTACGATTTCACCCGCATCGGGCCGGAAGACATCGCCCAGCGGGTCGAGTATATCGCCGGCCAAGAGGGCTTAGAGTTGACGACCGGTGGTGCAGAGCTCATCTCCCGTCTGGCCGACGGTGCCATGCGCGACGCCCTCTCGATCCTCGACACCTGCGCCGGCGTGACCGCAAAAATCGATGCTGATGTTGTCCGCCGGATGGCGGGCGTCACCGACCGGAGCTACCTGTTCCATATTTCGGATGCTCTGGAAGCGCAGGACGGCGCAGCGGCGCTGGCTCAGCTGGCCGCACTGCGGCAGCAGTCGGTGGACGTGAAGCGTCTGACGGAAGAGCTCATCGCCCACTACCGCGCCCTGATGCTGGCGGCTCTGCCCGGCGGGCAGAGCCTGCTGTCCGGTGTTTCCCCCGAAGAGGAACAGCAGTACCTCGAAAAAGGCCCTCAGCTGGGCCAGCGGGAGGCCATCCGGGCTATCCGTGCGCTGGGCAACGCCCTTGAGCATATGACCCGGGGCAGTGACCAGCGCATCGAGCTGGAACTGGCCCTCTTCACCCTCTCGGAGCCGCCGCAGGCCGCAGCTGTCCCCGTGGCGGCAATGCCTGTGCAGGCTGCTGCTCCTGCCGCACCGGTCGTCCGGCCCTTTGTTTCGGCACCGGTCCAGCCTGCGCCGCAGCCCTTCATGAGTACCCCTGCTGCACCCGTGGAACCTGTGGCCGCACCGGCAGTGGACAAGGAGCCTGCTCCCGCGCCCGCTGCAGAGCCGAAGGCCGCTGTCCCGGATATTCCAGAGTCCCCCGCGCCCGCAGACGAAGAGCTTCCCCCTCCGCCCGACGAGCCGCCAGTGACGGAGTCGGCCCCCCTGCCCTGGGATGAGCCGACCGCGCCGGTCACTGCGCCTGTACCACCCGTACCAGAAGAGGAATCAGTGGAGCCCGCTGCACCGGTCTCACCGGCAGCACCTGCCCCGGAGTACACCGCCGACCCGGCTCTCAGCCGACCCCGCAAGGTGGCCGCAGAGGGTATCAATCCCTTCGAGCAGTGGAGCGAGGTCGTCAAGCTCTTACAGGAGAAGGACCCGATGCTTCACAGCTACCTGCGCAAATCGAAGGCGTACTTCGACGGCACACGGGTGCTCATCGACGGCGGCAAGACCTTCCGGGACTTCATCCGTGTCAACAAGGACAGCCAGCGTCTCATCAAAAAGCTCATCGCGCAGGTGTCAGGCGTCGCGGTGCCGATCGGCCCCTACGAACCCCGCACCGCCGCAAAGCACACCTCCAACGCCGAACAGTCGCTCCATGCGCTGGAAAAGCTGGGTCTGGACGTGAGCATTGAGGACAGCGCGAAGAAAAGCCCTCTCAGGCGCTGACGCGCCAGCTCCCCCAAAGGAGGAGCCCTTGGCAGGTCGGGCAGCTCTGAGCTGGACGCCCGAGGCGCAATATGGCGCAAAAGGGCGGGCCTTGCTACAGAGGGCAGCCGCTTCTGGACAACGCACTTTGTCAAGCTGCCGCTGGCCTAGACAGCAGGGCACTATATTTCACGATAGATCAAGCTTTGCTCATCTCATGCAAGCCTGACCGGTACGCCAGTGGCTCCCCCTTTGGGGGCAACAACGACGACCGCCGCCAGTGGCGGAAACAGGAAGTCGTTGTTGGGGCCGCGGCCAGCAAGACGCAAGTGCTTTTTATAAAGCACGAAGCGGATGCTGGGAGCCGCAACCCGGCCTTGGCGAGCGGATGCGAGACTGAGAGGGCAAGGCCGCTAAAAATAAAACCAACAAACAAGGAGAACACAAACTATGAAAGCAAGAATGCCCGCAGGCTTTGGCCGCCCCGATATGAACGCCCTGATGCGTCAGGCTCAGAAGATGCAGGATGACATGAAGGCCAAGCAGGCCGAGCTGGAAGCCGCCGAATACACCGGCAGCGCCTCCGGCGAGATGGTCACTGTCCGCATGAACGGCAAGCACGAGATCCTTGGCATCACCATCAAGCCCGAGGCCGTTGACCCCGACGACATTGAGATGCTGGAAGACCTGGTGGCCGCTGCCGTCAACGCCACCGTCAAGCAGGTGGACGAAACTGCCGAGGCCGAGATGGGCAAGCTGACCGGCGGTCTGAACATCCCCGGCCTCTAAGCGGGAGGGATACGCATGGGTTACACCGCAGCGCCGCTGGAAAAGCTTATTGAGCAGTTCAGCCAGTTCCCGGGCATCGGCCGCAAGGGCGCGACCCGGATGGCCTATCAGGTGCTGAGTATGTCGGACGCGGACGCCGCGGCACTGGCCGAAGCCATCCAGAACGCCCACACCCGGCTCCACCGCTGCCGCGTCTGCCAGAACTACACCGAGGCCGAGCTCTGCCCCATCTGTTCCAGCGCCAAGCGGGACCGCTCCACCATCTGCGTGGTCGAGACGCCCCGCGATGTGCAGGCCTTTGAGCGCACCCGGGAGTACCACGGCCTGTATCATGTCCTCCACGGCCTCATCAGCCCCATGGACGGCATCGGCGCCGAACAGCTCTCGGTGAAGGAGCTGCTGGCCCGGCTGGGCAGCGGCGAGGTGAAAGAGGTCATCATGGCCATGAACCCCACCGTCGAGGGCGAGGCCACGGCCATGTATCTGGCAAAGCTCATCAAGCCCCTGGGCATCAAGACCACCCGTCTAGCCTACGGCCTGCCTGTGGGCGGCAGCCTCGAGTACACCGATGAGACGACGCTTTACCGCGCGCTCTCCGGCCGCGACGAGCTGTAAAGAGCAGATTTTATAGAACCTTAACGATTCTTTCAAAAATCGCTCTTGAAAATCCAGCAAAATGTGATATAATGACAAGACAAAGAAGCTGCTTTTATAAGCAGAGTGCGCCGAACGACGAGATTTTTTGCCCGTATACAAGGCGGTTTCTCGCAGCAATCCTTGGTGGATTGCAAGGGGGAAACAACGCAGTATGCGAGCAAAAAGGCCGTTCGGGCGGTGTGCAATGCTTATGAAAACGGCTTCTAGAGGAAAGGAAAGGAGGCGCGCTTCATGGCACCTGCCAAGGAACGTCCGGCGACAAAGACCATCGCCACAAACCGCGAGGCGCGTCACGAGTATTTCGTGCTCGAAGCGCTGGAAACGGGCGTCGAGCTGAAAGGCACCGAGGTCAAGAGCCTGCGTGCCGGCGGCGTCAACCTGAAGGACAGCTGGGTCGATATTGAGGACAGCGAGCTGCTGGTCAAGGGAATGCACATCACTCCCTACGACCACGGCAACATCTTCAATCAGGACCCTTTGCGGGTGCGGCGTCTGCTGGCCCACAAGACCGAGATACGGCGTCTGCACCAGCAGTGCAAGCTGCAGGGCTACACCCTCGTTCCCCTTTCCCTCTACTTCAAGCATGGCCGCGTCAAGATGGAAGTCGGCCTGTGCAAGGGCAAAAAGCTCTACGACAAGCGTGCCGACGCCGCCAAGCGCGACGCCAAGCGCTCCATCGACCGGGCTGTGAAGTCCAACGGCAAATTCTGCTAAATCTCTTTCAGGCAGCATTCCTGCCCTGAGAACACCAAGCTTTCTGCGCATGGCAACATGCGCTTTATGGGGGCGTAAAGGTTTCGACGGGGGGAGCGAGGCCTGGGCAGCGGGTAGCAGTGGGGGAACTGCTCTAAACTCCTCCAAAAAATTAACTGACAACAATAATTCTCAGTTGCTCGCAGCCTGAGTGCTGCGCGTTCCGCCCACTCTTGTGTCGTGTGGGGCCGGGGCGTCCTTTAGACACAGCACCTGAACGGACCTAAGCTTTGCGGACCGGCAGGAACTCATGAAGCTACTGAAGCGTTAGCCTGACGACCGGCGTGACGCGGAGGGAATGTTGTAGATCGCCTGCACCCGGAGACACCTACGCTGAACTCTTTTCGGACATGGGTTCGACTCCCATCGCCTCCACCAAACATGAAAAATCCGAACCTGTTTCCGATTGGAGAAGGGTTCGGATTTTTCGTTTTCTTCGGGTACAACAACGAAGGCTCCCGTGGACGGCGCAAAACCCCGATACCTTGTCATAGACCGTAAGCCACTAACAAGATTTGGAGGATGCGATTATGAAGTACGATGCAAGAGTCTGCAAGTTTAACATGGATACCGGGTGTGTGGAGTTGACTCTCCAAGATGGGAGAAAAATCTCCATCGGCTGTACCGGGGTTGAGGATGCGCTGGACGTGACCATGGCACAGCAAACCGAACTGGACTACCTTATCTACAATGACCCGCTGAGCTATGCCGATTTGATTCTGAACGGTGACCCGGAGAAATATTTGAAGAATGCGGCCGGGAGCCATGGGTTAGAAGATTAAAAATCACGAAAAGCTGGCAAAGACCGCATGGGGTTTTGCCAGCTTTTATTAGTATATATCCAATCTTATGCGTAAGCCTTCCTCTCTCGGAATTCCTGTGGCGTCATATGATAAAGCTCAGTGAACTTCCGGTAGAAAAAACCAAGATTGTCATAGCTGACCTTTTGTGCGATTTCGTAGATGGGGAAATCTGTATTCGTCAGATAAAAGCAGGCCTGGCACATTTTTTGCAGGATGACTAGTTCTTTGAAGGTGCGCCCGGTTTCCTTTTTGATGAAAGCACTGAGATAATTGGGATGGAAGCCAAAATGGTCGGCGGTGCTCTGCAAGGTGACAGTCAGATAATTTGCTTCCAGATAATCAAGAATATCCACGATCTTCCATTGGCTTTTGGCCTTTGGTGAAAAGCTCTGGCTGCGGTACTGACGTAAAATCTCGCAGAACAGCACGATCATATAAGCGTCGATCATTTTATCGCTGCAGATCTGTGGGTCGTAATACTCACACAGGATGCTTTGAATAACAGAATGGATCGGAGTTTCTTCCCGGTTGTGGAACAGCAGATATTGGTCATGCGCTGCATCGGAGGAGAGGGCGTTGATCAGAAAACCGTTGATGATGCCGTTGTTGCCGAGCCGCTGCAGAAAACCTTGCGTCAGGTATTCCTTTTTCATTTCAATGGTGATCACAATATCCTGCTGCCCCAAGGGCTGGATATTATGGGGCACGTGAGTGTCCAGCATACAGATATCCCCTTGCAGCATCGTGATATGTTTGCCGTTGATCGTCTGGGTGCATTGACCGGAGTAGACATACAGAAATTCGATAACGGAGTGGATATGCTCCGGGATCACCGTAAAGCGGGATTCCTTATTGACGCACACGGAGCGATTTCGGAGCAAACTGCCAAAATTGAACTGATACATCTCCCGCCCGTCATAGACCACTTTGGGGATATTGCGATAGCGGGGCGAAAGCTGCGGCGGCTGCTCGCGGAGATGCCGCTGCTCCGATTCGGTATATTGAAACAAAAAATCTTCCAACTGCTGCCGGTTCATAGGATCACCTCTCTATCAGCATATCATATTAAGTTTGGTAAGTGAAGTCCTTTTTTGTGGAAATTGAAAATTCTGTCAAGATTCGGTAATATAAAGATGCCGGCAAGAGAAGAAAATGAATTGCAGCTGTATGGCTCCAGAGCCGTACAGCCTCTATGAAAATGCGGCGCCCCCGCACAAGGAGGACTTTTTCATGGGTACAACGTCAAAATCCGAATACACCCAGCTCTGCACGGAAATTCTGGAAGCTGTGGGCGGAAGCAAGAATGTAAAGAACG
>OGJQ01001120.1_pt1 | contig 14732 bp, 9 predicted proteins | sample 1572261 | NCBI WGS metagenome assembly OGJQ01 (sample SAMEA2582138, study PRJEB24529) | metagenome | biome: Human gut stool | place: China | collected 2011
CGGCTGCGCCGTTCTTCCTGTAAGAGCGATTGCAGCGCGTCCGGGTCGTTGGGTAGGGTTTCAAAGCGTTCAAACTTCCCAAGCTCATAATCGGGATTGCCGTTGAAGAACTGTCCGGCGGGTATCTCCCTTTCCCCACGCTCATAAATCAGCTTGACCGTATCGGCGGGCAGCTCCTTTTCCTTGACGCGCTCATAGTGGCGGGAATAGTCAAGCTCATACAGATTGCCCTTGATTTTCCCGCGCTCCTTTCCCGTCAGCTCGATTGCATAGGCAAGAACGCGGTCGCTTGTCTGCTCCATGTAGAAACGCCATGTATTGTGGGGCGCGGTGTCCTTTAGGAAAACGTCGCGCTCCCGGAAGCAATGCGTCCCGGACGGGCGGCAGAACCACAAAAGGGTCTTGTCCTCCTTGCGGGGGCTTGCCGCCGCCTTTGCGATAATCTCCTTGTCAATCTCCAAGTCGCTCTGGTAAAAGCCTGTATTCTGCTTCATAATCGCTTCAAGGGAAGCGGTCACGTCCACATTTTCAAATTTGCTCTGTTCCGGCATGGGTCAGCTCCTTTCCAAGTCCTGTGACTTCTGCTTTGCGTTTTTCTTCTGCGCCTTTTCCTTGTCGGCTCTAAGCTGCGCCCGGATAGAGGGCTTCTTTTCCGGCTTCGTTTCCTTGCCGCGTTCCTTGTCGGCTTTGACCGCATTAGCCAGGTCAACAAGGGAAATCGTTTCTCCCGCCTTGACCTTTGCTTCCAGTTCGTCAACGGTAGGGGTGTTGTTGATGATATCGTCAAAGTTGTTGTCGTTCTGCTCTACGGTGTCCTCGACGTGCTTCAAAGGGTTTGCCTTTTCCGGCTGCTCTGCGGCAACGGCAAACGCCCGCGTCCCGTTCCCCATAATCAGATATTTCCCGTCGTCGGATTGATGATGAAAGCCATATCCGGCAGCTTCCATTTGTTCGCGGCTCATGGCGGTTACATGGAAAGTCCCTCTCGGTGTTTTGACAGTTTCGCCCGTTTCCAAGTCGTCCGGGGTAAGCTGCTTCTGTTCCTGTAAAAACTCCGGCACTTGCCGGAAGCCCGCGCTGTCAACATAGTGCGCCGCGTCCTGTCCGTCCTGATGAAGCACTACCACGTCGGAAACGGAAAGGCTGTGTCCCTTAAAATCTTTGGGGTGGTCGATATTGAAACAGGTGTAAATATCTTCAAGGGAAGTTTCCGGCGCAAGGGGCGCGGAATAGACAAGCTCATAGTTCGCCCTGTCAACCACATTTCCCGCCGCCTGCAGGCGGTCGTAAGGCTCAAAGCGCAAGTCCCTTGTTTCGTCCCCGCCTTTTATCTGGTAAATGGAAAAGGTGTCCTTGTCCGGCTCGGCGGTCTTTGCCGTTTCCTGTGCCTTTGCGTAAAGCTGCTTTACGTCGCCCTCGGTCAGCTCCCCGCTTTTGAGTTGTCCCATAAGCTCGCGGCATTTCTCCGGCGTCCCGGTGAAAAGAACGTCCCCCATTTTCGCTCGCCCGTTCTCCTGTGTCACATAGGCTTGCAAGAGGTGGCTGTTTTCCCGGCTGTCGCCGTAAGGGTTCCGGCGCACCCTGTAAATCGTTTCCGGGGTAAAGGCTTCTTTCGGGGCTGCGTCCGTTTTTTCCGGTGCGGCTGCTTCCGGCTTCTCTTTCCCGGCTGTATCTGCCTTTGTCGCGGCTTCCGGCTGCGGCTGTTCTGGCGGGGCTGCCTGTTCCTTTCTGGTGGGCTGCTCCTGTCCGGCGGTCTGCTCCTTGTCCTGTGCCTTTTGCAGCTCCGCTAAATTCTCGTCTATGGAATTGATAATCTCGGCGGCGGTGCTGCGGATTGTTTCAAGAGAGCTTTTCAGTTCGGCAAGCTCTCGTCCGGCACTCCACCCTGCAACGTACCCAAAGGAATAGTCAGAAGTATCAAGCCCGTAATGCTGGCACACGGTATAGGCGATACTTTCTGCCTGTACCTCGCGGGTGCGGCGGTCGGGTCTGTTCTCCAAGTCCTCCAAAGGGGCGTTAAGGTCAATGTCATGGAGCTTCGCATGGGCGATTTCATGGATAAGGGTTTTTAATGTTTGCAGCTCGCTCATGCCCTCATCAAGGGCAATACGTTTGTCCTCCAAATGGTAGTATCCGTGTGCGCCGCCCTCGATTTTCTCAAAAGCAACGGGAACAGGGGAAGTCTTTTCAAGGGCAGCGAAAACGTCCTTGTAATGCTCCACATCTCCAGTCAGCATATTTACGGCAATGTCGGGGATTTCCTTGCCCTCGGTCTGCGATACATCAAAGACAGATACCACCTTAAAGGCGGGGATTGTGATTTCCTTTTCTTCGGTTACGGGCTTTCCGTCCTTACCGATAATGACTTTCTGTGTCTGCGGGTCGATTTTCTCCATTTCTTTTTTAATCTTAAAGGGCGACGGTGCAAGGATTTTGATACTCTTTTGTCCTTTCATCACATTTCGCCCAAAGTTATTTTTCCATGCGGAAAATCCGGCGATAAGAGAAGCGTCGGGCTTCTGCATGGCGATCAGCAGCGTATTGTTAAAGCTGTAATTATGAAATTTTGACATAACGCGCAGATATTCCTTGTAACGCTCGCTGTCGAACAGCTCCGTAATACCCTGCTCCAAGCGGTCAGTTATTTCTTTGAGCTTTTCGGCGGGTTTCTCGGACGTTAAGACAATGGGGATAACCGGGCGTGGCTCCTGCGGCGTTGCTTCGGGAACAGCCGCCTGTAATGCCGGGGCTGCGTCCAGTTCGACGGTCGGCTGCGGGTAGCTCATAATGCGGTAGTCCTCCGGCACATCGCGCCCCTCAAAGTGTTTCTCCCATGCGTCGCCGCTTTCCACAAGGTAGCCGTATTCCGTAAAGCTGCCTTTTTCCTGTGCGGCGGCGTTTCGTCCAAAGGCGATAAGGTCAATGCTGTTTTTCCATTCAGCGGGCATTTGCACCATGCCGGATTTGTTAAGGTAATAATCGCCTAATTCGCGGGGATTATGTACTTCGGGAATATGCACGAAAAAGTCCGGGTTATAGGTTAGGTCGATTATCTGCCCGATATTCTCAAAACCGTTCTTTCGCTGTGTGGCGGCGTTCAGCGCGGCAATCCCGGAAGCGTCAAGGGTTTCCAGTCGTGCCGCAAGAAAATTCAGCTCGTCCACCTGTGCCGCGCATACCATGTCATAAGGCAGGGCAATGTGCCTGTCCTCCCGGTCAGAGTAGCCGTGAATGAAAAATTCCTGCGGGTTGTCTGCGGTAATGCCGACGTTTTTCATTGCTTCGTGAAGCTGCTCTTTTGTAGCGGGCATGGAAAGCCAGTAGCCACCCGGTTCTCCCGTTTCAAAACGGGTGCGGCTGTCAATCAGGATTGCAAACTGTTCCGTTTCCTGTCCCGGTTCGGTTCTCGGTGCAGCGGCGGGAATGTCGGCGGCGGGCTGCTTGATTTCCTCTCCCTCTACGGTGTAGCCCGGTAAGAGCTGCCCGTTTACCCTAAACTGTTCCGCGTATTCCGGCGGGATAACCGGGGAGATTTCCGTAAAAAGTTTTTCATACGCCTTGATACGCCCATTCAGATATTTTTCCATAGCCGCCCGGTCAGCAAATACCTTTCTGTCCTGTCCGGCGATTTTCGCCTGTCCGTATCCGTGGGGGCTGTTGGTGTAGACGTTCCAAGACAGCGTATAGGAATACGGGATAGACTTCTGTGCTGCCTTGTCGTAACGGGTATTTTCGTAAACATGGTAGCTCATTTTATATACCCGGTTGCTGATGGTGTGGCGGTCGTTGTCCTCGTCCTGCCACTTGTTCGCCGTATGCTTCACTTCGGGTATTCTCGCATACTCAATCGCCTTGTCAAATAGCAGGGTCTTTCCTGCCTGTTCCTCCCATGCGGAAGCCTGTACTTTCAGATTTTCAAAAACGGTCTGCTCCGCAGCCGCGCTTTCCTCCCGCAGCTTCACAAGCTCGGCAAGAGGTAAGGCGGTCAGCGGGGAAATATCCGCGCCTTTCGTGTCAAAATAGATACCGCGCTCAATCTTCATCTTGTCGGCGGCTTCCAGTCTGTCATGGTCGTATGAGGAATAACCTGTTTTCCATTCGTCCATTTGCTCGCTCCTTTCTTTTTCAATCATGCGGTGCATAAGTTCGTAGTCCTCAATGCTCATGCTTCCGTCAAATATATAAGGGTCAAAATCTTCCCCGTCCCGGTAGGGCTTTTCGGAAAAGGGAAGCCCCGCTGCATGGGCGGCGGCTCTTGCTTCCTCGATAACCTCCGGAGGAAGCCTGTCGTCATGCGCCCCGATAAAACCGTCAAGGTCGTTCATGCTGTTTTCATAGTGATAGCGCACTCCGGCGGTCAGCTCGTCAAGGCTCATATTCTCGCCTAAATGCCCGCAGTAGTAGCCGTTTAGAATAACGGCGGCGGGGTCAGCCGCTTTGATTTCCTCTAACCGGCTCCTGTCAAACGGTTCTAAAGTACCGTCCACTTCAAGATGAAACAGCTCGGCATTCCATGAACGTCCTTGTTTCCAAAATGCTACCCATGCAATACCGTCCCTAAGTTCCTCTTGATAGTCCTTTACGCTGTCGCGCAAACTTGCCATGTGTAAAACCTCCTTTCGCGTATGGCAGCGCGGACGCTGCGTTTGTGGTTACATAGTCCTACTACGGTGCGCCCGCATTTCTGCCAAAGATTTTTGAGGATTTTTAGAGGGTTTGGGAAACTTCCCAACAAGCAAAATCCCCGCCAAGCTCGGTTAGAGTGGCAGGGATTTTACGGAAGTGGGTACCCGCTTCCTATGCTTGCTATTCCAGTTGTTTGTCCTTTGAAATGGTTACTTTGTAATTCACATACTTACCGCCCGTGTCGGCTAAAAGTACCGTTCCGTCGTAGGTTTTGCCCGTTTTCGGGGAGTACAGTTTTTTGATTTTTGCCTTGCCGGATTTCAGAAGCGCGGCGGCAATCTTCTGGGTAAAGGCGGTTTTGCGTTCCTCAAAGAAGCGGTCGTTTTTCCACATGGCAAAGCTACACTCTTTGTTGGAACAGTAGTAGTTTTTCTTTCCCTCATAGACCGGGGATTTACAGCGGGGGCATTTCCCAAGCTCTGTTTTCTCTGTCTTGAAAAGCGCCTGTTTCTCGCCTAACACGGAAGCATAGGTTTTTACAAGCTCCCGCGCCATAGCTTCAATGCCCTGCATGAAAGCGGTAGGGTCAGCGTTACCCTTTGCAATCTGCGTTAGATTGTTTTCCCATGCCGCCGTAAGCTGCGGAGAAGTTAAGCTGTCCGGCAGGACGCAGACAAGGTTTGTGCCGTCTTTGGTGGGAAATAGCTGCTTGCCCTTGCGCTCGATAAAGCCGCCTTTGACTAACTTCTCAATGACGGCGGCGCGGGTGGCAGGCGTACCAAGCCCCCGGCGTTCTGCGTCCGGGTCGGTGTCCTCATTCCCGGCGCGTTCCATAGCCGACAACAGGCTTGCTTCATTGTGAGGCTTCGGGGGCGTGGTGTCATGCTCCGTAACCGCTGCGGCAGGATTTTCAAAGGTCTGCCCCTCGGTATAATCCGGCACATCTAACGCAAGTTCGTTTTCCTCGTCGTCGCTGTCGGGCTTCTTTTTGATGGTCGCCCGAAAGCGACGGTCAATGTCTTTCCACCCGGCAGCGATTACCATTTTTCCCCTTGCCGTAAAGTCATGGTCGGCGCAGGAGAAAACCGACGTTACCGCTTCGTAAACGTGCGGCGCTGCGGTCGCCATAAGCAGCCGCGCCCCGGTAAGGGTAAGGATATTTCTTTCACTTTCCGGCAGCGCGGAAAGGTCAGCTTTTGCAAGCTCTATTGTGGGGATAATGGCGTGGTGGTCGGATACTTTTTTGCTGTTCAGTACCTTTACAAGCTCCGGCGTAAAGGAAACGCCCGCCATAAAGGGCAGCTTGCCGCAGAGAAGCGTTACCATGCTTTTTGCCGTGTCGCCCATGTCGTCGGTCAGATAGTTGCTGTCCGTTCTCGGATAAGTAAGCAGCTTCTTTTCATACAAGGTCTGTGCAAGGTCAAGGGTCTGCTTTGCCGTGTACCCGTAGATACGGTTTGCTTCCCGTTGCAGAGAGGTAAGGTCAAAGAGCTTCGGCGGGGCAACGGTTTTCTTTTCACGGGTCAAGGAAGTGCAGACAGCCGCCGACGCTTCGCAGGCCGCTTTCAGTTCGCTTGCTTCATCAGCGGCGCGGATCTTCGCGCTTGCCGCTTCCGCGCCGGAAAGCATAAGGCACACATGGTAATATTTTTCTTTCTTGAAGTTCATAATGGCAGCGTCCCGGTCTACAAGCATTTTTAAGGTCGGGGTCTGCACACGTCCCACGTTCAAGGTCTTTCCATACAGGCAGGAGAAAAGGCGGGTCGCATTGATACCGATAAGCCAGTCAGCCTTTGCCCTGCATAGTGCGGAATGGTAGAGGGCGTCGTATTCCCGCCCGTCCTTCAGATTGTCAAAGCCGCTTCGGATTGCTTCGTTTTCCATTGAGGAAATCCAAAGACGGGTAAAGGGCTTCTTGCAGCCCGCTTGATGATAGACAAAGCGGAAAATCAGCTCGCCCTCGCGCCCTGCGTCGCAGGCGTTGACAACCTCGGAAACGTCGGCGCGGTGCATGAGGTCTTTTAAGATTTTGAATTGCTTTCCCTTGTCGGCAGCTACGGTGTACTGCCATTCCTGCGGCAGAATGGGTAAGCTGTCATAGCTCCACTTTTTGTACTGTTCCCCATAGGCGGCAGCTTCCGCAAGTCCTACTAAATGCCCGATACACCAAGAGATAACATAACCGTTCCCCTCGATATATCCGTCTTTCTTTTCCCTTACGCCAAGGGCGGCGGCAACCGCCGCCCCGACGCTGGGTTTCTCACAAATCACAAGTTTCATTCTTCCTCGTCCTCCTGTTCGGTGTCTGCGATGTCAGTTTCTTCCTCCGGCTCGTCCTCGTCGTATTCGTCAAAATCGAACTCGTCAAGGTCGGTGCTGCCTTTTACGTTCTGCTTCGGTTTCATAAACTTAAAGTAGTAGAGGGCTGCACCGCCGCCAAGAAGTCCCACAACAAGGAAAATCAAAAGCCCGCCCATGCCGTTTTGGGGCTGCTCCTGCTCGGTAGGTTCCTCCGGCGCGGCTTCCTTGCCTGTGCAGCTATCCATGTTGACAGAGCAGACAGGACAGGCGGTGTTGACTTCGCCCGCCTTGCATTTCTCGGTACAGTTGCAGACAGCCGGGGGCTGCTCGGTCTGTTCCTCCCCGATAATCGCCATAAGGTCGCTTTCGTCTACTTGATTTAAGAAGTGGACGGAATTTTCCCCCTCGGCTGCCCGGTCAACGATAATGTAAAAATAGTTGCCGCCTTTGCTTTTCACGACGATAAACTGCTTATCCTCGGCAGCGTCCCCGTCAATGTCGTCCACAAGGGTCATGTTGCCCTCCGGGGTAAGGGGCTGCGGTTCGGTTTCCACGATTACGCCGCTGTCGTTGGTTTCTTCCGTCGGGGTCTGTGCATAGGCGGTAACGGAAAAGCCGCCCACAAGGACAAGGGCGGCGCAAAGTGCGGTAATGCTTGCAAGGATTTTATTCTTCATTCTCGGTTTCCTCCTGTTCCTCATAGTCTGCGGGGATAGGGGCAATGCCCGGAATACCGCCGCCCGCAAGCATGGCGGTAAGCTCCTGCGGGGTCAGACGCATGGAGCGCACGAGCTGAACGATTTGCAGATTTTCCGCTTCGGTTTTCTGTGCTTCCAGTCCGCGCAGCCTGTTCTGATACTCCGTGATTTTCTCACGGGTCTTTTGGATTTCCTTTTCAATTCTTTCGATTTTACTCATAGCCATAATGATTTTTCTCCTTTCGATTTTCAAATGTGTTGTTGTATGTCAGTTCCAGTTCATCAGCCCGTACCCTTTGATACAGGCATAGTCAAGGGGATAGCTCTTAATCTTGCAGGCGTCGCCGGAATTGCCCTCCACGGTATAAACGCGGCCCTCGTCCCTGCCGATAACAAGCCCAACATGGTCTGCGCTGCCGTCTAAGTCCCAGTCAAAAAAGATAGCGTCACCGGGGGCAATGTTTTCATAGCCCCGCGCTCCCCATTGTCCGTGAGAGGTAAACCACGGAATACCCTGCGACTGGCAGGCGGCAAAACGCGGCTCGGAAAGTCCCATTTGCCCGTAGCACCAGGACACAAAACAGGCGCACCATTCCACGCGGCTGTTAAAGCCGTACCAGCTCCAATACGGATAGCCGCCCACATTTCCGACTTGCCGTTTTGCAAGGTCAACGATAGCGGTATTGCCGGGGCGCGTTCCGTTCACAAAATCCACGCCACTTAAATCCTCGGACGCGGAAGTGTCGGGAGAGCCGCCACCAAAGATAAGGGGCTTGTTCCCGCTTGTCTGTAAGTACACCCGGTACATTTCCAGTTGTTCCGGGGTCAGGTTGTTTTCCGCAATCGCAGATAGCGGTGTGTTCGTCAGCTTGATATTGAGAATGTAATAGTTGTAAGGTACTTCCACCTCATATTCGTAGGTTTCAGTGGTCGTTTCTCCCGTTTCCGGGTCGGTAACGGTGGTTGTGCCTGTCCGCGTTTCCGTCCGATAGCGTACCTCGATTTCTTCGGTCAAGGTCAGCTTGTATTGCTGCTCAAAAATCCGCTGCAATTCTGCCTGTACGTCGGCGCGGGTGTAGCTTTGGTATTTTGCGGTCAGATAGGACGCTAATTCGTGGGGGTTATGCCCGATATTCGCAAGGTCATAGCGGTACTCGTCATAGCCCGGATTGTCGCGCTCGATATTGTCAATCCTGCTTTGCAGCTCGTTTTCCAATCCGGCGTAGCTGTTTTCTACTTCCACAAGGTCGCTGTCCTCGGAGGTATAGGACGTTCCAAGCACCCCGTTTAACGCGCCGGAAAACATAGCTCCGCAGGAGGACAGCCCGGACATAACCATGATAAAGAGCAGCAGCACTCCGACAGCGATTGCCACACCCGCCGGGTGCCTTGCCACAAATGCTGCGGTCTGTTTTGTTTTCTCGGCGGCTTTGGCTGCCGCCTTGCGGGTGCGTTCTGCCGCGCCCTTGATACCCTTTGCGGTATTGCGGGCTTCCTTTGCATACTGCCGCTTGATTTTCTGCTTCTGCCAAAACCGGGAAATGGGGTTAGAGGTAAGCTGCGGGTTCTCATGCAGGGTCTTGTGATACTGAAAATCCACGTTTGCCTTGAAAGCCGCTTTTTCTGCCTTTGCCGCTTCCCGGTAGGGTTTCAGCTTATGGCTGCGGTAGCCCTGTTTGATTTTCCGCGCCCCGTACTTCAATCCCCGTTCTGCGGCTTCCTCGCTCTTGTGTGCGCCCTCCACGCCGGAATTATCCTTTTCGACAGAATGGATTTTGTTATGTACCAAAATCCCGGCTTCCTGTGCGGGGCGGGATAAGGGGCTGTGTTTCTCCTTAAATCCGGGCGGCTTGTCCTTTTCCTCAAAGTGCAGGCGGGTCTTGCCTTTCCCGGCAGCTTCGTCAAAGGTGCGCTCTTTTACAAGTTTCTTTTCTTTGGGGATAGCTGCCTTTGCCTTATCCAAGCGGTCAGCGGCTTTGTTGGATTTCCTGATGTATTTTTCAAGTTCCGGGGTGTTAAGTTCTTCCTCAGTAAACTGCAAGCGGGAAGATTTCGTTTGTGCGGTGGCTTCCTCCTGCGCCCTACGTACTGCCTTTTTACTTGCCTTGCGGGTGTGGGCAGCGTCAAGATATTCCATGACGCGCTCCGTTTTGCCTGTGTCCGCTTTGGGGGCAGCTCCCGGCGCATGGGGAAGCGGGATTGTATCAGATACCGGGTTAAGCTGTGCCGCCGCGTCCTGTGCTGTCTGTTGCTCCGGGGATTTCTGAAAATCCGCGTCCTGCGTCCGCTTGCTGATACGTTCCGTGTCTCCCGTGGTCTGATTTTCTGCGATAGCCCCGTCGCGGGTCATTTTCTGCGTGATTTTATCGCGGGGCTTTAAGGGGTCTTTCAAGTGTTCCCACCTCCAATCCGCGCCCCTGCAAGGGCGCAATACTCGGCGTTCAGTTCAATGCCGATATAGCGTCGGTCAAGGCTTTTCGCTGCAAGCCCGGTGGTGCCGCTTCCAAAAAACGGGTCAAGGACAACGCCGCCTGCCGGACAGCCCGCCAGTATGCACGTTTCCGCGAGCTTCGGGGGATAGGCGGCAAAATGCCCGCCCTTATACGGTACGGTATTGATAAGCCAAACGTCCCTCTTGTTTCTTGTGGTCGGCATAAGGGCGTCGTCATAATAGCCGCCGCTGCGGGTTTTATTGATACCCTGTACCTTGCCCTGTCCCGGTACTTCCTCGGCGTATTTGTGTCCTGCGCCGCGCCCTTGTCGGTACCGCGCAGCCGTTCCCGGCGCGATCGGCTCTGCAATGGCGGCAGCGTCATAGTAATATTTCTTTGATTTCGTCAGTAAAAAGATATGCTCATAGCAGCGGCTCGGTCGGTCGCGGCAGCTCTCCGGCATAGGATTTTCTTTCAGCCAGATAATATCGCTGCGTAAATACCACCCGTCAGAGCGCAGGGCAAAAGCTAAAAGCCACGGAATACCGATTAAGTCCTTTTGCTTGCAGCCCGCTTTCATGCCTGTGCCGCAGTAGGTATCTGCGATATTCAGCCAAAACGTCCCGTCGTCTTTCAGTACCCGGCGCAGTTCCCGGAATACTTCTACAAGCCTGTCAATGTACTGCTCCGGCGTGTCCTCCCGTCCAATCTGCATATCAAGCCCGTAATCCCTAAGTCCATAGTAGGGCGGGCTTGTGACGCAGCAGTTCACGCTTTCGCTCGGCAGCTCCCGCAGGGCATAGAGGGCTTCACGGTTGATGATTACGTCCGTTTTCATGGCTTGCTCACTTCCTCCGGCTTTGTCGTAAGCAGACGGTAAAGCTCGGTGTCCGTCGGGAAGCGGTCAATGAATGGCAGCACCACGTTTCCGTAAAAGATAAGCCCCTCGCCCGCTTCGGTATGGGTCACATACTTCATCTGCTGCGGGGAGATATTGAGCTGCTTTGCAAGGATAGCCCGGTCGCCCTGTGCCTGATTGAGCATGAGGACAAAATCGGAGTTTTCAAAGATATTCTCGACTTCGCGGCTTGATAAAAGGTCTTTGACGTTCTGTGTGATTGCCGTCGGTATGCCGCCCCATTTACGAAAACGCTTCCAAATCTCCACGGAATAGGCTGCGGTCTGTTCCTCTTTCAAAAGCAAATGAAACTCGTCCATATAGTAACGGGTCGCCTTTTTCTCGGCGCGGTTTACGGTAACGCGGTTCCATACCTGGTCTTGCACAATGAGCATACCTAACTTTTTGAGCTGCTTTCCAAGCTGTTTAATATCAAAGCAGACAAGGCGGTTAGAAAGCTCCACGTTGGTACGGTGGTTAAAGACGTTCAGAGAGCCGGAAACATAAAGCTCCAATGCCGCCGCAATGCGGGCAGCTTCCGGCTCCGGCTGCTTCAAAAGCTCGTTGTAAAGGTCGCCCAAAATCGGCATTTTTTCCGGGTCGGGGTCTGCAAGGAAAGGTCGGTACACATTCCTAACGGCGCGGTCAATGACGGTCTTTTCCACGGGCTGCAAGCCCTCTTTGCCGCCGATAACAAGCTCACAAAGGGAAAGGATAAAGTCGGATTTCAAGGCAAGTGGGTTGTCGTCCTCGGAGTAGTTGAGGTTAATATCCATAGGGTTCACATACTGGGGCTTACCGTCCATGCCTTTTCCGGCAGGCGACAGGCGTATCACTTGCCCGCCCAAACGCTGCACAAGGGAAAAATATTCTGCTTCCGGGTCGCAGATAATAATATCGTCGTCGGTAATGAGAAAGGCGTTTGTCATTTCCCGTTTTGCCGCAAAGGATTTACCGCTTCCCGGTGTTCCAAGAATAAGCCCGTTTGGGTTTTTCAGTTGCTTGCGGTCGCAGAGTATCATGTTGTTTGACAGCGCATTTAAGCCGTAATACAGGGCTGCGCCCCGCTGAAAAAGCTCCTGCGTGATAAACGGGATAAAAATAGCGGTGCTTGATGTGGTAAGCCCTCTTTGAATGGGGATAAGGTTCTCCCCAAGTGGGATAGAGGACATAAAGCCCGCTTCCTGCAAATAGTCAAGGCGGGTCAGAGCGCAGTTGTTTTTCTGTGCAAAGCCCGCCGTAGCAAAGATGTCATTATCCAGTTTCCGCTTCGTGTCTGCCATGTTTACCACAAGGAACGTCAGCAGAAACATTCTTTCATTTCTGCTCTGTAAATCCTGCAACAGGTTCTTTGCTTCGCTGCCAAAGGTGGCAAGGTCGGACGGGATTATATCCATGTCGTACCCGCTGCGTACCGCTTTTTTCTGTTCCTCAATCTTCATCTTGTCGAGGTCGGTAATTTTGCGCTTGATAGTCTTGATTGCTTCGCTCTGGTCGATACTGCGGATATGCAGATTGACGATAATTCCGTTTTCAAGGTCGAGAATGTCCGAAAGCATACGGTCGTTCAGCTCCGGCGCAAGGATTTCAAGGAAGCTAACCGCGCCGAGCTTACGCCCCATGCGAAACGTCCTGCCGTCGCCAAAGCGGAACGAGGACGGGGCGATAAAGTCCTTTGTGGTAAGCCCGGACGGTACGAGCCAGTCCCAAGAGAAACGGAACGGCTCGCCCTCCGGGTGGAAAATCCCATGCAGCACGTTCAAGCGTTCCTGCCCGTTCATGGGGCGGGCAGCCGCGCCAAGCACCTTAAAATTATTGAGTACGTCGGTTTCGATACGGGAAAGGCGGGCTTTTGCGGCTGCGAGATTGTCCGCTTCAATGGAAAAGGTAATGTACTTGCACTTTTCCAGTCCGTTGTTGCCTTTTTCAAGCTGATTTTTCAGCATATCCGCGTACTCTTTGCGGATAGAGTTAAAAGCGTCGTCTTGCGCCGGAATTTCGATAGCTGCCTGTGCCTTTTCCTTTCTTGCGCCCTGATTGATGAAAGAGAGCTGCACCGAAACGGAAGCGTCAAAGTAGTTGAGAAAATCGCACCAGTTTTCAAAAATAGCGGTCTTATCATCTGCCTGTGCAAGCTGATAGTTAATATCTTCAAAGACAAGGCTTTTCGAGTATTTCTTTTCCGTTACCCTGCAAATCCCGTCCGGGTACATCTGCAAGTAGGGAATGGTCTGCTGCGCGGTGTGGGGCTTCCCGTCGCCCTTTGCTGCCTGTATCACGGCGGCGATTTCTTTCTTTTCTGCGCGGGTCAGCTTACGCTTCACGGGATTTTTTACCGCGCGGGTCATGATTTTTCGTTCTGCCATTGACAATAGCCGATACCTCCTTTTCCAGTTTTCGTTGTTTTTCTATGACGACATAAAAATTTTCCGTCTGATAGGGGCGTTCCTTTGGTCGGATAAACTTTGTCTGAATGACGTTCTTTATCACGACTTCAAGGGGCTGCCCGTGTTTTTCATACATTGCCAAGAGGAAGCAGGGAAGCATAACGATAATCATTGCAAATGCCGCCATGCTTGTTCCCGCGCTGTCTTTGAGTAAAAAGAAAAGCGGTAGTCCCATAGCGAGGGCTGCCGCAAAACATATAATCTGCCGCTTTGTCAGATTAAAAGCGACTTTCGTTTTGATTTTTGATAAGTCTTTGGGTACGGGTACATACGCCAAGTGAAAACCTCCTTTCGGTCTTTAATGTGCGTTAAAGATTGACTTCGCAAGTGCGCCTGTTTTGAATAGGGAGAAGCACAAAATCACGGTGTAGGCTGCAAGGGAGAAAATCGCGCTGTGCAGGTTGTCCGCTACAATCATGCTGCCAACCAAAACCGCATAAATGCCGACGCATATCATAATGAGGAAGCCTTGAAAACCGAGGGCGAACAGGGCTTTTAAGTAGTTGTTTCCTATCTGTCCCCACTCTCTGTTAGTCATAGTTGCAAACGGGATAGGCGATACCGAACAGTAAAGGTAAATCTCTATCATTCTGCCGTACAGGATAACCGTGATAAGCACCGACATGATTTTCATGCAAAGGCTCACAAGGCTTGTTTCCATAACGAGCAGTAACAGTTCGGGGATTTCCATAGCGTCAAGTCCGGCTTGCATGGACGAGAGGGCGGCGTCAACGTCGATATTCGTATCGCCGCCGATCACGCCCGCCGCGCCGGAAACAACGTGTTGCGCCATATCGAACACCGCCATAGTGATAGTAAAGGTGTGGGTAACGAGATACACCGCTACCCACGCCTTGAAAAACCACTTAAAGAACATGAACGTGTCAATATCGTGCATATTGTTCTTTTCCGTTACCATGCTGATAAGCTCCACGCATAGAACGTAGGTAATGACAAGCCCCGCAATGGGTACAATCACATTTTCCGACAAGCTCTGTATCATGGAAAATATGCCTGCGTTCCACCCCTGCGGGGTTTGTCCTACCTCTGCGGCGATAGTTCCGACTTTTTCGTTTACGTCCCCGAACATAGTTGACAGATTACCGTTAATGGCTCCAATGAGGATTTCCTTTATCCATTCGTTAATCGCGTCAAGTATGCTCTGCATAAGCTAACCCCGCCGCTTAACCGAACAGGCCGGAAAGCAGAGGTACAAGGGTGCCGCCGATAAGGGCAACGCCGCCGCCCGCCATGAGCTGTTTCATGCCCTGGCTTTTTGCTTATGTGTGATAAAGAAGTAATAGAAGTGTAAAAAATTTTGCCGTTCCTA
>OGJQ01001126.1_pt1 | contig 14703 bp, 8 predicted proteins | sample 1572261 | NCBI WGS metagenome assembly OGJQ01 (sample SAMEA2582138, study PRJEB24529) | metagenome | biome: Human gut stool | place: China | collected 2011
TACACACTCTGCCCGGACACATCCCCGCTGCGGTTTCCTTTTCGGAAGCGTCGTCCTCCGCCTCCCCGACCGGGACGGCGACCAGGAATCGGCTTCCGGCACCCGGTTCGCTCTCCAGCTCGATCGTACCGCCGAGCAGCTTCACGAGACGATCGACGATCGAGAGGCCCAGCCCTACGCCGCTCACGCCGCCCGCCGACGGCAGGCGCACGAACTCCTGAAAGATGCGCTCCCGCTCCTCGGGGCCGATTCCCCGACCCGTATCGCTGACACGGAACAGCAGCCGCCCCTCTTCCAACCAGGCGTCAAACGCGACGAACCCCCGGTCGGTGAACTTGATCGCATTGGAAAGCAGGTTCTCGGCGATCTGCCGCACACGCGAGGGATCGCCCGCGACCTGTCCCGAAAGTTCGGCGGCGAGCGTACACCGCAATTCGATTCCTTTGGCCGCAGCCACCGGCTCGAACCCGGTGCAGACAGCCGTAAACAGATCGGCCGGAGAGAAGGCGATGCGATTGACGGCGACTTTGTTGGAGTCGAGTTTGTAGAAATCCAGCAGGTCGGTCACCAACTCCAACAGGTGATCGGCCGAGCTCTTCATATGATCCAGATAAAGCGCACCCCGCTTGCCCAGGTCCAGACGCGTAAGCAGATCGATATAGACCATGATCGAACCCAGCGGGGCCTTGATGTCGTGCGTAATGGTGAGCATCAGCTTCTCACGGGCCTCCAGCAAGGCTTCGTTGTGGCGATTGGCCGCTTCGAGCTGGCGTTTGTAACGGTTGCTGCGGTTCACGTCCCGCCAGAGGATTCCGACGAAGAGCAGCATCACCAGCAGCGATCCGGCAGCCACCGAGCCCAGAATGACGAGCGAGCTGCGCCGCACCTGTTCACGAGCCTGCATCCGCTCCCAGAGATAGGCCGTCTCCTCCTCCTCGAAGTCGATAATCAGGCGGTAAATCCGCTGATTGATCTGCTGGTTGTTGCGTTGCAGCCGCAACCCCTCCCGCCACGCCTTGTCGTAAAGGGCCAGCCGCTCGCTGGTCACCCGCTGCTCCAGATCCTGCAGCACTACGGCGATGGTATCCCCCAGACTCATCTGCCGAGGCGGAGCGTCGATCCGCACCCGGGTCTTCACCACCACCTGCGAATCGTTCTTGGGCGGGCTGAACAGGTCGCCGAACCGGCGGAAGAAATTGCGCTTCTTTTTCGGAGCCACGCGCACCGTATCGCGGACCAGGATCGTATCGGGTTCGATAGTCGGTTGCGACAGGGAGTCCAGCATGGGAATCATCCGCTGGATATTTTCGCTCAACAACGTCGCCGTGCCCGCCGAACGCAGGTTGCGGTCCAGAGCCTTGATCCCCTGCTCCTTGCCGGCGATCAGCCGCACGATCGTGTCCAGACGCATCTGCTGCGACTCGTCGTCCGCACGCATACGGAGCGAATCGATGCACTCCCGTACCAGCCGGAGTTCGCGTTTGTAACGATTCTCGTAGCTGGCATAACCGGCCACCAGCATCTGACCGTATGTTTCGGCCTCATAGAGATGGTAGAGAGTCTGATTGACCAGTCCGCGCCGCCGCCGAAGCTCCTGCTGGCTGTGGTCCGGTTCGAGGAGCGCTCCGGTCTGACGCCAGACGTAGATCATGGCCGTCAGGCCGATCAGGGCGATCAGCACGTAACCCACGACGATTTTGGTGCGTACGAATTTAGACTCTTTCATCATAGCGGATCGACTTATCCTTCGCCCAAAGATAGCATCTGTTTCGGTGATTTTCGCTGCGGAAAGCCTTTTTCTTTCCAAAGCCTTTCCGCAAGGGGGTCTGCACCCTATTTGATCCGGGCGATGATCCTCTCCAGCGGCAGCCCACGCCCCGCATTGCGTCCGATCCGGCGGGCTGCCGCCCCCTCCTTCGCCGCCAGTCTACGGGCCAGCGCCAGCGCATCGGGGTAAAGCCCCCGGCTACGTTTGCCGATCTGCCGCAGGGCCCAATTCACGGCTTTTCCGATCCGGACGCGGGAATCCTCCGCACCCCGTTCGATCAGCGGCAGAAAGGCCCTGAAATCGTCGTCCGAAGCCCGTTTATCCCCGACGGCGAGCGTAGCCAGCAGAGCGAACCCCGCCCGTCGGGTAAACTCCTCGTCCGAAGCGGCGTATTCGCGCACCTTGCCGTAAGCGTACGACGTATAGCGGAACAGGTTGATACAACACTGGTCGCACAGGTCCCACGACCGAAATTCGGCGACCCAGGCATCCATCTCCTCCGGACGGAACAGCGCCGGATCGGCGATCATCGACGCCAGGATCCGCCCTTCGTGCACCGGCCTGCGGTAGAGTTCCAGCGCCAGCGCATGATCCCGGCCGATCTTCAGCGCCAGACGCCGCAGATCGACCACCCGCACCCCGACCGCCAGCCGGGCGTCGATTCCGAACCGCACCATTCCCTCCCGGAACTCCGGATTGGCATGGGCCGCAAGCCACTCCAAGACCTCTTCGCAGGTCATATCCTTTCCTTTTTTCGTCTTCATCTCTATCTCACTTATCCGCACGAATGAAATTCTAAAAATAGTCATTTATTTTATTTCTGCAAACCGATCCGAAAAGAAGGACGGTTTTCATACCCCGCAATGCGTAAATTTCATCCGACCGTTTTTCAACATCGAAAAGGCGAGCGTTCTCCCCTTTTCGATTCGCGGACATGCGCCTGCAAAGCAAACGCACATTCGCCGTATTTCCAGTTACTTACGCTTCTTGTCCGCTTTCTTGGCGTTTTTCTTCGAAGCCTTCGTCTCCTTTTTCTTCACATCCTTCTGATCGCATGCCTTGGTGCAGTCGCTCTTCACGAGGGTCATCTCGTCGAGCAGCCAGTCCGCACCCGCGAACTTGTCGATCACGAAGAGCACATAGCGAACGTCCACGCCGATAGTACGCTGTACATCCGGCTCGAAGGCGATATCGCCCGACATAGCCTCCCAGTTACCGTCGAAAGCCAGACCGATCAGCTCGCCGCGGCTGTTCATCATCGGCGAACCCGAGTTACCGCCCGTGATGTCGCAGTTGGCCAGGAACGCTACGGGAAGTTCGCCCTTGCAGTTGGCATAGGGACCGAAATCCTTCGCCTCGTAAAGCTCCTTGAGCTTGGCGGGAACGACGAATTCGGGATTCGAAGAATCCTCCTTCTCCATCACGCCCTTGAGCGTCGTGTAGTAATCATATACCACGCCGTCGGCAGGTTCATAAGGCAACACCTGACCGTAAGTCAGACGAATGGTGAAGTTCGCATCCGAATACCAGGCCTTGTCGGGCTGCATGCGCATCAGACCGGCTACGTAAAGACGATGTCCGTCCGCATATTTCTGCAGGTTGGGTACGGCCTTCTCGCGCAGCTCCTTCATCTTGTTCAGAACCGACGTAGCCAACACTACCGCCGGATCGTTCTTGATCTGCTCGGACGTAGCGGCCGATGCCTTGGCCTCGTCCGTGAAGACCGAATTGTCGTACAGGTAATCCACATAAGCGTCGATGTCGCCGCCGAACTGCGCGTCGATCACCTCCGCGAAAACGGTCGGCAGATCCTTCACGTTCTCCTTGACCATCGAAAGCATCTTCCGGGCTACCTTGCGGTCCGTCGGCAGGTTGTAATCCTTGTAGAAGTTGGCGTAATACTCCTTCGCCTGCGCTTTCGCTTCGTCGCTTACCTCCTCGGCCGTCAGCATCCGGTTAGCCACCAGAGCCGGGGTCATGATTTCGACCGAACGGACCATCGCCTCGCTCAAATACTGGAGCGGACCGGTGTAGGCCATGTTGTCGTTCACCGCCTCGCGGATCATGCCGAGCGCATCGACGAATCCCTCCTCAGGCAGCGTATTCTGCTCGGCCCAAGCCTGGAATTCGGCTTCCTGAGCCTCCTTCAAGGCTTTCACGTCCAGTTTTTTCAGACCGCGCAGCATGCCGATCGTATTCTTCCAATAGTTCGACGAATTGGCATATTTCGAAGCGTACTGGATACGCACCTTGTCGCTGGCGGCCATGTCCTCCTTCAGGATGTCCTGACGGGCGCCGCGAATGTCGATGCGCTGCGGACCCGAAACCTGGAACATCTCGTCGATCTCGTACGAAGTCATGTAACGCTCGGTCGAACCGGGGAAGCCCATGATCATCGTGAAATCGTCGGCCTTGTAACCGTCGAGCGATACCTTGAGGAACTCTTCGGCCTTGTAGGGTACGTTCTCCTCCGAATATTCCGCCGGACGGTTGTCCTTGCCGGCATAGATGCGGAAGATCGAGAAGTCGCCCGTATGACGCGGCCACATCCAGTTGTCGGTTTCGCCGCCGAACTTGCCGATCGACGTCGGGGGAGTACCGACCAGACGAATGTCCCGATAAACCTCCATCACGAACGCGAAGTACTGGTTGCCGCCGAAGAACGGCTGGATGTTGATCGTCATGCCGGGATTCTCGGCCCGCAATTTCTCGTACAGCGCCTCGATGTTCTTATCCTCCATTTCCGAACGCTCCTCGCCCTTGGCGATCGAGGGGATGTTGCCCAGAACCTCGGGCGTTACGTCGATGATTCGACGGATGAAAGTGACCGTCAGCCCCGGAGCCGGCAGCTCCTCCTCGTTGGACATGGCCCAGAAACCGTCCTTCAGGTAGTCGTGCTCCACCGAAGAGAGGGCCTGAATCGAACCGTAACCGCAATGGTGGTTGGTGAAAACGAGTCCTTCGGGCGATACGACCTCGCCCGTACAACCGTTACCGAAAATGACGATCGCATCCTTGAGCGATCCGTGATTCACCGAATAGATATCTTCGGCCGTGAGCTGGCAGCCCTTGGCTTTCATATCCCCGATGTTCATCTTCTGAAGATAGGGCAGCAGCCACATACCCTCGTCTGCAGCGGCAGTCAGCGATACGACTGCCGCAGCCAGGCATAAAATCAGTTTTTTCATCTCTCCTTAAAATGTTTGTTTACTTGGTTTATAAAAAATATATAGTTGAATTTCTCTGTTCGCACTTCATACGACCGGCTCCGCATCCGCCCAACCGGATCGGAACGCCGCACTCTCTCCGTTCCTTCCCCTGTTCTCTTTTTTCGCCCTTCGCCGCAACCGGGCAGGCAGGTTCGCCCTCATTTCCCCTTTTTGGCCGCCGACCGGAAATCCGCCGTTCCGCTTCCGTAACCGCACAGGCCGTGCGACCGGAGGATCGCCCTCCGGCGAGCGAAAAAACTACTTGATGGCGATCATGTTGAGGATCGAACGCTCGGCACGGCGGCGTACCTCCTCGTCAAGCGATATTTCGGGCTGCTCGTCGCGCAGCGTGGTGAAGATATTCTCCAGCGTAATCATCTTCATATACCTGCAATTGTTGCATCCGCACGCCTCGTCGTCGGGAGGGGCCGGGATAAACGTCTTCTCCGGATAGCGGCGCTTCATCTCGGTCAGAATCCCCGCTTCGGTCACCACGATAAACTCCCTGGCGGAACTTTTGCCGCAATAGTCCAGAATAGCCGCCGTCGAACCGACGAAATCGGCCACCTGCACGATATAGGCCCTGCATTCGGGATGCACCACCACCTGCGCTGCGGGATGCTGCCGCTTCAGTTCCAGGATTTTCTCCAACGAAAACTCCTCGTGCACATGGCAGGCGCCGTCCCAGATCACCATATTCTCGCGTCCGGTCAGCTTTTGGATATAGGAACCCAGGTTCCGGTCGGGTGCGAAGATGATCGGCTGGTCGGCCGGAATCGACTCCACGACCTTCAGGGCATTGGACGAGGTGCAGCACACATCCGTCAAGGCTTTCACCCCGACCGAAGTATTGACGTACGAAACCACCTTGTAGCCGGGATATTTCGCCTTGAAAGCCGCGAAAGCGGCCGCATCGCACGACTCTGCCAGCGAACATCCCGCCTCGAGATTCGGGAGCAGCACCTTCTTTTCAGGCGAGAGCACCTTGGCCGTCTCCGCCATGAAATGCACGCCGGCGAAGAGGATGATCCGGGCGTCGGTCTTCTGCGCCTCGATGGAGAGCGCCAGCGAATCGCCCAGGAAATCGGCTACCTCCTGCACTTCGGGCAGCGTATAGTAGTGCGCCAGGATAACGGCGTTCTTCTCGTGTTTGAGCCGCTCGATTTCCGTTTTGAGTTTCGATGAGTTATCGACCATCGTTTTTTATTTTTTATACTTTTATTTTATTAAAAGAATAATTAAAAGTAAATATAATGCCTGTTGATAGTGTTGATAATTATACCGTATTTCGGGTTATCCACAGCATAGCTTTTCGAAGTTCCGTATTCTGTTCTGCCGATAAGGTCCGGGAGGTTGTCGAAACCCGGTTTTTTGAAAGTTACCGACAAATGTTCAAAACCGGTTTCGACATTTCGACATCTCCGGATTGTAAACATTTGCCTCTCTTTTTCCGTGCATATCCCGAATCATACTTTGCGAAAACTTTTTTTTGCCGTTTTCTTGTTTTGTCTATACCGGGCGAAAGATGGATTTTGCAAACGGTTCCGGGTTTTTCTTTTCAAAAGTTATTGCGGGTTTATCAACATCATTCATGGGGTTATTTGACCACCTTATCAACAATCCGGTCGGCTATCTCCCGGTAATAGGGTTCGACGCGGGCGTCGATCGACACCGACGGCGTTCCCGTGTCGGCGCCTTCCATAATGGATTGTATGATAGGTATTTCTCCCAACAGGTCTATGCCGTTTTCCTCGGCGAAGCGGCGGGCGCCTCCCTTTCCGAAGAGGTAGTAACGGTTTTCGGGCAGCTCTTCCGGGGTGAACCAGGCCATGTTTTCGACGATGCCGGCCAGGGGGATGTTCACCTGTGGATTGCGGAACATCTCCACGCCGCGCCGTACATCGGCCACGGCGATCTGCTGGGGGGTGGAAACGATCACGGCCGTGTCGATTTTCAACTCCGAGATGATCGAGAGGTGAATATCTCCCGTGCCGGGAGGAAGATCCACGAGCAGGAAATCGAGCGCTCCCCAGCGTGTCTGGTGGATCATCTGCCGCAAGGCGTTCACCGCCATTGCACCGCGCCACAGCAGGGCGTCCGAAGGTTTGATGAAGAAGCCGATCGACATGATTTTCATATCCATCGCTTCGGCCGGCAGGATGATGTCCTGCCCGTCCACCTGTTCGGCTTCGGGCAGGTAACCTTCCAGACCGAACATCTTGGGCTGCGAAGGGCCGTAGATGTCGGCGTCGAGGATGCCGACCCGGAAACCCCGGTTGCGCAGGGCGACGGCAAGGTTGGCCGTGACGGTCGATTTTCCGACACCGCCCTTGCCCGAAGCGATCGCTACGATGTGGGCTATGTCGCCCGTCATGGTCGGTTTGTCCGCAGCTTGCGGTTTCTTGGGAGCGGCCTCCTTAATAATAACGGTGATGGATCCTTTCAGGGCGGGAAAATTCTCTTCCAGCAGCGCTTGAACCTGCCGTTTGATCTTCAGAGCGAAGGGATCGCGCACTTTGGCGAAATTCAGGGTGACGGTTATCTTGTCGCCGGGAGTCGAAACCTGTTCGACGAATCCGCTCTCGACAAGACCGTGCTGGGTCTCCGGATGGAGGATACGGTTGAGTAATTCCTTGACTCTCTCTTCCATATTTTCAGTTAAGTTGGTAGCAACGATCATGCAAACCGGGCGGCAAAGAGCCTGCTCCTGCTCGTCCGGATGCGGCTTATCTGGACAAAGATAACTATTATTTCCGATATAATAAGTCTTTATGGAAAATTATGTTATCGATAAACGATAAATATTATTTGTTTTTCATAAAATTAACGGTTATATTTGCCGCATATTAACTCCGATTCGGAGGGGGGCCGGGATTCGGCGATGCGGAAAAGTTTCGCCCCGTTCGCGCCTCATGCGCCGTTTCGCAGCGAATGAATATTAAATAAATCGGTATGAAATTTTTGAAAATGTTTTTCGCCGGTCTGCTCGCTTTTGTCGTGGGCAGTGCGGTGATGCTCTTTCTTTCCGTGGTGATTTTGTTCGGAATCGTAGGTTCCATGACCTCTTCGGAACCGGTGACGGTCGGAGAGCACGCGATTTTGAAACTGGATTTTTCGGAAGACCTGATCGAGTCGCCGAGCAGCGATCCTTTCGCCGGCATCGATTTCGCCACGATGACGGCCAGACATCAGGTTACTCTTTACAATGCGTTGCGGGCCATCGAAACGGCCAAGAACGATCCCCGCATCCAGGGTATTTACCTGCGTCCGAACGGAGGCGGAGTCGCCACTTACGCCATTCTGGAGGAGCTGCGCGAGGCGCTTCAGGATTTCCGGCAGGGTGGCAAGTTCATCATCGCCTATAACGAAACCTACGGTCAGGGGGGATACTATCTGGCATCGGTCGCCGACAAGATCTACCTGGAGCCTCACGGAGGGATGCAGTGGACAGGTGTTTCTTCGACGCTGATGTTTTACAAGGGTCTTTTCGACAAGCTCGATATTCAGGCCGAAATTTTCCGTCCGACAGCCTGCAGGTACAAGAGTGCCGTGGAGCCTTATTTCCTTTCGAAGATGTCGAATGCCAACCGCGAGCAGATGCAGTTGTTGGTGGATTCCTATTGGAATGTGATGGCGGAGGCCGTCGCCGAGGCGCGCGGCATCGAGCTTTCGACCTTGAACCGATTGGCCGACGGGCTCGAAGTGTCGCTGGCACAGGAGGCGCTCGATCATGGGATGGTGGACGGATTGCTGTTCGAGGATCAGATGGACGATGTGTTCCGAGAGCACGGCGCCGTGGCCAAGAGCGACGGACAGTTCGAGTTCGTGACATTGGGACAATACGTGTCGCAGTTGAATGCGGATCTTAAGAATATCTCTTCGTCGCAGATAGCGATCGTCTATGCTGACGGTGCGATCGTCGATGGCGAAGGCTACGGTGACGATATTTACGGCAATACGCTGGCTGCGAAGTTGGCCGAAGTACGTCGCAACGACGATGTCAAAGCCGTGGTGCTGCGTGTCAATTCGCCGGGCGGCAGCGCGCTGGCTTCGGATGTGATCTGGCGCGAGGTGGAGCTGCTTCGGGAGAAGAAGCCGGTGATCGTATCGATGGGCAGCTATGCGGCCAGCGGCGGTTACTATATTTCGTGCGGTGCCGATGCCATCGTGGCGGACAAGACGACCCTTACGGGGTCGATCGGGGTGTTCGGAATGTTCCTGCGCCTGGAGGATGCCCTGAAGAATAAGCTGGGCATTACGTTCGATGCCGTGAGAACCAATACGTCGGCCGATATGGGCGTGATGCGTCCCCTGACGGCGACCGAACGGGCGGCGATCATGCGCTCGGTGGACGAGGTGTACGAAACTTTCACCTCCTACGTGGCCGAAGGCCGTAACCTGCCGCTGGAAAAGGTGCTCGACATTGCCGGCGGACGGGTTTGGAGCGGCACGGATGCCCTCGCTCTCGGGTTGGTGGATACCAACGGCGGTCTGAAGACGGCCATCGCTATTGCGGCTGACAAGGCCTAATTGTGCGATAAGGTCCGCATCGTCGAGATGACCGAGGCTCCGACCGGCTTCGGGGCGTTCTTCTCCGGATTCATGGCCAAAGTCAAGGCCGACATCGTGGCCGGAGAACTGGGACCCTGGGCCGGCGAGTGGCGCAAGATCCGTGAGGCGGTGGGACAGCAGGGCGTAGTGATGTATTGTCCTTATGCGGTACAGCCGGAGATGTAGGAAATCGCGGACGGAATGCCCGGACTCACTTTAAGTTTTCGATCGATTATGGAGATATTGAAAGTAGAACACGTTACCAAGCGCTTCGCCAGACATACGGCTCTGGACAATGTGTCGCTCACGATTCCCAAGGGGTCGGTTTACGGCCTGCTCGGACCCAACGGTGCGGGCAAGACCACGCTGATCCGCATCATCAACCGCATCACGGCGCCCGACGAGGGGAAAGTCATCTTCGACGGCCGCGAAATCCAGCCGCAGGATGTCTATCGCATCGGCTATCTGCCCGAGGAGCGCGGTCTGTATAAAAAGATGAAAGTGGGCGAACAGGCCGTCTTCTTCGCCCGCCTGAAGGGGCTTTCGCGTCACGAAGCGGTGATGCGGCTCAAGAAGTGGTTCGTCAAATTCGGCATCGAATCGTGGTGGGACCGCAAGGTGGACGAACTTTCGAAGGGTATGGCCCAGAAAGTACAGTTCATCGTCACGGTGCTGCACGAACCTGAGCTGCTGATCTTCGACGAGCCTTTTTCGGGTTTCGATCCGATCAACGCCAACCTTTTGAAGGAGGAGATTCTCGGCTTGCGCGACAAGGGTTCGACGGTCATCTTTTCGACCCACAACATGTCGTCCGTCGAGGAGATCTGCGACCATATCACGCTTATCAACAAGTCGCGCAACATTCTTACGGGTCGTGTGGACGAGATCCGGCGCAGGCACGGCAACAACATTTTCCAGGTAGCCTATCGGGGCGATGCGGAAACGCTGCGCGGTGTGCTCGAAGGTCGCTGCGAGGTGCTCGAACAGCCCGAGCCGGAGTTCGGGGCGGCCTATTCGTCGCTCAAGCTGCATGTGGAGCGGGATGCCGACGTGCGGGAGGTGATCGCCCGAATCAACGATGCGGTGGAGCTGCGCTCCTTCACGGAGATCATCCCGTCGATGAACGACATCTTCATCCGGGCCGTCGGGGGAACCCTCAACGCGGAGTAATCGGAAGAAAACGAACAAGTAAAAGTAGAAAGCCATGGCAAATTCGAAGATAGGAATTATCATTACCCGGGAATTCAACGAACGGGTGCGCAAGAAGTCGTTCATCGTGACCACGATTCTTATGCCGGTGCTGATGATCGGTCTGATGGTGGCCCCGGCGCTCATCATGCGCTATTCCCAGGGGGAAACCCGGCATATTTCCGTGATCGACGAGAGCGGTGTGATCGCTCCCCGGCTCGAGAGCAGCGAGGAGGTGGTCTATGAGCCGACCGACCTGACGCTCGACGAGGCTCGCAGAGAGCATACCGACCGTTTCGGCATACTCTGGATCGGCAGGGACATAATGACCAATCCCGGCAACGTGAAGCTCTATACCAACGGCTCCTCGGCGATGTTGGTCGAGGAGAGTGTGTCGGGGCAGATCGCCGACATCATCGAGAAGGAGAAACTCAAGGACTATAACATCGAAAATCTGTCGCAGATTCTCGACGAGGTGAAGACTACGGTCTATATGCAGGTCTTCCGCAACGACCAGATGCAGGACGACGGCAGCGACAAGCAGGCCAATTCGTCGGCCGTATCGACCGTCGTGGGGCTCGTGCTCGGTATGATCCTCTATATGTTCCTGATGATTTACGGTGCGATGGTCATGCAGTCGGTCATCGAGGAGAAGAACAACCGGGTGCTCGAAGTGGTCGTCTCTTCGATCAGCCCCTTCCGGCTGATGCTGGGCAAGATCCTGGGTATCGCCTCCGTCGCGGTGGTGCAGGTGCTCATCTGGGGCGTGCTGGTGTGCGGCGTGGGTGCGCTCGTCATGCCGCACCTGATCCCCGCCGAGATGATGGGAAGCGTCGAGGCGATGCGTGCCGGGACGCTCGATCCGACAGCGGCGGGCGTCGATATGGAGATGGTGCAGACGCTTGCTACGGCGACCGATTTCGGATATGTCTTCCAGATTTTCGCCTACCTGCTGCTCTACGTGATCGGCGGTTACCTGCTCTATTCGGCGATGTTCGCCGCTGTCGGTTCGGCTGTCGATAACGTGCAGGACGCACAGCAGTTGCAGACCCCGATCATGCTGCCGATCATTTTGAGTATCTTCGTGATGATGGTGGTGATGAAGGACCCCAATTCGCCGCTGGTCTTCTGGTGTTCGATGATTCCTTTCACCTCGCCCGTGGTGATGATGGCCCGCATCCCGTGCGGTATTCCGACCTGGGAGATCGTCGTGTCGCTCGCGGTGCTCTACGCTACGTTTATGGCTATGGTATGGCTCGCGGCGAAGATTTACCGCGTGGGTATCTTCATGTACGGCAAGAAACCTACCTTCAAGGAGCTTTACAAGTGGATCCGCTACAAATATTAGCGGGCACGCTGCGGGGCCGGCCGGATTTTATTTTTCCGGGCACCCTTTTTGCAGGAGGTAAATACAGAAAGGTTTTTTCATAAATAGATTTTTTGATCGCGGGTCCCGGTTGTCGCAAGACGGCCGGGACCTTTTCGTGATCCCTGTCCGGAGTCTGTTGAATCGACTGGTGCCGCTTGTTGCCGGTTCGAAACAAAAGAACCGTTTCCATCGGATTTCGGGCCGAAGTCCTTATTTTTGCCGGGAATTTGACGGGCGGAGGATCGTTTGCCGACATTCGCGGTATTCGTGGCGAGTTTGCGGTGCGGATGCGGGCGACGGGTTTCCGCTATCGGTTCTTCGGTATTCATTTCGCACCTTATTATTAATCGATAAATTTATTGACTTATGTTACACAGAAAAATCGGATGGATGCTGCTTTGTTCAGCGGTTCTGCTGGCATCGTGCAACGACGACGAAACGAATGGCAACGGCGGAAACGGCCCTGCCGTACCGCCTGCGGAGGTGACTGCCGATGTAGATTATGAAGTTTTCGGAGGAGAGGATATGCCGCAGCTCTTCGATATGCAGGCGAAGTACACCGATGCCGTCGGAAAGACCGTGACGGCGGATGTCGCTTCGCTGCCCTGGAGCATTTCTGTCAAAGGAGCGAAGGTTCCTTTCGAGGCGACTGTCGAACTGGTACTGACGGCTAAGGAAGAGGTTGCGGAACAAGCCGCCTACCGCGTGGGACTCGGCTCGGGCGTTTCCTATACAACTACCGACGGCCAATATAAGGAGGCGACCGGTGCCTCGACGATGACCATTGGAAAGGACAAGGTGGAGAAATACCGGCAAACCATTTTGGGAAGAACGTACAAAAGTACCGAACGGATCGAGGTTTCCGGGAAATAAGACCTGAACGAAAGAACTGATAAAAGGCTGTCACCCTCGGTGACAGCCTTTTTTATTGTGGATAAAAGAATCCCCTGCCGAAACGTCGGCAGGGGATTTCTTATTGAACGGAGCGTGCCGTTACCAGATAATCACGCGCTCCTCGACCGGCATATACATCTTGCCGTCGGTGATGTTGAAGGCATCGAAGAAATCCTGGAGGTTGCGCAGCGTAGCGTCCACGCGCCATTGACCGAGCGAGTGTACGTCGAGTTTGGTCAGACGGGCGATCTCCTCGTCGCGGATGTTCTGTGCCCAGACGGTCGCGTAGCTCAGGTAGAAGCGCTGAGCCGGCGTGAGGCCGTCGATCGGTTCGGGCTCGGTGCCGTTCAGCGAGTTCTTGAGTGCCGTGTAAGCCACGCGCAGACCGCCCTGATCGGCGATATTCTCGCCCAGACAGAGCGAACCGTTGGCGAAGATGGCCGGCTGGTCGCCGCGTGCGGGCAGCACCTCGATCGCATCGAATTGCTTGACCAGAATGTCGGTCTTCTGTTTGAAGGCTTCGGCATCGGCGTCGGTCCACCAGTTGTTCATGTTGCCGTCCTTGTCGAACTGACGGCCCTGATCGTCGAATCCGTGCGTCATCTCGTGTCCGATCACTACGCCGATAGCGCCGTAGTTCACCGCGTCGTCGGCTGCCGGGTTGAAGAACGGCGGCTGAAGGATTGCTGCCGGGAAGCAGATTTCATTGGTGGTCGGGTTGTAGTAGGCATTGACCGTTTGCGGAGTCATGTGCCACTCTTCGGGATCGACGGGTTTATCCGTTTTGGCAAGCGCATCGCGGGTCGCCCATTCGCTGGCACGCTGGATATTCTCCCAGTAGGAGAGGGTCGGGTCGATTTCGAGCGTGGAGTAGTCCTTCCACTTGTCGGGGTAGCCGATTTTTACGCGGAAAGCGGCGAGTTTCTCGCGGGCGCGCATCTTGGTCGAGTCGCTCATCCAGTCGAGCTGGTCGATGTGTTGGCCGAGGGCCGTGCGGAGATTCTCCACCAGGGTCATCATGCGGGCCTTGTCCTCGGCGGGGAAGAACTTCTCGACGTACATTTCGCCTACGGCCTCGCCCAGGGCGCTGTTGGGAATGGCCATGGCACGTTTCCAGCGGGGACGGGGCTCCTGCTTGCCCGACATCGTGCGGCCGTAGAAGTCGAACGATGCGGCGTAGAAGTTATCGTCCAGGTAGGGTGCTGCGGCGTTGAGGTATTGCGATGCCAGGTAGTAGCGCAAGTCTTCGATCGGAGTGGTTTCGATTAGCTTGTTCAGCGCCTCCATGTATTCGGGCTGGCAGACGATCACACGCTCGGGATTGATTCCGGAGAATGCGAAGAGCTGTGCCCAGTCGATGGCGTCGTAGTTCTTTTTCAGATCGGCGGTCGTCATCGGGTTGTACATGCGCTGAATATCGCGCAGCGCGACGTTCGAACGCATGTTCTTGGCCAGTTCGGTTTCGATGCGCATAACGGCGTCGGTCGCCTTGCCTGCCTCGGACTCTTCGAGTCCGGCCAGCGTGAAGAGCCGGTTCAGATAAGTTTTGTAGGCTTCGCGGATCGATTCGTTCTCGGCGTCGAGGTAGTAGTCGCGGTCACCCATGCCGATACCCGACTGTCCGATATAGAGGGCATTGACTTTGCTGTCCTTCAGATCGGCCTGGGGACCGAAGCTGAACAGGGGCGAGCTCGAAGTCAGCTGCATCACGGACAGGATCGGAG
>OGJQ01001137.1_pt1 | contig 14575 bp, 10 predicted proteins | sample 1572261 | NCBI WGS metagenome assembly OGJQ01 (sample SAMEA2582138, study PRJEB24529) | metagenome | biome: Human gut stool | place: China | collected 2011
CCTTCATATACATATCTGCACGGCCGTCATGTGCCAGCTTTACAGCTTTCAGGGAAGCTTCGATCATATCCGGCTCATTGATGATCTCATAATCGGAGAGGTCCATATTCAGTCCGGCTGCAATCTCACGGATCTTTGCCTCATCACCTACCAGGATTGCATCTGCAATGCCCAGTCTCTTGGCCTCATGTACAGCTTCCAGTACTGCACTGTCCTGTGCTACGGAGACTGCGACGGTCTTCTTCCCACACTCTTTTACTTTTGCTACGATGTCATCAAAATTCATTTTCTTCCATTCCTTTCCGCCCCTCGTGGGCTCCAAGTATGAATACATTCCACACATTATTCGCAAAATCGCACGATAAATCGTGCTTTCGCTGCTGCGCAGCTATTTTTGCTCATATGTGTGGCGGTGACTCTATTCGAGTCACCTAAAATCAAGCAAAACTGCTTTTTACATGCAAGCATGACAAAGCAGTCCCGCTTGATTTCATTGTCTTCCGAATAGTCACTCTAATCGTTAAAATAATAACACACTGGAATACAAAAATCAAGCTACTATGACAAATATAGCCACCTCTAAATGAGGTGGCTGATATCTGCCAGGGTCGGTACGCAGGCGTACAGACATTTTTTTAATTTTTCATCCGGCTGTGTCTGATCCGGCACCATCACGACCTTACAGCCGGCGCGGTAAGCACTCATGACTCCGTTGGGAGAATCCTCCACGGCTATGCACTCTTCCGGTGCCAGTCCCAGCTGCTTGCAGGCATAGAAATAAATATCCGGGGATGGCTTACCTTCCGCTACCATAGTGGCCGAGATCAATTTTTCAAAATACGGCCGAAGTCCTGTCAGTGCCAGATATTTTTCCGTCCGCTCCAGATCCGTCGCTGTGGCAACCGCTGTGGTAATGTGTCTTTTTTTCAGATCTTCCAGAAGCTCCACAGCGCCGGGCTTGCATTTGATACCATCCCGGTCCAGTGTTTCTTCCATCATCTCTTTTCGTTTGTCACGCACCACATAATAGTCAAAATCTTCACCGTACCAGTCCTTGAGCTGTCTGGGAGCAAAGGGGCGTCCCAGGCTGCGCATCGTAAGTGCCTGCTCATCTGTCATGGTATACCCACAGGCTGCCAGTGCCTTCGGCCAGAAAATACGGTAATATTTTTCGGTATCGATCAGCGTACCGTCCATGTCAAATAAAACTGCCTGAATCATTGTTATTCCTCTGCGTCAGCCGTCTGTCCGGCATCTTCTGCTGCGTCTGTTTTGCCGCTCTGGTCCTCGTCAGCTTTTCCGGCTTTCCGGTCACGTTTTGCCGCCTTGCGCGTCTTCCGGCGTTTTGCCGCTTTTTTCCCTAACAATACGATCAACAGGATCACGACTGCACCACCGACGATGCAAAGTACGATCAGCAGTGTATGACTGCCCTCGACCTCTACCGTGCGGAAGCTTCCGGGCACTTCCATGGTAAACTGTCTATAGCTGCCGATCACAGTGGATTCCACTTCCGTGTACTCTCCATCCTGTGCTACCTCTATGACAGTGTTATCCGCATCCTCACAGTAGACACGCAAGGTTGCTTCTCCGGTATAGTCCGGTGCATCCTCTTCCATGGAATTGGTCATGGATACTGTATAAGTATTTCCCTCTACCTGCAGATGCAATGCTGCATTGGGATAGAAGTTGCCTTCTGCCATAACCAGTGCCTTATTGTTATCGTTTTTCTCTGCGGAAGCAATGGATGCGGTCCATTCCTCATACTCTGCTTCCAGCACTTTATTACCGGTAATATCACTGAAATCATAATCCGGCCATACACCGTAATAGCCATCCTTCTCCGGTACTTCCGGAATCTGGTCTGCCGACAGATAATCCCCGTAACCGCATTTATAGGAAGCCACTTCTACACCATCCGCCTGGAAGGTAATGGTAAACTGTGAGAAAGCGTCCGGAACGTCTTTGCTGCAGAATTCCTGGTAGGACAACGGGGTAGCACCGCCCTGATAACCAATGCCGTCTACGCCACCGGCTCCGCCTTCCACATAATAGTTGCCATACAGAGTTCCATCATCACTGACTTTTCCGGCAATGCTGCCCTGGCCTTCGCCGGACATATCCAGATCATTGTACGCATAGCTGTAGAAAATATCACAGCCTTCTCCGGCAATACCTCCGATATTATTTTTACCGGTGATCCTGCCCATGCTGTAACAGCTGCGGATCGCATAGCTGGCAGATCCGGCAATTCCTCCCACATAGCTGCCTCCGGTACTCTCTACGGGTGCATAAGACTCACAGGAAATGACTGCGCCATATTCTGCTTTACCGACCACACCGCCGACATAGTCTTTTTTACCGGTCACGTCTCCAAGGTTGCGGCTGTCTCTGATGACTGCCTTGACCGTCTGCTCCACATCGAAACTCTCCGTTCCGGTTAAAGTGATATCGTCCTCAGGGTCAAAATCGTATTCCGTTGCCACCTGTCCAACGATACCGCCCACATTCGTATCGGCTTCCACCGTACCGCGGTTCACACATAAGGTGACCTTTCCCTTCTGGAAGCTGGAAGTATCATAGCGCGCTTCTTCGGTTCCTTCCGGTTCTGCGGTGTCATCCTCCGCATCGGGATCTCCGGGGTTCACCTCTTCCTTGCTGGCTGACTCATCCGAAGTATCTTCTACAGAAATTCCTTCATACCGGAAGAGATCATCCCGGATTTCGCTGACCAGATTCCGCAGAACTCTGGCCTGATCCATCAGCTCATCCATGTGGGCGCTGGTGCTGTCTGTCCCGGCTTCCAGTACATCCCCCAACTGACCCAACTGGTCAAAAGCCTTGTCGAGCCTGTCATTCAGTGTATCCAGATTATCTTTGATACCGCCACTGCGATCCGTGGAAGCATTCGCCATGTTATCCAGATGCTTGGTGGCATTCTCTCCGAATTTTTTCAGTGCCGATTTATAGCTCTCCGTATCGTCCGGTACGGTGATGGTAATGTTTCCGCCACTGACGTCATGATCGCCACCCCAGTTACCATTCCAAATATCATTTCCACTGATGGTAACGTCATGACTGTTGCCGTTATTCTTGTCATTATCCGCCTGCTTGTTCAGATCGTCATTCAGGACTTTCAGATCGTTGCTGACGCCGTTCAGCTCCTGATTGTAAATATACCACAGATCATGAGCGGTCCCGGTCAGAGAACTTCCCGCATTGTTGGCATCTTTCAGGTTCGAACTGATACTCTTGGCAATACCGGATGCCTGTTTGCTATAGCTGCTCACATCTTTCTGGGTGGCATCCAACATATCCAGGAATTTGTCTGTCTCCGTATCCAGTTCCTTCAGCTTGTCACTGAGATACTGGATTTCCAGGAACGGCTCCATCTGACCCACGATACCGCCCACATCTTTTCTGCCCTGCACATATCCGGTGTTGGTGCAGTTCTGCAGATAGCCCTGATGCAGTCTGCCTACGATACCTCCGGTATTGTAGCCTACGTGCTGGTAGCCGATGGCCCCGGAATTGGAGCAATAATAAATCTTACCATCCGAAATACCTGCGATACCACCGGTGTCCGTATGAGCTGCCACATTGGAGGTACTGTTGATCTGCTCCAGATTGTCCATGGTGATATCTTCCAGATCATAAGTCACTTCCGTGCTGTACGTATTGATATTGCCATTGTTGCTGCAGTTATTCAGAATACCGTGGTTGTTGCCCACAATACCGCCTGCGGAATGATTGCCGATCACATTTCCGGAGGATTCACACCGACGGATCTCTCCGCTCTCAGCATTGACTCCGGCAATACCGCCGACATCCGTATCACCGACCACATTTCCGGTAAATTTACAATTTTCAATGCTGCCATAGTTCACACCGACGATACCGCCGACCTGATCCTGACTTCCAGAGGGAGATACTTCCCCCGTGACCGTAAGGTTGCGGACTTTTGCTCCCTCCTGCACATAGCGGAACAATCCCACTGCCGAACCGTCTCCGGTCAGTTTCACATTGGAAATAGTAAAACCGCTGCCGTCAAAGATTCCTGCAAACGTAGGAATACTGAGTTCACCTGTCATGCTCAGAACAATGTCGTTCTGCAGCACTACTTTTTTATCTCTGGACCAACTGTCCAGTACACAGTTCTCCACCAGTTTCCGCAGATCCTCCTCCGTGCTGATCTCTATGACTGCATAATCCTGCTCCTTTATCGTGCTGCTATAACCGCTACCGCCTCTGTACTGCTCATAGGTCAAAGTTTCTGCTGCATAGGCGGTGGCCGGTGTCTGCAGGATCAATGCTGCTCCCAGCAGGAAACATAATAATCTCTTACTGTTCATCTTCTGTTCCCTCGCTTTCTGCTGTTTTTTCCTTATCCGAAGCTTTCTTATCCGCAGCTTCTGTATCTGCTCCGGTTGCTTTCTGTCCGGCTGTCTCATCCTCCGGAAGCTCCTGTGCTTCCAGTCTGGGATAGTTTTCTTCCGGGGCATCGTCCCGCTCCTCCATCGTCACGGTATCCTTGGGACGCACCACCGCACCCATCTCACCATCAATGACACCGATGAAATCACCCTCCAACACACCATTGACATAACCCTTGATGTGACCGTTCATACGGATTCTTCCGGCGGAGGGCAAGGGCTTTGCCAGATCCCGTTTCAGTGTAAATGCTGTCTTCTGAATAATGATATCTCCGATCAGCAGTGTCTGCGGCAATGCCAGCAGTACCAACAAAATAGATGTCAGAGTACCACGACCAAGAGCCAGTCCGATGGCCGCTACCGCTGCATTGGAAGATACATAGCTGATAATAAATCCCGCAGATACCAGCATGGATCCGCTGGTAACAATGGTAGGGAACGCCTGGTTCAGTGCTTCGATGGCGGCTTCCTTGATCGGCATATAGGTCTTCAGATCCATATAACGGCTGGTGATAACGATAGCGTAGTCGATCGTTGCACCCATCTGGATCGCAGATACTACCAGATATCCCAGAAAATATACATTTTCATTCAACAGATACGGCAATGAGAAGTTCATCCAGATACTACCCTGAATCGTTACAACCAACAGTACCGGCAGACCGGCGGACTGGAAGGTGAACAGCAGGATGATCATAACGAACAATGCTGTCAGCACCGTGATGATCGTATTATCCGTTGCGAAGGAATCGCCCAGATCCTTATCACTGGTGGCGTTACCGACTAGCAGAATATCATCTATATTATAGAACTTTGCCACGGTATTACGGATCTGATCCAGTGCTGCTGTGGTCTCTTCTCCCTCATAAGGAACATTCAATTCCAGAACAAATCGGGAATTGTCTTCGCCCAGCAGCTGATCTTTCGCAATACAGATCTGGGAATAAGCATCCGTCAGAGTTTCTTCCAGATCATCGTCCAGTGTGATGTTGCCGCTTTCTTTCTGATCATAAATGAACAGGAACATATCAATAAACGGAACTTCGTATTCACTGACGCCACTGACCAGCGCACCATAATCGCTCTGATCCAGTGCATATGCCGAATACAACATATCCGCCACTTCAATATCCAGATCGATCAGTTCCGCAAACTGCCTGGGGGTCAGCTTATCCGTCAGCATATAGCCGTCCATGGCCTCGATATTGCCAAGTCCCTGACAGGATTTCACCACATCCAGCTTTTCCAGAGCTTTCAGTGTCTGTGCCTCTTTTTCATAATCACCGTTCGGCACAATAACCGCCAACTGGTTCACCATACCGAATTCCTTATTTACCATGCTGACGGAAAATTTATTATCACTCATAGTACTGGATTCCAGAGTGTTGGTATCGTACACGTAGTTTGCCTTATTGGACAGGAAAAATGCTATAATAACACCTACGATCAGAATAGGCGGTATAATGTAGCGGGTAGCCACACAAAACTTACCGACTGCTGTGATCTTCGGAACGAAGCTCTTGTGATGGGTGTTGTCGATGGCCTTGGAAAAGGTCAACAACAGTCCGGGCATCAGGAAGAATACGGCTACCATACTGAAAATAATGGATTTTGCCAGAATGATACCCATATCATAACCAATTCTAAACTGCATGAACATCATGGCTACCATACCGGAGATGGTGGTCAGGGAACTGGAGGAAATCTCCGGGATTGCCTTACTCAAAGCAACAATCACAGCCTCTCTGGCATCCTTGTCCTCATGTTCTTCCATAAAACGGTGGGCCAGAATGATGGCATAGTCTACCGCCAGACCTAACTGCAGTACCACCGCGATGGAGTTCGTAACAAAACTGATGGTTCCGAACCAGTAGTTCGTACCTTTGTTCAAAATAGCTGCCACAATAAATGTAGTCAGATAAACCGGGATTTCCGCATAAGTCGTAGAGGTAAATAACAATACGGCTACGATAACCACTGCTGCCAACAACAGAATGACGATCATATCATTATTCAAGTCATCCGCGTCACGCTCTTCCTGACCGATATCGGAAGAATAGTAAACATCATAATCGGACAATGCATCCAATACCTCATCCAGATGCTGCTGTGTAGCTTCCGTGTCTGCTTCCTCATCAAAAGTGACAGACAATAAAGCCTCCATGTCATGATAATGATCCTCGGTGTCATCGAAATCCAACATGCTGACACCGTCCATCTCCTCCACCTGATCTGCCAGTTTCTGTGCCTCGTCAAACGTCACGTTACAGATCAGGATCCGGGCGGAGCCATACGTGGTAAATTCCGAATCCATCAGATCCAGTCCCCTTCTGGTCTCTGTTGTGTCCGGCAAATAAGTGGTCAGATCGTTATTAACCTTGACTCTGTTCATGGATAATACGCAAAATATGCATAAAACAATAAAGATCAGATAAAATCCTTTTCGTTTGTCTACAATGAGCGTGGCAAGTTTCATCATAAAGGAATTATCTTTTTTGTCTTTTTCTGCGTTGTCTGCCATAGTTCCCTCCTGCTTTTTCTCTCTTTGTACCCTTATTTATGTATTTGATTTTATACACCTCTAGTTTAAAATGTTTTTGAACATCTGTAAAGACTTACTACAAAGATGAGAAATTGTATTAATGTCATTTAATGAACTTGTGTTGATTTTCTGCCAAATGCAAAATATAATAATGGGGAAGAAAAAGCAAGCTACAGATTTTTTGTGATTGTTTATTTTTAGACATTTTCGCAATGTTCGTCTATTATTTTAGAAAAAATTCAGATTTGTATTACATATAGGAAATGATTTCTTCTTTTCCCGGAAAGGCTGGTGGATTGTCTTATGGAAAAAATGGATCGCCGTGTGCGCAAGACAAGAGCTCTCTTATTACAGGGGCTGGTAAAAATGTTAGAAACCCATGATATTCAGGATATCTCCGTCAAGGAGCTGACTGAACTGGTGGATATCAACCGCGGAACCTTTTATCTGCATTATGATGATATCTACGATATGCTCCATAAAGTCGAGGATGAAATGTTCCTGGAATTTAATGAAATCATGGAGCAGAAACCGGTCGTTACCAATTCTCTGGCCTCTCAGGGGCCGTTGTTGGAATTCTTCCGTTTTCTGGACCGAAACAGGGATCTGGCCAAGGTCATGATCGGCCCTCATGGGGATCTGGCTTTCGTCAATCGTCTGAAAGATCAGATTGAAAAGCGCACTCTCCAGGTTCTGGAAAGTGCGCAATCCGATGCTAATTATGAATATCTCTGTTCCTTCATTATCACCGGCTGTGTCGGTGTCGTGGAGACCTGGCTGAAAGAATCCGATCCCCAGTCTCCGGAAGAAATGGCAGAAATTCTGGGAACCATGCTCTTACGTCAGCTTAATTTTGCTCCGGGGCCTGCATAGGCTGTGTCGGCTCCGGCATGCCTACGCTCAATGAAGTCACTGTCTCACCATCCAGGAAGAAGGATACGGTATCACCTACCTGAAGTTCGTCCAGAGTGGCATCTTCTCCGTCAATCGTAATGATCGTATCGTCATTGACTGTGATAGTCATTGTATCTCCGTTGAGAGTTAAGGTCATCTCATCCAACATGTCTTTCTCAGGTTTCTGACCGTTCGGTGCTTCTCCGTTGGGCGCGCTGCCATTGCCATCAGGAGTCTGGCCGTTCGGCTTTTCTCCGCTGGGTGCCTCACCGGTAGGAGCTTCACCATTGGGAGCTTCCGGCTTCTCTGCCAGTGCGATGGAGATCACATTGCCATCAATGGCAGTGATCTGGCCGAGATAAGATTCCACCTTCTCTTCACCGCTCTCCGTACTCTCCGTCGTACTCTCCGGTGCGATCGTCTCCTTCTGTTCTGCTGATTCACTTGCTACGCTCTCCGTACCCGCAGATGTTGTTCCTCCGCATGCCGTAAATCCCGTCATCACCATAGCAGCTGTCAACACTGCACACATTACTTTTGTATTCACCTGGGGTAAATTCCATCTTCTCATATTCTCATTCCTCCTGTTCCATTAAAAATCTTGTGAACATTTCTTTCCCCTTATCTGCCTCTTATAATAAAAGACATCTGCGAAGGAATTGTGAGAAAAATGTGGTGATTCTGTGAACTTTTCAGGCATGACATCCATGTCATGTATGCAGTGTTGACAGTGTCAGATCATGTGTCGATTTTGCTGTTTTGTTGTAAATATTCAAGGAATGCGGTACAGCCTTCCAGAACATCCGCATAGGTTGTCCCAAAATCTCCCGTGTACCATGGATCCGAGATATCCCGTTCCGATCCCGCGTAGGAAAGCAGCTTCGCTACTTTCCCCTCCGGGTCTCCCCCGAATATCCGCAGCATGTTGCGGATATTCGCACCATCCATACCAATCAGATAATCATATTCCGCATAATCCGCTCTCGTCACCTGCCTGGCCCGCTTCCCCTCACAGGAGATCCCATGCCTCGCCAGCTCCGCCTTCGCCGGCGGATACACCGGATTCCCGATGCCGTTCCAGATTTCCTCCGTACTGGTGGCCGCGGAGGCGATCTGAAAGTGATCGGCGAGATTTGCATCGGATACCAATTTTTTCATAACAAATTCTGCCATGGGGGAACGACAAATGTTGCCGTGGCAGATGAATAACACTCTTATCATAAATTTCTCCTATCATAAAAAGCCGTGAAATGCCGTGTTTTGGCACTATTTGCCGACTTGTTTCTTCTTATATAAAAGTTACATTTTAAGTGCCGATTTTGCAAAATACGACAAAACGGTGCAATTCACACCCCTCATTCGTAGTAAAATCGTAGTCAAAATTTTCAGGATTACTACTCTGGATTTTGCACCCTTTTTTCAAGGGAGGGTGCATTTGCACACCCCAAAAGGGGGTATCGTTAAAAGGGTGTGCATTTTTACACTTTAAGGGGTTCAAATCTAAACGGCGCTCGTTTGAATTCCTGCAAGGAACTGCCCCTCTCTAGCTTTCATCTGCTCTGTGAAAACACCGTATTCAGCACAATCTGTTGGAATCCGAAAGCCGTGCTTGACGAGACAAATATCCTCTCGTGTCTCTACATTCTTCTCATAAGTCGAACCGCGGTTGAGCCACATAACAGTATCTTCTTCCTCTCCCATTTCAGGATAAAAATAGAATCCCTTCTTGGCATCAAATCGGAACATATATGCCAGCACCTGCAGATAGTCCTTATTGCCAATATTGTCAATCGGTTTGTACTTGGCATCGGCAATCACTCGTGCTTTAGAATCTCTGCTTATGAAGTCTGGATAAATCAGTCCACGATTATGGTCAAACAAACGCTGAGAACCCTTGGTGGCCTTATTCATTGGATGATAGAAAATCTCATCCACAATTGAATTCATATATTCTTCCCAGAGCCATGCCCCATCAAACAGCAGTCCATATACTTTCTTACTACCCATTCCAATCTGATGTTTCTGATGTTGTAAAATGAGCAGACACAGATTCTGCAGTTCACGATATTCTCGGTAATATGCGTGTCTGATGGTATTCGTTTTATTTGCATCAATGACATTCTGTCGATTGCACATCTCATAATTTGGAGTAGCTCCAACAACATCCTTGACCTCATCCTTAACCTGTGCAAGTAGTTTATGGCCGTATGGCTTATATTTGATGAACTCCACGGTATGACGGATTAACTCCATCAAATCATTATCAAAGAAATACTCCCTCTGCGAATATGCAACATTACCGACAAAAGGTGTATTCTTAACAATATGTCTCGCTATATCAATTGTTCCCTTAACATTGCTGTCATTGTAGGTCTTTCTTACATAAGTCTTAAAGACACCTTTACGCATTGCACCCTTTAAGTAATGTGGAAAGATAAAAACGAGCAGATTAAAAATATGATCGTCATTATTCGCATCAGTTTCCAAGTCTACGATATTCGGAACATCAAAAACCCTCTCTAACAAATATTGAAATAGGAAATCTTGTCCGTTGCCACTAAACCTTGATTCAACAATGAGCTTCTCATCGCCAAGTCCCATGAAGCCCATGACATTACTCGACAGATAGTAGTTGTTCACACTCTGTAAAATCATCTGGTCTTTTGTGATATCATCTGCATCTCTAAGGATTTCCGGGAATACAAATATCCCTTCATTCTCCAACTGCTCTAATGTTTTATCAGCTATCTTGCTAGTCAGATGTGATATATCAGACAGAGATTCCTTCGGTATTCTCGAATTGTCTTTTATTTTAATTCGACTCATCTACATCAACTCCATCTGCCTGCCCATGACTGTAGGCTTTTCTAAATCGTTCCATGATACCTTCTTCATCATACATACCATTTATGTATTCCTGTAATAAAGGATGCAGATAATCAGACCATAACTGGTCAAAGTCAATATTCTTCAGTTTCAAGAAATAAGATGCACCTATCTGATAGTTTTCATTTAAACCTTCTGTTGCAGCAATCTCTGCATTCAAAGCAGACATTCTTGCGATTGCCTCCGCTTCTTTTTCTTCGTCATTTAGGTTTGCAAGCATCTCAAGGCGCTCATCTGCACGAAGCTCCACAAAACGGAATCTTCTTCTCATAGCGAAATCAAAGCTGTCTACCGATCTATCTATATCGTTCATTGTACCGATAATATAAACATTGTCTGGAATATAAAATTTTTCGTTACTGTCTGCATGAAGGTTTGCATACTGGGTAGAAACCTCTCCTGCCACACCTCTGTATCCTGGATCAACAGCAAAGAACAATTCTCCGAAAATCTTAGATATCTCACCACGATTTATCTCATCAATGATGAACACATACTTTTTCAACTCTTCCTGTCTTACAATCTTGGCAGCCTTTTTCTTTTTCTGAATTTCGTTAAAAATAACAAGATTATAAGAATATCTCTGCTGTGTGAAATTGATATTGAAAAATTCCGTGATATCTTTCAATTTGTCAAATTCTCTACCAGACTCTAACATCTGTCTAATTTCAGAAATATTCAATCGAATACTATTGATGGATGCATTCTGTGGTATTGAAAGATAAATATGCTCATCATCGACATCTGTGATTGTAAATTCTGTACCTGTTTTTGTCTTGAAAGTGTTATTTCCGGCATCCACATCATCAAAGAACTCCTTCATTGCATCTTGCACGGACAACTCATTTGCAATGACCTCTGTGGATTTTTTAGAATTCTCATAGTTTCTTCTAGCCTTGTCCACGAATTTTTTAAACACGCCATCCTGCAATTCAAATCCCATAGAGCCATCTTCATTTGTCTTTGGACGAAGTCCTTCTACGAAATCAGAATAGTCATAGCTTGGGTGGAACTGGACAAACTCCACCTGTTGTTTCTGCTCGTCCGTAAGCATCGTATAATCATCAAAATATCCATTGCTGATAATGTCAGTAGCAATTTCTTTTGCAAGATATGTCTTTCCTGTTCCTGGAGCACCACGGAATATAATGTTCTTTGATTCCACAAGCATAGTAGAATATGGATTTAAATAACCATTAAACTCCGCCTGTTTAACCTCTTCTACAACTGCTGCCTCTTCCTCCGCATTTTCCTTTTCATCCTTCTCACGATATATCAATTTGAAGGCATCTCCCGGATTACCAAATCGTTTTAAGCACTCCTGAACAAATCTAAGAGTGGTGAAGATGTTCCATGAATAGATAACAAACTGTCTACCTTCTCCGTAGTTGTATGTCAAATATTCGATTGTATTTCTGGAAGCTTTAAAGTTATCAACACTATAATAAATACCCTTTATAAGTTCTGTATCTGGTCGATACCGACAAATAGGGAACTGTTCTTTTTCTTCAACAGGAAGTGCAACAATCTGTTCTTCATATATTTGAAATGCCAATCGTGGTAAAGTTTGATTTGTATTACGTCTCTCGCCTTTTCCGTAATTCCTTTTGATAACAGTTCCATCGGCAGCAACAAAGGATGCATCCAAAGGCTTGAACACATCTCCAGCACTAATATTATCCATAGTGAATGAATCATCAGTAGAAGTAACAGAATCTGCTGTTATAGTGATCTCGTATTTTGTCTGCTTAATCTGAATCTCATATCCTTTTGCCATAAGATAGTTTTTTGCTTCGACAGCATTATATCCAGATACATCTATCTCTGCACCATTCTGCAAATGATTTGCCACTGCTAATACATACTTTGGTGGATAGGTATTTCCATTTTCCCATACAAGCTCATACTTGGTACTCGTATTGTGCCAAGGAACTCCATTCTCATCAATATATTTAATAGCCTCTGCTATAAATTGTCCGTCAACTTTTGGGACTGCCATAATAAGCACCTCCGTTCAAATGAATATACAGAATTTATTATATCACTAAACGGCTTTTTTGACACCCACAATCGTTAAGTGGCTCTAACGTAAAAAAGCACCTAGACATTTCTGCCTGAGTGCCAATTCTGTAGCCCGCTATACTACTTTGAACATATTCTGTTTCAATGGTTTATCGTCTTTATCCGAAATTCCCATCTCTTTTCTGGCATCTTCCATGCTCTGCATCTCCAACTGCTCCGATACAGCTTTTAATACCATTCACAATTTCCATCACAAGGTCTTTGCCCCATGTAACTGCCTGTGAAGCGAGTCCTGTAATATGCCCCTTAACTTTCGAGAAACCATCCTTTACTGCTCCAAGGACATTACCCATTGCAGTTTTGATGGCATTTACAATTCCACTGAATACAGATGTCACTGCACTCTTAATTGCTCCAAGCACTGTTGAGATTGTTGACTTGATGGTATTCCAGATAGTCGATATCGTGCTTTTAATCGTGTTCATTATCGTGGTAATAGAATTTTTAACAGCAGTAAAATCTCCTGTAATCAATCCTTTTATGCCACTGACAACTGCACTGATGGGGACATAATTCTCCATACTGATTCACAGCATCAAATACATGCCGTTCATGAATATGTGGTGTTGCTTCATCAAGATGCAAAGCCCAGTCCAGTATATGAACATGGGAACCATACCGTCTGTTAAATTCCTCGAAATATTCTGCACTGACCTGTGCAAGCACATCAGCAGACACCGCACCGTCCATGTTTCCAAGCTGTAATAAAGTTTCTTCCGGACACGTTTTATTATTTTCAAGAATAGCATCAATCGTTTTTACTCGGTCATAGTGTCTTGCTTTCCGGTTTCTCTCATTCTGACCGTCCACATGGTCTGAATATTTCTCAACATAATATGCTTTTTCTATTTCCGTAAAAGTGAATCTCGCCCGCTCGTCCTTATCATTCTGCAGGCTGTACCCCTGATAACAATCCCAGTACACATTCATCTTCGTTCTCTCTGCGTCAATATGCTCACTATTTTCTACATCAAATCTGCGGTCATTGTGCTTTGCGTCATAGGTTCCATGCTTGCCTGACCGTCCATTGTGCCTAGTTGCTTTCATGCTAATCTTTCCTTTCTTTCCATAAAAAAAGACCAAGTAAATCTCTCTACTCAGTCTGTTTATCGTAACAATATTTAGTTCTTTTCCCGAAGGGAATTGCAACGAAGTTGCTTAATCTTGTGAAGCTTTGCTACAAGCAATACCCAGTACTTAGTGGCGAAACGCCACTAACTGGGCAATGGTTGCACCCTTGACCGGCTAAGGCGCTTCGCCCTTAACCCGAGCGGAGTCTTTCTCCTGCACCTTGCGTAAGGCTCTGCCTTTACAATCCGACAACCTGAAAGTTTCTTTTTCTTGATAAATGGGGATTAGTTTTCCTTTTTTCCAATCAGCAATAACCACCTATGGTCAAAGCATATTTGTCCCTCCTTGATATAGGGATTAAAACCTGTTTTATCTCCACCATTCAAATCGTATTCCATTTTATCAATAATATCTTTTTGAATATCCTCTGGTGTACTTGTCAAATCCATCCAACTTTGTAGATTTACAGGAACAAGTGTTGTTTCTTCAAGCTGAAGCTCAAAAGCATCCTCAAACAATGCTTCAAATTCTTCTCTGCTAAGTATTCTTGTATGTGAGTTATCACGCATCGTTTCAATAGCGTCATTAGTTTCACGCAATTCTTCTGTAGTCGCTACCATATCCCAAATAACAAGTTTTCCACCTTTTTTCAAAACTCGTTGCATCT
>OGJQ01001147.1_pt1 | contig 14454 bp, 10 predicted proteins | sample 1572261 | NCBI WGS metagenome assembly OGJQ01 (sample SAMEA2582138, study PRJEB24529) | metagenome | biome: Human gut stool | place: China | collected 2011
AAAATCAGTATTATTTTTTTTATTATAATCCTCAATCATTTTTTTAGAAATATACTCTAAAAGCTCTTCATATTTTTCAAATACATACTCATATTCCTTAAACCCCTCTTTTTCCATTTCCTTAAGAAGCCTTATTTTTTTTCTAATAGAAGTTTCTTGCTCTACTAATGCTCCTATCTTTGAGTGATGTACTATTTCTTCTATTTGATTTATTTGACTTTTTAACTTTTTAAATTCTCTTAGTGCTGCATTCTTTTTCATTTAATTCCTCCGCTACCTTATTAGTTCTTTTATCCATATTACTACTTTTTAATACCCTCTTCTTTATTATATTAGTCGTATATTTTTTTATTTATTCATATAAAATTATTATAAACTACTTTATATTATTGCCCAATAATATTTACTATATCTTTCTTCATGTTAAATTCATCAAATTGAAACAAAACTGACAAAATTTAATATTATAATTTAAACATAAACAAAATAAAATTTTCCTCCAATAAAAAGGCTATCTAATTTCTTCTTCCCCCAAAAAAGATTAGGTAGCTTTTTATAATACTATAATTTAAATCTATAAAAAAATCCTAGAAGGACTTTACGTTAAGTTCCTCCTAGGAATTAATTATACTAATCTTATATTAAATTCTAATATTAGTTTAAGAACATCTTCATATCATCTTCAACATTAGTTATTCCACCGATTCCAAAGTTTTCAACTAAAACTTTAGCTACGTTTGGTGAAAGGAATGCTGGAAGTGTTGGCCCTAAGTGAATGTTCTTAACTCCAAGGTATAATAATGATAATAATACTATTACAGCCTTTTGTTCATACCATGCAATGTTAAATGCTATTGGTAATTCATTAATATCCTCTAATTCAAATACTTCTTTTAATTTTAATGCTATTAATGCTAATGAGTAAGAATCGTTACATTGTCCTGCATCTAAAACTCTTGGAATACCATTGATATCACCAAGCTCTAACTTATTATATTTGAACTTAGCACATCCTGCAGTTAATATTACTGTATCTTGTGGTAAAGCTTTTGCAAAATCTGTGTAGTAGTTTCTTGCCTTAGCTCTTCCATCACAACCTCCCATAACAAAGAATTTCTTAATAGCTCCAGTCTTAACAGCTTCTACAACTTGGTCAGCTAATGCAAATACTTGTGCATGAGCAAATCCACCAGTTATTACACCTTGTTCTATTTCTGTTGGTGCTTTACACTTCTTAGCTTGTTCAATTATTTCAGAGAAGTCCTTAACTCCATTTTCATCAGCTTCTATATGAACACATCCTTCGAAACCAGCAGCTCCTGTTGTATACATTCTTGACTTATAGCTTTCGTTCTTTGGTGGTACTATACAGTTAGTAGTCATAAGAATTGGACCATTGAAGCTTTCAAATTCTTCTCTTTGTTTCCACCATGCGTTACCATAATTACCTACTAAATGCTTGTACTTCTTTAAATTTGGATAGTAATGAGCTGGTAACATTTCTGAGTGAGTATAAACATCTACTCCAGTTCCTTCAGTTTGAATTAATAATTGCTCAATGTCTTTTAAATCATGTCCTGATACTAAGATACCTGGATTTTTACCTACTCCTATATTTACTTTTGTAATTTCAGGATTTCCATAAGTTTGTGTATTAGCAGTATCTAATAATGCCATACCATCAACCCCTACTTTTCCTGTTTCTAATGTTAAAGCAATTAATTCTTCAACACTTAATGAATCATCTAAAAGCTTAGCTAAAGTTTCTTGCATAAATGCATCTATTTCTTCATTATCAAAGCCTAAAGCATTAGCATGCTTAGAATATGCTGATAATCCTTTTAATCCATAAGTTATAAGTTCTCTTAATGATCTTATGTCTTCATCTTTAGTTGCAAGTACTCCAACTTCATCACTATTTGATTTTTCTTCTAATATTGTGTTTAAAGTCTTAACTTCTTTAGAACCACTTACTATATTTTTAACTCTTTCTAATATACCTGCTTTTTTGTCCATTTCTTCATTTGAAGAAGCATCCCATAAAGCAACTTCTGATAAGTTGTTCTTATCATTTAATTTTTCAATTAATTCTCTTTTAATTCTTAAAGTTTCTTTTACTCTACTATAAAATACTTCGTTATCGAAGTTTGCATTTGTAATAGTTGTGAAAAGATTTAAAGTAATAAAGTGATTTAATTCTTTATCTATTTTCTTTCCTTCTTTTCTTAATCTTGTTGTTACTTCTGATAATCCTTTAGTAACATATATTAATAAATCTTGCATATTTGCTAATTCTGGACTTTTTCCACATACACCAAATTTAGTGCATCCTGTACATCCTGCTGTTTCTTGGCATTGGAAACAAAACATTTTATTTTCCATATTTAAACTCTCCTCTTAAAAGTATATTTTTAATATTTATGTGATTATTTTATAATACTATTAAAAAAAAATCTGTAACTTTTGTTACAGTTTTTTTAATTAAATAATTCCTCTTCTAAACTTTTAATGTCTAATACAGTAATCTTTTTTCTATCAAACTTAATATATCCTAAATTTCTTAAATTAATTAATTCTCTTGATAATGATGGTCTTGGAATTGCTAATAATGCTGCTATTTCTTCTTTAGTATTTTTCAACATAATAGAATTACTTTTTTGTTCTTTTACTTCATTTAAGATATAGCCAATAACCTTTTGCCTTACACTTTTAAAAGAAATACTTTTTATTTTTGAGTTTAAAATAAAAACCTTATTACTCAATAATGAAATAAAATTTTCCAAAACTTTTTCTTCTTTAGTAAGTATTTTTAAAATATCACTTTTATCTATAAAAAGCACTTTTGATTCATTTAAAGAAATAACTGTTGCAGGATAAGTTCTTGCCTTTGAAAAAACTAATGCTTCTCCAAATACATCACCTTCATTTAATCTATTTAACACTATATACTTTCCATTTAAATACAATCTTTGTATTTCTACAACACCACTTAAAACTAATGATAAACTTCTACATTCATCATCTTCATGTGCAATTATTTCACCTTTATTATAAGTTTTTATATAATACTTAATGTCTTTTGATATATTTTTTATATTTTCTTCACTTACTCCAGAAAATAATTGATTTTTTTTTATTATCTTAATTATATTTTCCATTTAAAAACATCCCTTATTTTATTAGATATAAAATTATACTATATTTCTAATAATTCTTGTACTAAAAACATTTTATTTTTATAATATTATATTTGTTTATTTTTAGTTATAAAAACAAATACTAAAATATACAAACATTATTTATTTTTGGAGGTATATTAATGAATAATAAATATGTTGAGTTATTTGATATATTAATTAAATCTTATTATAATGGCAATTTTGATGAAACATTAAATAAAATAATTACTTGTCATGAAAAATCTCCACAAGAAACATTTGCAATAATAACTTCTTTATGTGGTGTTGATATTGAGTTTGATAATAATTATGTATATAACTTAAAAAAAGCAATTACAGAATATAATGTTAATAAAAAAATAGTTGAAAAGCTTGAATGTTCTAATAGTAATTGTAAACCTGATAAAAATAATACTTATAGTTGCCAAAGAGCTTGTCCTTTTCATGCAATAATTTATGATAATGAAAATAAAACTACAGCAATAAATGAAGATATTTGCATTGATTGTGGAATTTGCGTTGATGCTTGTAAGGATGGACGTATTTTAGATAAAATTGAATTTTTACCTATTATGAATTTAATAAAAAATAATAAAACAGTTATAGCAGCTGTTGCTCCTGCTATTATGGGGCAATTTGGTGAAGATGTTACAATGGATCAATTAAGGGCTGCTTTTATAAAATTAGGATTTACTGATATGATTGAAGTAGCCTTTGCAGCTGATATGTTAACAGTAAAAGAATCTGTAGAATTTAATAAACATGTTAATAGCCCTAATGATTTAATGATTACTTCATGTTGCTGTCCAATGTGGGTTGGAATGTTAAAAAAGGTTTATAAAGATTTAATTCCAAATCTTTCACCTTCTGTTTCTCCAATGATTGCTGCTGGAAGAGTAATTAAAGCTCTTAATAAAGATGCAAAAGTTGTATTCATTGGCCCATGTATTGCAAAAAAATCAGAAGCTACTGCTCCTGATGTTGCTGATGCTATTGACTTTGTACTAACTTTCCAAGAATTAAATGATATATTTAATACTTTTAATTTTCATCCCAAAGATTTAAAAGGAATTCCTTCTATAGAATATACTTCAAGGGGTGGAAGGTTATATGCCCGCACTGGAGGCGTTTCAATCGCTGTTTCAGAAGCAATTGAAGAATTATATCCTGATAAAATTAAATACTTTAAATCTAAAAAAGCAGAAGGTGTAAAAGAATGTAAAGAAATTCTTGATAAAGCTCTCTCTGGAAATTTAGATGCAACTTTTATTGAAGGAATGGGTTGTGTTGGTGGTTGTGTTGGTGGCCCTAAAATTTTAGTTCCTGCTTCTGATGCTAAAAAAGCAGTTGATAAATTTGCTTATGATGCTTCAATTAAAGTTGCTGTTCATAGCAAAATTCTTGATGATGTTTTAGAAAAGATAGGAATTACATCATTAGAGGATTTTAAAGATCCTAAAAAAATTAATATGTTAGAAAGAGAATTTTAAAATTTAAATATTAAAAGAAGTTATTGTTAACAAATGCTGGCAACAACTTCTTTTTTTAAATTAATTTTATATAAATACTTTAAGTCATTACAATACTTTGCTTCATATACTGTAATAACAATTAAATAAATTATTACACAAATGATTATGAGGTGAGTAACTATGAAAATACAACCAAAAGACTATATTCCACCTAAATCAAATTCAATTTATGTATACAAATGTACAAATAACGAAAGATTTACTTTTAAAAGATATATTGAATATTTCAATGATGATAAAATTCAAGTAAGATATGATAATGGTATAAATTCTTTTATTAATATTTATAAATATGCCGATGATGGAATTAAACTTTGCTATTATACCAATATCTCTTCTTATCATCAACAATTTATAAATGATGAAGATTGTACAAATAATTATTTAATTAAAGAACCTCTTTGTGAAAATAATCTTTGGATTTTATCTGATGGCAGCAAACGCTGTATTACAAATAAAAATGCTAAAGTTAGAACCCACCTTTCTTACTATAATTCAGCTATAGAAGTTACCACAACATCAAAAAATAAATCTCAATTTTCCGTAAATTATTATGTATTAGGAATAGGATTAGTTAAAAGTATTTATTATATCAAAAATAAAGGCTATTTTTCCTTTGAATTAGATGATATATTGGAAAACACTCCTTATTTAAAAAATATAAACTTTTATTATCCTGATAAAAATTTAAATACTATCTGGAGCTATAATAAAACAATAACTTTTAATACTAATGATAATATTTCATTAATTTTTTCAAAGGAATTTGAAACCCCTCCTAAGGGATTACTTTCACTTATTGATAAAAATACACTAATTAATAGTTTAAATTATGATAGCAATTTTGCTTATATAGATTTTTCAAAAGACCTATTATTTCATTTAAAAAATTCTACCAAAAAATATAGTAATTTATTTTACCATTCAATTTATAATACACTAATGAATTTTTACAATACTAATGATGTTTGTATTACTATTAATTCTATTCCTTACAAAAACTTTTTCATCATTTCTCCATTACACCAAGAAAATAATTCAATTCAAAATTGGATGATAAAAGATTGTAAATATCCATTTACCTATGTGGTTGGTGAAAATGATACTCTTATTAAAATTTCAGAAAAATTTAATATTCCTGTTTTAAAACTATCTAAATTAAATAATATTAAAAACCCCAATTTTATTAATAAAAATGAAGTTCTTCAAATATATTCTAATGGAATATATTCTTTTAAAAAAAATGACTCATTAAATAAAATAGCCAATATGTTTGGATTATCACTTGAAGAATTAATTGCATTAAATAATATAACTGATTTAACACTTTTAAAACCTGGATTAAAAATAAAATTATGCTAAAAAGGAAACTCCTATAAATGGGGTTTCCCTTTATTAAAGTTTATTTAATTTTAAGCTTCTGCTGCTTCAAACTGACTGTTATAAAGATTTGCATAAAAACCGCCTTTAGCTAATAATTCATTATGATTTCCTTGCTCTACTATGTCTCCATCTTTCATAACTAAAATCAAATCAGCATCTCTAATTGTAGAAAGTCTATGAGCAATTATAAAGCTTGTTCTTCCAGTCATTAAATTATCCATTGCCTTTTGAATTAATACTTCAGTTCTTGTATCAACTGAACTTGTAGCTTCATCAAGTATTAATATTTTAGGATCTGCTAATATTGCACGGGCAATAGTTAATAATTGTTTTTGTCCTTGTGATATGTTGCTTGCTTCTTCATTAAGTTCCATATCATAACCATGTGGCAATGTTTTTATAAAACTATGAACATGTGCTGCTTTAGCTGCCTCTTTAACTTCTTCATCAGTAGCATCTAATCTACCATAACGTAAATTTTCCATTATAGTTCCATTAAATAACCATGTATCTTGAAGAACCATACCAAACATTTTTCTTAAATCATTTCTTTTAAAATCCTTAATGTTATGACCATCAATTAAAATAGCACCATCATTAACATCATAAAATCTCATAAGAAGTTTAACTATTGTTGTTTTACCAGCTCCAGTTGGTCCTACTATAGCAACTCTTTGTCCTGGCTTTATATGAGCTGTAAAGTCATTAATAATAGTTTTTTCTGGATTATATCCAAAATGTACATCTTGGAAATCTACTTTTCCTACTATTTCTTTAGTACTTACTGGATTTTTAATATCTAAAGTTTCTTCTTCTTCATCTAAAAACTCAAATACTCTTTCAGCAGCTGCTGCAGTTGATTGAAGCACATTAGCTATTTGAGCTGTTTGAGCAATAGGTTGCATAAATGATCTTATATATTGAACAAAAGATAATATATCTCCTACTTCAATTACCTTTTTTATAGCTAACCATCCACCAAGTATTGATACTATTACATATCCTAAATTACCTACAAAAGTCATTATAGGCATCATCATACCTGATAAAAATTGTGATTTCCATGCACTATTGTAAAGTGTATCATTAAGCTGTGCAAATTTATTTATTTCTCTTTCCTCTGCATTAAAAGCTTTCATTACATTATGTCCTGAATAAACTTCCTCAACTTGTCCATTTACATAACCTAAATATTCTTGTTGAGTTTTAAAATACTTTTGAGATTTTTTAACAACAAAAGCAATTAATCCTGCTGATATAGGAATTACAATTAATGAAGCTAATGTCATTATCCAGTTTATTGAAAACATCATTATAAGTACACCAACAAGTGTAGTTACTGATGTTAATATTTGTGATAAACTTTGGTTTAAAGTTTGGCTAACAGTATCTACATCATTTGTTACTCTTGATAATACTTCCCCATGAGTTTTAGTATCAAAATACCTAAGTGGCATTCTATTAATTTTTTCACTTATTTCTTTTCTCATATTATAAGATACCTTTTGAGCAACACCTGAGATTACCCATCCTTGTACTAATGAGAAAATTACACTAATTAAATATAAACCAACTAAGAATAAAATTATTTGCCCTATACGAGTAAAATTAATTCCCTCTGCATTAGTAGTTGTAATCTTTTTAACTAATCCATTAAATATTTCTGTAGTTGCTTTTCCTAATACCTTTGGTCCCACAATTGAAAATGCAGCAGAACCAATAGCAAATATTATAACCATTATTATTGATAATTTATAAGACTTTAAATATTGTGCAAGAGTTTTCATTGTCTTTTTAAAATCTTTTGCTTTTTCTCCGCCTCGTCCCATTCCGCCCATAGGACCTCCTCCCATTGGGCCTCTCATTTTTTGTTTACTCATTTTCAAGCTCCTCCTTTGAAAGTTGTGATAGAGCTATTTGCTGATAAACCTCACAGTTGTTCATAAGCTCTTTATGAGTTCCTTTACCTACAATCTTACCTTCGTCAAGTACTATAATCTGATCTGCATTCATTATAGTGCTTATTCTTTGAGCAACAATTAACAGTGTACTTTCCTTTAATTCAGTATTTATTGCTTTTCTTAATTTAGCATCTGTTTTAAAATCTAATGCTGAAAAACTATCATCAAATATAAATATTTCTGGCTTTTTAGCTATTGCACGAGCTATTGCTAATCTTTGTTTTTGTCCACCAGATACATTTGTACCACCTTGAGCAATTTCTGCATTAAACATTTCTTCTTTATTACTTATAAATTCCATTGCTTGGGCAATTTCTGAAGCCTTAAAAATATCTTCATCTGTTATATAATCTCCACCATATTTTAAGTTACTTTCAATTGTACCTGAAAATAAAAGCCCCTTTTGAGGAATAAATCCTATTTTTTCTCTTAAATCATGTTGAGATACATTTTTAATATTTACACCATCAATTAATATTTCCCCTTTTGTTGCATCGTAAAAACGTGGAATTAAATTAATTAATGTAGATTTACCACTTCCTGTACTACCAATAAATGCAGTAGTTTTTCCTGAAAGAGCTTTAAAACTAATATTGCTTATTACATCTTCATCAGCACCTGGATATCTAAATGAAACATTTTTAAATTCAATAGTTCCTTTTTCATCATGATTAAATGTTTGTAAATTATCTGAATCTTTTATTGCTATATCAACATTTAAAACTTCAGATACACGTTGAGCTGAAACCATTGCTCTTGGTAAAATAACTGAAACCATAGATATCATTAAAAATGCCATAATTATTTGCATAGTATATTGCATAAATGCCATCATTGTACCAACTTGTATAATACCATCATTAATTCTATGAGCCCCAACCCATACTATTAATAATGTAATTGCATTCATAATAAACATCATTAAAGGCATCATAGTTGTCATAATTCTATTAACAAACAAATTAGTTCTTGTTAAATTTTTATTTGCAACTTCAAATTTATCTTCTTCATATTTTTGTGTACTAAATGCACGAATAACTAACATTCCAGTTAAACTTTCTCTTGTTACAAGATTTAATCTATCAACAAGCTTTTGTACACTTTTAAATTTTGGCATAGCAAAAGAAAATAATACTATAATTAAAAGTAATATTGAAATTACTGCAACTCCAATTACCCATCCCATAGATGCTCCAGTGTTAATAACTTTAATAACACCACCAATACCTAATATCGGTGCATAAAATACAATTCTTAAGCCCATTATAATAAGCATAATAATTTGCTGTATATCATTTGTTGTTCTTGTAATAAGAGATGCTGTTGAAAATTTATCAAATTCTGTATTTGAAAAATCTACAACTTTATTAAATACATCTTTTCTTAAATTTCTACCTAATGCTGCACCTACTCTTGATGCTATAAAACTCACAATTACGGTTGCAACCATACTAATTAAAGCTATTCCCACCATTTTTAACCCAGCAAGAATTACATAATTAGATTGAAGCTTATCTGTATTAATTCCAGCAGCTTTATATTGTGATTTTACATAGCTTGTAGCTGCTTGTGTTATCATACTTTCTGGCATTTCAGCTAATTTTTCATCTACTTGTTTTAATATACCATCAATTTGCTCTTGTGGCATCATTTTTAAAACATCAAAAGTATTTATAGATGATATATCAGTTCCTGGAGGTAATGCTTGTGCAATTCCTGGTATACCATTTATCCCTTGTGCTTCTAACATTGAAACAACAATCATTGCTTTTCCAAATACCTTATTTAATTGTTTTAATTTTTCTTTATTTTTTGTATTTAATTTGTAAATACCTTCATTTTCTAATTCAGGATACTTTTTTAAATTTTTATTATAATCCTCAAAATTAAGACTGTTCTTATCTAACAAAGTATAATTATTATTTATTAAATCTTTTTCTTTATCATTCATAAAAATTAAAAGCTTTTCCATTTCTGATGATTTAATAACCTTAGGAACAGCATTTTCTACTCCACCTTGTTGTATTCCTACATTAACTATATTAGACATATAGTCTGGTAATGATAAATCACATACAGCTTGAACAAATAAAAATGCTATTGCAATTATCATTGAACCAATAAAAGGTTTCAAGTATTTTAATAATTTAAGCATAAGCTCTCCTCTCCTTATTCAAATTAACATATTTATATTTTTATAATTATTATATTTTCATAACTATTCTAAGTCAATATAAATATTAAAATTTTTACAACTATTTTCATTTTATAACTATATTCTTGTAAACTATTTTTTTTTATTTTATAATATTATCATTACAATAAAAGGAGGCTAACATGAGTACTTCAAATTTAAATGATTTATATGATAATTTATATATGCTATTATTATCTCTAAATAAAGAATTTTTTAACCATAATGTTATAATGAAAAAATTTACACTTCCACATTCACATATAAAGGTTTTATTTTATTTAATTCATCATGGTCCTACATCTATTTCTAAAATGGCTAATGAACTTTGTGTTTCAAAACCAAATATGACTCCCATAATAGATAAACTTGTAGAAGACGGCTTTGTTACTAGAGATTACAATCCATCAGATAGGAGGGTTGTTTTAATTCAAAGTACTCCTAAGGCTTTAAAATTATTTAAAGAAAGTAAAGAATATGCTAAAGAAATAATAAAAGATAAAATTTCTACATTACAACCTGATGATATCGATATATTATCGCATTCTTTAAATAATATATTAAATATAATAAAAAAATTCTAATTTAATATTTATTACTATGTATAAAAAACAAAAAACTCACCTCAATAAATTTAATATCGAAGTGAGCTTTTTTATTTATATAAATACAAATTTTAATACAAAAACTATTCCAACTACAACTGTAGTCCAACTTATTTCTTTCCATCTTCCTGTAAATAATTTTAATAATATGTATGATACAACACCAAATACTATACCATCAGAAATTGAATAAGCAAAAGGCATCATTATTATTGTTAAAAATGCAGGAATAGCTTCTGTATAATCTTCTAAATTTAACTCTTTTATATTTTCTATCATAAATAATCCAACTATAACTAAAACTGAAGCTGTTACTGCAGAAGTTATTACTCCAAATATTGGTGATAAAAACAATGATAAAAAGAACATAAATGCTGTAGATACCGCTGTTAATCCTGTTCTTCCACCTTCTGCTACACCTGAAGCACTTTCTACAAAAGTACTTACTGTACTAGTTCCAAGACATGCTCCCATTGTTGTTCCTATTGCATCTGCAAAAAGAGCCTTTTTAATATTTGGAACTTTTCCATCCTTATCAAGCATATTTGCTTTTGTTGCAACTCCAACTAAAGTTCCTATAGTATCAAACATATCCATAAATAATAAAGTAAATAATACTATTACCATATCCCATGAAAAAATATTATGTAATTCAAATTGCATAAATGTTGAGCTTATAGATGGTGGCATACTAAATATCTTATTTGGAAGCTCTATAACTCCCATTGGTATTCCAATTATAGCTGTTATTATCATTCCTAAGAATAATGCACCTTTAATATTTTTTGCAACTAATATTCCAGTAATAACAATTCCTATAATTGCTAAAAGTCCTGCACCTGAAGTTATATTTCCTAAAGAAACTATGGTTCCTCCATCAGCAGGATGAACAACTATGCCAGCTCCTTCTAAACCTAAAAGTGCTATAAATAATCCTATTCCTACAGAAATAGCTCTTTTAATATTAACTGGAATAGAATCAACTATTGCTTCTCTTATATTGAAAGCCGTTAATATTAAAAATATTAATCCTTCTAATAATACCGCTGTTAATGCAAATTGATAAGAATATCCCATAGATAAAACTACAGTATATGCAAAAAATGCATTTAATCCCATACCTGGTGCTAATGCAAATGGTAATTTTGCATATAATCCCATTACTAATGTTGCTATAATTGATGATAATGCAGTTGCTGTAAATACTGCACCTGCATCCATTCCTGCTGCAGATAAGATACTTGGATTAACAATTAATATGTAAGCCATGGTCATAAATGTTGTTATTCCTGCAATAAATTCCTGTTTTGTATTTGTACCATTTTCACTAAGCTTAAAATAATTATCTAAAAACTTATTCACTTTAATCACCTTTTTCTTATTTTTAATTACATAATAGTTAAATTTAAATATATTTAAATTTCCCTTAATTATCTAAGTAATTTGCTTAATAATCCCTAAATACTAATTACCTTATAATAATATCAAAAATTTTAAAAATTCCAATAGCTTTTACGAACATTTTTTTATTTTTTTTGAACTTTATTCACATTTTTTATATTTCATATACTTTATATATTTAATGTTTTAATATAATTTATACCAATAAAATATTTTAATTTACATTTAGTATAAAAGTAGTATAATATTAATTATAATTGCAAATTATTATCATTTGACTTTAGGAGGACAAACAATGAAATTTAAATTAGCTAAAATACTATCTTTACTTTTAACAACCTCTTTATTACTTATAGGTTGTAATAAAGTTCAAGATACAAATAATATTAATAAAAATGAGGATAATACTTTAAATATAGTAACTTCTTTTTATCCTATATATATATCTACATTAAATATCGTTAAAGATATTCCAAATGTAAATCTTACAAATATGACAAAAGCTCAAACAGGTTGCTTACATGATTATCAGCTTACTCCCCAAGATTTAAAAACATTAGAAAATGCTGATATATTAGTTATAAACGGTGCTGGAATGGAATCTTTTTTAGAAGATATAATTTCTCAATATCCTAATATTAAAATAATTGATGCAAGTAAAGGTCTTAATCTTTTAGAAGATGATACTCATGACCACGATCACGATCACGACAATGAGCACGCCCATGACCACGATCACGAAAACGAGCACGACCATGACCACGACCATGACCATGAATACAATGCTCATGTATGGGTAAGTGTTAGTGGAAATATTGATCAAGTTAAAAACATTGCATCTCAACTTGAAACTTTAAATCCAGAAAATAAGGATTTATATGAAGCAAATACAAATACTTATATTTCTAAACTTGAAAACTTAAAAGCTGAAATGCACTCAGAATTAGACAATTTACCAAATAGAGATATAATTACTTTCCATGAAGCATTTCCTTATTTTGCTCAAGAATTTAATTTAAATATAGTTGGTGTTATTGAAATAGAACCTGATTCTGAACCATCAGCTAAGGAAATTGAAAATATAATTTCAACTATAAAAGAGCATAATATAAAAGCTTTATTTACTGAACCACAATACTCATCTAGAGTTGCTCAAACTATAGCAAATGAAACTGGTGCTTCAGTTTATGAATTAGACCCTATTGTAACAGGTGATTCAAATTCAAATGCTTATGATGATTATATAAATAAAATGAAAGAAAATCTTAATGTTTTAAAAGAGGCGTTAAAATGATAAAAAAATCTAACTTTAACAAAAATAATACTTGTAATAATTTTTGTTGTACAAAAATTGAAAATTTCTCTGTTACCCTTGGTAACAATCAAATACTTAAAGATGTAAATCTCCACATTCACTGTGGAGAACTTACTTCTATTATTGGTCCTAATGGTGCAGGAAAAAGTACACTTTTAAAAGCTTTACTTGGTGAAGTTAAACATACTGGAAATCTTTCTTTTATAGGACAAAATGACAATACTTATCATCAACCTATAATTGGATATGTTCCTCAATATCTAACTTTTGATAAAAGTACCCCAATTAGCGTTCTTGATTTATTTGTTTGTTGTAAAAATTCTTTACCAGCTTGGATTAAGCCAAAGAAAAAAATACGTGAAGAAGTACTAGAAAGCTTAAACAGGGTTAAGGTTCCTTATTTAATAGATAGACAATTAGGTGCATTATCTGGTGGAGAACTTCAAAGAGTATTATTAGCTCTTGCTTTAGATCCTATTCCTAATATACTTTTGCTTGATGAACCTGTATCTGGAGTAGACCAAAATGGATTAGAATTATTTTATCAAATATTATTAGATATAAAGAAAAATTATGATTTATCTATTATTTTAGTTTCTCATGATTTAGATTTAGTTTATAAATATTCTGACCGTGTAGCACTTGTAAATGGTACAGTAGTTTGCTCAGGTACCCCAAAACAAGTATTTAACAACCCTGCTACACAAAAAATATTTGGCCTATCAATTAATAATTCAAATGAAAAATCATCTAAAACAGGAGGACTTTAAAAATGTTTGATACATTATATAATGCAATTGATTTAATTTTACCTTTTCAATGGCTTTCTCACACTTTTATGAAAAATGCCTTTATTGCTATTATAATAATTACTCCATTATTTG
>OGJQ01001180.1_pt1 | contig 14009 bp, 9 predicted proteins | sample 1572261 | NCBI WGS metagenome assembly OGJQ01 (sample SAMEA2582138, study PRJEB24529) | metagenome | biome: Human gut stool | place: China | collected 2011
AGCAGCCGAAAAGTGTTAATTTTTAGAATATACTGATAGATAAAGATTTACGCTTTGATGTTTCTGGTTATTTTTGGTTGTTCTACGCTTCTAAATACAATTCCAAAAAGCGTAAACCCCTATCTTGTCAACACTACCCGGTATAGTTACAGAAGCTAATTCGCTACAATAACGAAAAGCGCCATCAGATATTTGGGTTGTCCCATCTCGGATATCTATGTGTGTTTGGGGAGGCATTTTACCCTTATACGCATAGAATATCGTATTAAAATAAATTTCTCCATTAGGTTGGTTATTATACCAAGGAGTACCACCAAAGGCAGAGCCACCTATGTATTTTATCCCGATTGGTATATTCACAGTCATTAGCGACGTGCATCCACTAAAAGCAGAACTGCCTATATAAGAAAGACTTTCAGGTAAAATTATCTCGGTTAAACCTTCGCATCCCCCAAAAGCACCGGATCCGATCGTAGTACAACTTCCCGGTATTTCAATGGAAGACAAAGATGAACAACCCCGAAATGCAAAATCGCCTATCTCAGTAATTCGATAGTATTTATTCGCAAACTCTACCGTTTCAGGTATCACTACAACGCCCGAATAAGAAGGCTGATAACCAACATCGAATGGATTATCTCTATAAGTTACAAACACTTCAAAAGGAATCGTACCATTGAAATTGTAATAGATACCATCTTTCTCGAAGTCATAGGCTCTCGACTGAAAGGCAACAAAGAGAAGCATTAGCAATATCTCTATTTTTTTAATGTCGTATTTTACAAACTTCATCATATCTATTTTTTAGGTTGTACTTCAAATTTTGTACCCGGTTTTATGGTCGTCCCACGGTCGAGAATCACCTTCTCTCTGCCGGTCAAGGTAACTTCGCCATTGTTATTTTATCCACACTTTCTTTCCGTTCCGTATGTAGAGGCCACGCTCGGGTGTGCCCGTCACCCGACGGCCTTGAAGGTCATACAAAGGCGATTGGGGTTCGTCCAATTCCTCATCGACCCGTATCTCCTCTATTCCCGAGAAGTCGGTCGCTATTATATCGAAGTTCTGCCATACCGGGGCATTCCGGTAGGCCTCCACCGAGCCCTCGGCCACATACAGTTTACAATCTCTCTGCCCTATGCCGAGGAAGCAATCGGCCTCACAAATGGGCGGAACTGCGGCTTTACACGTGATTTCCGTCAGACCCGTGCAGCCGCTGAATGCCTCTTGACCGATACTCGACACACTCCCGGGGAGAGTTATCGAATACAAAAGCGGACTATTGCCAAAAGCATAGTCGTCTATCCCGGTCACCCGATAAGTATCTCCTTCATGTTCAACCGATTCCGGTATTGCCACAGTACCCCAATACGTTCCCGTGGGATTGGGATTACTGTAACAGGCTACTTTCACTTCCGAATCGGACGTAAAGCTGATGGAATAATACAGTCCTTTGTTCCAAAAATCATGGTATACCAAATACCTCTCTAAGGAAGTATCCGACAGGGCTTCTTCACGAGTTTGTGAAAATATTTGCGTTTCATTTTCCTCGAAAAGCCCAAGATACTTATCAACTCCCCGTTCCCATTGATTGGGATTCAAGTAACGCAATAGAGGATCTCCCTCCGAACAAAGACACCCTATTCCCTCCACGATTTTCAATCCGTTACTGAGTATAAAAAGTTTTCGTATCTTCCCATCATCGAAGGCTATTTTACGGATTTCGGACACCCATACATCGTCATATCCCTCCACGTGTCCATACTTGTTTCCCACCTTCATGTTGAAGTCATAAAGCACCAACTCTCCTCCATCTGTCTTTTTATAAGGGATATAATCGACATATGCCTTTGTACAATAATTTTTATAATCCTCATAATCCACCAATATGCGACCGTTCTCCTCCCTAATCTTTCTCAAAAGCGTATCCGGTCGATAAAAGTCTGTCTGTCTTTGTAATCCGTGCGACTCACATTGGTCCAACATATAAAAGAGTTTAAAATAAATTTTTCCATTTACCTCTTCCGGATCTCCCACATCATACCATCTACCCTTCCAATGAGCCTCCATATCCTCTAATCTCCAATGCGGATTCCTCTCGAATAAATTATCCGCTTGGACATACACTCCCCCAATAAAAGACAAGAGCACGATGATTATATTCTTCGATTTCATAACTGTCATTTTTTTATTTGTATCTTAAATGTGGTTCCTCGCTTAACGGTGGTTCCACGGTCGAGAATCACCTTCTCTCTGCCGGTCAAGGTAACTTCGCCTTTATCGAAGACGGCTTCTCCTTTCGCTTTCTCGTCCGTGACATGACTGCCAACCTTGATGGTATCAGCTTTGTAATATTTAGGGCCTTGTACAGTCTCGTTCTGAATATAAAGTACATCGGGATATACCGGAAAATCGATTGCGGGAACCTTATTCTGTCCGGACACGCAGACCCGCACATAACGGGCATCGCCCGAATATTCCGCCGAACGGCCGGTATAAAACCGAATTTCTTCTGTCCGCTCGTCGTAAAAGGCGATATCGCCCGCCTCCGAACCTAAATCGACCCGAACCCCGAGACTGTCGCGGGTCACCGAAAACTTCTCAAACTCCGTAGGAGTATCGGTATATATGCGCATGCCGGGGTCGCCGAAGCAATGAAATATCTCCTTAGAAAACTGTGTATAGATGTGTCCCCGATACGCCCCCCAAGTTTCCTCCATACGCCTCAAACCTTGATCCAAAATTTCTCCCAATCGGGTGGTTTCCCACAATCGAGAGGGAGAAGTTGTCATATGCAAAAAGTTATATAGTTTAGAATCCACTCCCGGATCGGGCCAGATGGCATCGAACATGCCTATCACCATCGCATCGTTGTAGCCCGGCCAACTTTTCTCTGTTGCCGCATAGACCGCTATGGCTCCCCCGTTCCGCTTCTGCAAGAACGCCTCCGCAAAACAATCGTCTTCTTGGAAGCTGCCTGTCTCGCAATTGATACTAAAAATAACCGGCAAACGGTCGCCATTAGCGAGTGAGAGGATATTATCTCCTGTAAAATAAGGTTGTACCCAAGTAGAATCCGTACCATGCCCCCGATACAAGACATAGAATGCCCCCTCGTCGATATACCTCACTATATCTGCCGAATCACCATCCCATGCGAAATAAGGTCTTTGTAATTCCACTGGTATGGAATCCCCCCAAGCAAATTCTCCATTGTTCCAAAATGTCGGAGGCGGATAGTCATCCGTTTCTCTATAATCATAAGCAAAATAGACCCGATTGACCGCTTTCCCTTTGGATAGCATATAGTTTCTAACTTCCTCCGAAGTCAATGTAAATCGTTTATCCTCGATACCGTCCCCCGGACCGTTCCAACCATATGGCGTACAATCCTCAAAATAGGCGCAATGCAGTCCCGTATCATAGAAAGCGGTGTCTCGCACCGGATTCCGCTCGTATCGGATAATCTTGTCGACCACCGTAACCGCCTCCGTCGCCGTGGAGACCGGCAATCGCCCCCGGTAAAGGTCGGCAAGAACATCGCCCTCTCCGTCCACACAACCATAGTAATAATCCGTTACATACCGATAATCAAAAGCATAACCTTTATTATTGACGATAGTCCGTGCCATATCCTCCGCCGGCACATCGTCATGGTCGCCCACGATGAGCAGATAGTAGAGCGAGGGTGCGGAACGGTAAACCTCTTTCACCGCAGACTTGATACGCTCGGGTGTCCAGTCCCCCCGCAACCGGGTATGCACGCCGAAGCCCAATGTACGCTTCCAGTCGGCCAAACGTCGCACGGCCTCCTCGAACTCCGGGGTCGAGAGTATCAGATAGTCCTTGCCTGCGGAGCCCGTATCCCCCGCGCTCCGAAACATCTCATATCCGGCCGCCCCGACATTCCCGTTGAGCGTCGTATTGTCCAAAAAAGAGTCGTCAGGAGCTATTCTCCCCTCCGGAGCGGACCGTAGGCCGCCCTCTCCGAAAGTCACCCGATAGACGATCTTGGAACAGGCCCGCACAACGCCGTTCTTCCAGTCGTATCGCACCGGATAGACACCCACTTCCGCCACGGAACGTCCCCGGTACACCCGGACTTCGCCTGTCTCCACGACCTCGCGAGGAAACCACCCTTCGTAGGGAGCGATGTCAGGAACAACCGCCGGGGACTCTTTCCCCTCGGGCTGCGGAGCACGGGCGGGAGAGAGGCGCAACGGCACATCGACACAGGCACTTTCAAGAACCGAGACGGTGAATGAGGCACAGCCTTCGGGCAGCGCGAACGAGTCCCAACGGACCGGAACGTCCGGCTCGCCCGGAACGACACTATGCCCGAAGCCCGAAATGCGCCACAGATAATAATCCGCGACATCGGGATCGGATAAAACGACCGCATGCTTAAACTCGTAGGTGACCGTAACGCCGTCGGGGGAGACGGAGACCCGACGCTCGGGACGTTCTGCCGAGCTTTCTCCGACGAATGTCCCCGTCTCGTGAGAGACCGTTCTCTTTTGAGCGACTGCCGACGAGACGGTCAATCCCCAAATGCAGAACAGGTAGAAGATGGTCCTTTTCATAGTCTTTGATTTTTCGATCGCTTCTCGCCGGTCAATCATCATGGCTCCTTTCCCTATAAAATAACCGGAAGAAAGAAACGAGATGCCTCTTTTGCAAGATTAAGCATTTATTTACATTTTTGCAAGAAAAACAATCTTTTTTTACTCATACAATCAAAAAAAACTGATTTCAAGCGTAAACAGCCGGAATCTTCCAGCCCCTCTCCCTTGCCGTATCCAGCCTTACGGGGGTTGCAACGCAAAGTATAGAGCGAGGTAGCACAGACGGAGAATAAAAACAGTAGAACCATGTTATCGAAAGATTTCTACACTACTCCCCTGCGTTTTGCAACGCAAAATATAGGGAAGGTGGCACATAGTGACGGAGGGGTTAGAAAATATCCGCAACAGAGAAAACGTATCAAGACAACAACCCTCTCCCTCTGCTCATCGCAGATGAGATAGGGGGAGTGCCCGTAGGGCGAGGGGGTTAAAAAAACAGGGGGAAAAGGGAACCCCCGATAACAATAACAGAACTGTAAATCAACCTCTCCAAAAAGACTGGAATATGGTTGTTAACAAGAAATTCATCGCTAAAATCCATATCTACATCTCACCACTGATTACCTGCCGAACCCACATTCCCCAGACATAAAAAACAACGAGGCAGAGAGTTTCTCCCTGCCTCGCGATTATATTTTGAAAAAAATCCAGTTTAGAACAAATAAGCCGCCGTAATGGTCCATGCCCGGCTCTTACCTTTCATAACCGAATCGGGAAGGTCGTTCTTGACCTCCATGGCACTACCCAATCCCCAACCATATTGACCGGCAATCTGCAAGTGATTGAAAAGTTCGAGACCGAGGCCCACATTTATCGCCGTATCGAAACTTTTCTCTTTGAATTGCTCTTTGAAATTATCGCCCACACGGAATGCAAAACTCGGCCCGGCATATACAAAAGGAGACAATATAGAACCGACTACCGGCAGCGAAAACTTATATTTCAAATTAATGGGAATCTCTACATAATCGACATGTTTACTCTCCGATATACCACTCGTTATATCTTTCAATTCCGACCCCTTCCGAGTATACATCAAACTGGCATCGACCCCGATACCGATAACAGGAACCATAAACTCGGCCATCAGACCTCCCGTAAAGCTCGAAATATTATTTGCCTTGAAATTATCAGACAAATTTCCACTGAGAGAAAGAGTAGATATATTCATACCCACTTTGGGACCGAACTTAAATTGTGCATTGGCAGGAATAGCCAAAAACAAGGCAGCGACAAGAGCTACACAAAGAACTGTCTTTTTCATAAACTTCATTTTATTTTTATTTATAATCAGCCATAGGCTATTATTATAACCCATTTCTCGACCTCTATTTGCACAAAGATAAAATAAAATATATTAAAATCATAAAATTGACAGACAAATCGACAAGAATCATAAAATTTTACAGACCCTTATCGGCTATCGAAAAAAATAGCGTATCTTCGACAAACAAAAACAAATATATATTTCTATGGAGAATAAACCGACCATCGAAGAAGAAATCGTAAAAATGCTGAGAACCGTTTACGATCCCGAAATACCGGTAGGTATATACGACCTCGGGCTCATTTACAACATAGAGGTAAACGACGGGACCGTAAAAATAGAAATGACATTGACCGCTCCTAACTGTCCGGCCGCAGACTTCATCATCGAAGACGTGCGTATGAAAGTCGAGAGTATCGAAAATGTGAAAAATGTGGATATCCAGTTGGTTTTCGAGCCGGAATGGGACAAAGACATGATGAGCGAAGAGGCAAAACTCGAACTTGGACTTTTATAACACAATCATGCCGGGGAAAAAAATTTACTTCGCATCCGACTTTCATTTGGGAGCAAGATATATAGAGAATCCCATCGAATACGAACGTCGCATCGTTAGATGGCTCGACAGCATAAAACAAGATGCCGGAACACTCTATTTATTGGGCGATATTCTGGACTACTGGTATGAATACCGGTATGTAGTCCCCAAAGGATTCACCCGTTTTTTCGGCAAACTGGCCGAGCTAAGCGACAACGGCATTGACATACACTGGTTTATCGGGAACCACGACATCTGGATTTTCGATTATCTACCTCATGAATTGGGCATTACGATACACGACGGAACCTTGATAACCGAAATCGGAGGAAAACGTTTCTTCCTCTCGCATGGAGATAACGTCGGAAAAAGACCCATGACATTTCGCTTCCTCAGAAAAATATTTCGAAACCGCTTCTGCCAATATCTTTACGCGGCCATACACCCCCGGTGGACCGTTGCTTTTGCATTGCGGTGGTCGGCCCATAGTAGAAAAGCCGGAGATGACTACGCCGAATATCAAGGCGAGAAAAACGAGCACTTGGTACGCTTTGCCAAAGAATTTAGGGAAACGGATAAAATCGATTTTTTCATATTCGGTCATCGACATATCCTGCTCGATCTTGCACTCCCCCATCAGAGTCGCATCATTATTTTAGGGGATTGGATCAAGCATCCTTCCTATGCAGTTTTTGACGAGACAGGACTAAATCTGTTCGACTACATCGAAGAATAACAAGCAAAAAGTCACCGGCAAGTACGCATTTAATATTTTTTATACATTCGAAGCATTCAAATAAAATAGTGCAAAAGAAACTATTTATCAATAGTTTACCATATAAGAATCAAAAAAGTATTTATAAAAGCATATTGTATAACATATTATTTTGTTTGTTTATCTGCAAAAAAAGGTTGTCCTTTGTCTCAATAACCTAAAACAATCTTTTTTACCTTAAAAAAATTAATACCTATTGAAAACCTATAAAAAAGAGCTTTTGAGAAAAAGTTCTTTTTTGTTTTTATATCCACACAGTTTATCGCTACCTCATATAACCTATCTCTCGATGTGTAACTCCGTTTACGACATGCACTATTTTCTGTCCAATACGTTACGGAGAAATATATTTTATCGCTTAACCATTCCGAAACCCTACATTTCGATAAAAAAACGAAGATTTTAGTATCAATTTTTCAAAAACATTTCTATATTTGCAAAAAATAAAAATATAATATTATTATTTCATATAATTCTTTTCTAATTGTTTTAATTATGAAAAAATCTTACACTTTCACTTGGATTGGGATTGTAATATGTTTACTGGGACTGTCGCCGGTAAGTTACGCCCAAGCTATCGAAATCACCGATAGCACCCCATTTTTTGAAGATTTTAACGAAATCTCCTCTTCCGAAGAAAATTTTGGATTGAGCGGTTGGACTCTAAAATCGGGATATGCGACAGGAAGCACTGCGACCAAATGGTCGGTAAATACATCAAGTTCAAATGCATGTGATGGCTACTCATTAAAAGCCGATGATGCCAGAGCTACCTCAACGGCAATATTAGTGACCCCGAAACTGTCTTTTGCTTCTGGACGAACTGCTAAAATTTCATTCTTTATGAATCGTCAATCGGGCACAAACAAGCCCAATGAGGGATTTAAAATATATGTCAACTCCATAGGCGATATTTACAACTATGACGATGATAACAAAGTAATTATCAACGGAGACCAAACCGTTACGACTCTAAGTGAACCCATTCTTCACGCCAAAAGATACGCAGGCACTGAGATTACTAAAACCGGAATGTACGAAATGTCGGTCGACATACCGTCCGAAATGGCCGGGCAAGAATTTTACGTTATCTTCGAAGCGATCCAAGAATATGGAAACGCCAATTATATCGACAATATCAAAATCGAATTGATATCGGAGCAACCCAAATTAATCAACGAAACGAAAAATATCGATCTGGGTATGGTGAAAGCCGGGGAATCGGCATCACAAGAATTTATACTTTCCAACGAGGGAATAAACACGTTGAATGCTACCCTTTCCGTAGAAAACGGCGAATCGTCGCCTTTCTCCGTTACTCCGACAACGACCGATATCGCTTTCAACGAACAAAAAACAATTACCGTTAACTTCTCGTCGGCAGAAGTAAATTCATATACCGGGAAATTATACATCGACTCTAACGGAGGAAAAGACACGATTACCCTATCGGCCGAGACCTATCCGGCAACAGCCTACTACGAAACATTCGACGAACTATCCAAACTTCCAGACGAATGGGTGGTCGTTAAAAACGGAAATGAAACTACCTATTCCATCAACAGTAGTAAAGGTGTAAACGGATCAAAATGTTTAAGCGGTTCTATCGGCTCTTGGGGAGATGAATCGACCATCGACACGATATTTACCCCTGTCATATCGGGAAAAGTAACATTCGATTTCAAGAAAGCCGGAGGCTCTTCCGATGCTATTCAAGCGTATATCGTAACAGCCGCCGGTACGCAGACCGCAATAAATACGGGAACAGGTTCTTCGTCATCTTGGACAACAGTCAATGTCGACGATGTACCCGAAGGATCACGCATAGCCTTCACACTGAACAATGTCTATGTAGATAACTTCATAGCATTCACTCGGCAGGAAATTTCCAAAGGCATACAGTTGGTTAAAGAAGCCAACAATAGACCAAATAGTTGGATGACATTATATGCAGGCCCCGACAAAGCCACTCAAAACACATTGCAATTTGCAGTTAAGAACATCGGGACTCAAACAGTCTCGGCCAACAGCTATAATTTCACAACCCAATTAGTGAACGAGAACAATACCGTAGCCGAAGGCGTCTCCTACAAAACTTACATCATTAACGGAGAAGACACAACCTTATACGAAGACAATGTTATCCCCGGGCCTGAAATAGCCGCAGGCGCAGGAACTACAATCAAGGGTTATCTGTTCATTAGCAGCAATAACGAAAAAAGTAAACTATCGCTCAATGTAAAAGTAAACAACGTCGAAAATACACATTTCACCCAAGTAAAAACGGGCGATAATATAACTATCAAGCCCAATAAGGGGGATGCCTCCTTATCGGCTATAAACTTTGGATTGGTAAACAAAGCGACGACATTGGATTATGTAATCAAAAACAACAGTAACAACGGAGCATTGACCGTATCGAAAATCACAGTGCCATCGGGGTCAGCATTCTCGGTAAATGCAGCACTGCCATTGGTTATACCCAGTAGCAAATCCGATACGATCCAAATCACTTTCAATGCCGAACCGGGCATATATAACGATAATATCACGGTAGAACACGACGGTATAGGCAATACGGAATTTACCGCATCCGGTACAATGCTATCGGCTACGGCTTTATTAGAATCGTTCGAAGGCGAAACCTTCCCGCCAATCCTTTGGGATATGAAACAAGGACTTTGGGAAAGAAATACGACGACTAAACATCATGGTAAAACCAGCATTGTCAATACAGAATCCACAGTCGATACGATCATCACCCCCTTGCTCCATCTCTCGGCAGGAGACTCTATTGCATTCTCTGTAAGAGCGACCTCATCTTCTGGATATAACACAGATATTCTATATTCCGCAGACGGAAAGACATGGAACCTGTTAAAATCTTTCGCCATTTATGCCAATTATTGGAGTGACTGGGCTGAGATGGCGGCTTATATGCCCGAAGACTTTACCGAAGGTGATTATTATATCGGATTCGCCAGCAAAAAGACTTATATCGACTTGGTTTACGGCCCACAAGTAGTTTATCAAGAGCACCGCATCGACATTAAAGGATTTACCGGAGAGAACAAAGGTATGGTAAACTACACTCAAAACTTTACCATCGACGTGGCTTGCTTGGGCACAGCCGGAGAAACGGCCGAAAGCTATTCGATTGCCTTGATGAACGGCGAAGAAAACATCGGCAACTACACAGTAGAACCTATGATATTGGGCGACATGAAAAGCTACACTTGTTCGTGGACCCCGAGAGCCGCCGGCGAAGCATCGATCTATGCACTGCTTACACTCGACGATGTAGTGACCTCGACCGACACGATTACGGTATCTGTTGCCGAGGAAAGCCTGATCTCTACCGTTATGATAGGCGATTTATCGACAGAAAAGTCAACTCCTAACTACACTAACTATCTATATGAGATACTCTACACCCCGGAAGATCTTGTAGGATTACAAGCTGGCGACGTGATTGAAACGGTAAATATCCCCTATTACGCCACAGATGCAGCCATAAAAGGATATCGAATAAATATCTGGATAGGCAATACCGAAAAAACGGCTCTCACTACCGACAAAATGAGCGAAGCGGACATAACAGGATTGAGCCATATCGGAGCGAACTTGCGATACGAAGCGGGAGGAAGCAAAGAATCGCCTCTATATTTCGAAATGAGACCCGAAATTCCTATTACCTATGAAGGAGGTAATCTCAGTTTAATCATCTCGGTAGACTCCACTAGATATAAATCAGGAGCTAAATTCTTCATCAAAGAGGTATCGACCCAATTGATGAAGACATACCAAAAAGATGGTTATATTGCTGATTATATGGATATGTGGACCAATGGTTCTTACACACCCAGCTTAAAAAATGAAATCATGGTGATGGAACTGGGATTGGCAACCGAAGCGCCGGTCGTACACGGCATTATAACCCGGAAAGATAACCAAGCCCCGATAGAGGGTGCTACGGTAACCATGCAATCGGGCGAAGTCATTTACACCGCTACTACCGATGAAACGGGAGCTTACAGCATTTCCGTAATGCAACCGGGAAAAGAATATGAAATGACGGTTAGCAAAGATAACTATACAGGTGTGGACGGTGTGCTTGTGACAGTAAACGAAGATACCGAACAGAATTTCGAATTAACGATTATCAGTGGAATAGACCATACGACAGAAAATGCGACGAAAATATTCACCGACCGCACGGGAAACATTCATGTCGTAGCCGATGCCGTTATCGAAACGATAAAAGTATACTCGACGAGCGGAAGCCTCTGCATAACCGAAACCCCGGCAAGTGAATCGGCCGTTATAAATGCCGGTGATCTGAAAGGTATTTATGTGGTAGAAGTCCAAACAGCAGGCAGTGTGAAGCGCGCAAAAGTAAGGCTATAACATTGACTTGAATCACATAGCGACAGGCGGAAGAACTCTGGTTCTTCCGCCTGTCTTTTTCTTTCCCCTTTTCCCTTCATTCCCCTCGAAACCACCCTTTGCTCTGTACGCACAAAAGAGAATATTTCTCCATACAGAAATAAATCCTTATATTTGTAGAATATAGGAGACGGTTCGACATAGTCAAATCGGAAATGTGATTTCCGTTTGCCTTTGCACTCACCTTTCGCTATATTTGCCTTACGGGTGGAAACAGGCTGCGCTTCGGTACAACCGAATAAATTTGTTTCTGCTCTCGCTTTGTACTATTTTTGTAATCATAGGAAAAGAAGCCATCGATGAAACGATATGCGATCATAGTAGCCGGAGGAAAAGGGACTCGTATGAGAAACGACATTCCCAAACAATTCATCGAGATAGCCGGCAAACCGATATTAGCCCATACGATAGAAAATTTCTACCGATTCGATCCGAATATCGATTTAATAATCGTACTTCCTCAAAACCAACAAGAATACTGGAAACGGCTATGCACAGTTCACCGAATCACAATTCCCCATCTCGTTGTCAAGGGGGGAGAAACACGTTTTCATTCGGTTCTTAACGGACTATCTCTTATCCCGGACGAAGGGATTGTCGCTATCCACGACGGAGTACGCCCGCTCACGGCTCATCGCGTAATAGAAAATTGTTTTCATGTCGCAGAAGAAAAAGGCGGAGCCATACCCGTTCTTCCTCTAACCGATTCATTAAGACAAATATTTCCCGACAAATCCAGCAAGGCCGTCGACCGCACGGCATTCGTGGCGGTACAAACTCCGCAGACATTCCGGGTCGAAGAAATAAAAAAGGCATACAAGCTCCCTTATAACGACACTTTCACCGACGATGCCTCGGTGTACGAGGCTGCCGGATACATTCCCGAATTGGTCGAAGGGAATCGGGAAAACTTGAAAATAACTCTGCCGGTCGACTTGGCAATCGCCGAAATAGGATTGAAGGAATGACAGATTTAGCCGGTTTAAATATCAAATACCTTCCCGGGGTCGGCCCTAAACGCGCCGAACTCCTAAACAAAGAATTAGAGATATTCACCTATCTCGACCTGCTGCACTATTATCCGTATAAATACATCGACCGAAGCAAGACCTACAAAATAAACGAAATCGACGGCTCGATGCCTTATATTCAGTTACGAGGTAAAATCGTTTCATACACCACTCACGGAGAAGGGGCACGCCGGCGGCTCACCGCTCTGTTCTCCGACGGTTCGGGAGTCATAGAGCTCGTTTGGTTCAAAGGAATACGCTATATCACCGACCGTTACAAACCGGGAACGGAATATACGCTTTTCGGGAAACCCACTCTTTTCAACGGGAAATTCAACATCGCCCACCCCGAGCTCGACCCGATAGACGATCGCATAGACAACACGACCGGACTACAAGGATACTATACCACGACCGAAAAAATGAAAAATGCTTTCCTCAACTCGAAAGCCATACAGAAAATGGTATATACCCTTCTCTCCGGAATACAAAACCCACTGCCCGAAACATTGCCCCTTCCCATTATCTCGCGAATGCAACTCATGAGTTCGACCGATGCCCTACGCAACATTCACTTTCCGGTGACGATAGGCCACCTGAGGCGGGCAGAATTCAGGCTCAAATTCGAAGAGTTATTCTACCTGCAATTACACATTCTACGATATACCCGGTTACGGAACCTGAAATTGGGAGGATTCCGTTTCGACCACATCGGGAATTATTTCAACGACTTTTATCATCAAGTGTTGCCCTTCGAACTCACCCAAGCTCAAAAACGAGTCATCAAAGAGATTCGAGCCGATATGGGCAGCGGCAGACAAATGAACAGACTGTTACAGGGAGATGTAGGCAGTGGAAAAACATTGGTCGCGCTCATGAGTATGCTCATCGCCGTAGACAACGGTTACCAAGCCTGTCTAATGGCTCCCACCGAAATATTGGCCACCCAGCATTACGAAGGGCTGAAAAAGATGGTAGAGCCGTTAGGACTACGTATTGAACTACTCACGGGGTCGGTATCTAAAAAACGAAGAGCTCCCATTTTAGAAGGGCTCCTCACCGGAGAAATAAACCTGCTGATAGGAACCCATGCCCTTCTGGAAGACTCGGTAAATTTTGCGAATCTGGGTTTTGTCGTCATCGATGAGCAACATCGGTTCGGGGTAGAGCAACGGGCTCGGCTTTGGAGAAAAAATAAAATTCCGCCACACATTTTGGTCATGACTGCCACCCCCATTCCCCGGACTTTGGCCATGACCGTTTATGGCGATCTCGACGTATCGGTCATCGACCAACTGCCCCCCGGACGCAAACCCATACAAACACTCCTTCAATACGATAACAAAAG
>OGJQ01001190.1_pt1 | contig 13897 bp, 18 predicted proteins | sample 1572261 | NCBI WGS metagenome assembly OGJQ01 (sample SAMEA2582138, study PRJEB24529) | metagenome | biome: Human gut stool | place: China | collected 2011
CGTCAGCAAGGACGCGGACCTCACCGCCGCCTTCGAGGTGGAACTGCCGGAGGTCTATACCGTCACGGCGGAGGAATATGAAAGCGTCCATGCGGCATGGTGCAAGGCCATCAAGGTGCTGCCCGACCACTCGGTGCTGCACAAACAGGACTGGTACGTGAAGGAGGAATACCGTCCCGACCTTGGCAAGGAGGGCATGGGCTTCCTTGCACGCAGCTACGAGATGCACTTCAACGAGCGCCCGTATCTGAACCACAAATGCTACCTGTTCCTGACCAAGACGACGAAGGAGCGCATGAGGCGACAGAGCAACTGGAGCACGCTGTGCCGCGGGCATATCGTGCCGAAGGAGATACAGGACAGGGAAACGGCGGTGAAGTTCATCGAGGCGGTGGAACAGTTCGCCCGCATCCTGAACGATTCGGGGCATGTGAGGCTGCGCCGCCTGACGGACGACGAGATAACCGGCACGGAGACGCAGGCGGGCATCGTGGGCAGATACCTTGCCCTGTCACTGGAAAACCCGGACTGTCTGGAGGACATGGAAATGTCGGCAAGGGAAATGCGCGTCGGGGACAAGCGGCTGTGCCTGCACACGCTCTCCGACACGGAAGACCTCCCCGCATCGGTGGAAACGGATTACCGCTACGAGCGTCTCTCCACCGACCGGAGCGACTGCCGCCTGTCGTTCGCCGCACCGCTGGGCTTGCTGCTACCGTGCAACCATATCTACAACCAATACATCTTCATCGGCAACAGCGACGAGGAACTGCAACGCTTCGAGAAGAGCGCACGTAACATGCAGTCGCTCTCGCGGTACAGCCGTCAGAACGCCATCAACTGCGAGTGGGTCGAAGAATACCTGAACGAGGCGCACTCGCAGGGGCTGAAGTCCGTCCGCGCACACTTCAACGTCATGGCATGGAGCGACGATACGGAAGAGTTGAAACGCATCAAAAATGACGTGGGAAGCCAGTTGGCATCAATGGGCTGCGTGCCGCGCCACAACACGGTGGACTGTCCGACGCTCTATTGGGCGGCAATCCCCGGCAACGCGGCGGACTTCCCGGCGGAAGAGTCGTTCCACACGTTCATCGAGCAGGCGGTATGCCTCTTTACAGGCGAGACCAACTACCGGGACTCGCCCTCGGCTTTCGGCATCCGCATGGCAGACCGCATCAGCGGCAAGCCCCTGCACATCGACATATCCGACCTGCCGATGAAGCGCGGCATCACGACTAACCGCAACAAGTTCGTGCTGGGACCTTCGGGCAGCGGGAAGTCATTCTTCATGAACCATCTGGTCAGACAATATTACGAACAGGGCACGCACGTGGTGCTGGTGGACACGGGAAACTCCTATCAGGGACTGTGCGAGATGATACACCGCAAGACCCGTGGCAAGGACGGCATCTACTTCACCTATACGGAGGACAAGCCCATCAGTTTCAACCCGTTCTACACGGACGACGGGGTGTTCGACGTGGAGAAGAAGGACAGCATCAAGACGCTGCTGCTGACGCTGTGGAAAAGCGAGAACGAACCCGCCACGAAAACGGAATCGGCTGAGCTGGGAAGCGCGGTGAACGCCTACCTGCTGAAACTCCGACAGGACAGTAACATCGTGCCGTCATTCAACACGTTCTACGAGTACCTGCGGGACGTGTACCGCAAGGAAATGGAGGAACGCTACATCAAGGTGGAGAAGTCGGACTTCAACATCGACAACCTGCTGACCACGCTCCGGCAGTATTACCGGGACGGACGCTACGACTTCCTGCTCAACTCGGCGGAGAACATCGACCTGCTGCACAAGCGGTTCGTGGTATTCGAAATCGACAGTCTGAAGGATAACGCCGAGCTATTTCCGGTGGTGACCATCATCATCATGGAGGCTTTCATCAACAAGATGCGGCGGTTGAAAGGCGTGCGCAAGCAGCTGATATGCGAAGAGGCATGGAAAGCCCTTTCCTCGGCGAACATGGCATCCTATCTTCAGTACCTCTACAAGACAGTGAGAAAGTATTTCGGGGAGGCAATCGTGGTGACGCAGGAGGTGGACGACATCATCAGCTCACCCATCGTGAAGGAGAGCATCATCAACAACTCGGACTGCAAAATCCTGTTGGACCAGCGGAAGTATATGAACAAGTTCGACCAGATACAGTCGCTCTTGGGGCTGACGGAAAAAGAGAAGTCGCAGATACTCTCCATCAACCAGTCCAACGACCCGTCAAGGCGGTACAAGGAAGTCTGGATTGGACTGGGAGGCACGCACTCGGCGGTGTATGCCACGGAGGTGTCGATACACGAGTACCTCGCCTACACGACGGAGGAAACGGAGAAGCTGGAAGTGCGCGAGCTGGCGGAGAAGCTGGGCGGCGACATGGAAGCCGCCATCCGTCAGGTGGCGGAGAGACGGAAGGAAGAGGACTGAAATGACGGAAGGTGAAAAGAAAAATGACTTATAAACAAAAGAAGAATAACCGATTAAAAAACAAAAATTATGAATATCAAACTGACAAAGACGGAAAGACTGCTGCTGTGCGGCGGTCTGATAGGACTGGCATCGCTGATGCTGCAAGCCTGCGATACGATGATGAAAGAGGACGGGGACATCCGCGAGAAGATTTGCGGCAACTGGGAGAGCGCGGAGGGGAAGCCCGACGTGCTGGTGTACAAGGAAGGAGAACTGTTCAAGGTGACGCTGTTCCGAAGGACGGGCGTGCGGCGCAGGCTGAAACCGCAGACCTACCTGCTGCAACGGGAGGCGGACGGCAACCTCTACATGAACACGGGATTCCGCATCGACGTGGCCTACAACGAGGAGACGGACGTGCTGACCTTCTCGCCGAACGGCGACTATATCCGGGTGGACACGGATGGCACCCCGGACGGCGAAGAGAAAGCGGAACAATGAAAATACAGATGTACCACTAAATCCAACGTGAATGAAAATGAAACAAAGACTGAAAATGCCGCTGATGGTGGCTTGCCTGTGCCTCATGGGTGCAGGCACGGCAAACGCCCAATGGGTGGTGTCCGACCCCGGCAACCTCGCCCAGAGCATCATCAACTCCGCCAAGGAGATGGTGGAAACCGCCGGGACGAAAGCCAACACCCTGAACGGCTTCCTTGAAACGAAGAAGGTGTTCGAGCAGGGAAAGGCGTATTACGACGCGCTGAAATCCGTGCATGACGTGATAAAGGGCGGCGTGAAGGTGTCGAAAAGCATCGCTCTGGTGATGGAAATCTCCGAAATCTACGTGGACAACTACCAGAAAATGCTTTCGGACGGGAACTACACGGCGGACGAGCTTGCCGCCATCTCGTCGGGCTACGCCATGCTGATAGACGAAAGCTCGGACGTGTTGCAGGACCTGAAGAACGTGGTGAACGTGACGGGCATGTCACTCACGGACGCGGAACGGCTCGCCATCATAGACAATGCCTACCGCAGCCTGATGAACTACCGCAACCTCGTGCGCTACTATACGAACAAGACCATATCGGTGTCCTACCTGCGGGCAAGGAAGAAGGACGACATGGACCGGGTGACGGCACTCTACGGGACGGCTAACGAAAAATACTGGTAGCCTATGGGAGAGTTTGACAACCTTCACCGGATTTTGCTCTCGCTTTACGACGAGATGATGCCCTTGTGCGCCGACATGACGGGCGTGTCGAAAGGGCTTGCCGGACTGGGCGCGCTGTTCTACGTGGCGGTGCGCGTGTGGCAGTCGCTGGCGCGTGCCGAAGCGATAGACGTGTACCCGCTGCTGCGGCCTTTTGCCATCGGTTTGTGTATCCTGTTCTTCCCTACAGTAGTCTTGGGCACGATGAACAGCGTGCTGAGCCCCATCGTGCAAGGCACTCACGCCATGCTGGAATCGCAGACCTTCGACATGAACGAGTACCGGGAACAGAAGGACAGATTGGAATACGAGGCGATGATGCGCAACCCGGAAACCGCCTACCTCGCCAGCGACGAGGAATTCGACCGCCAGTTGGAAGAACTGGGCTGGTCGCCTTCCGACCTGGTGACGATGACGGGGATGTACATGGACCGGGCTTCGTACAACATCAAGAAGACCGTGCGCGACTGGTTCCGCGAGGTGCTGGAGCTGATGTTTGCCGCCGCAGCCCTGATTATCGACACGCTCCGCACGTTCTTCCTCGTGGTGCTGTCCATTCTGGGTCCCGTCGCCTTCGCCTTCTCCGTGTGGGACGGCTTCCACTCCACGCTCTCGGCATGGTTCAGCCGCTACATACAGATTTACCTGTGGCTGCCCGTGTCGGACATGTTCAGCACCATACTGGCGAAAATCCAGATACTGATGCTGCAAAATGACATCGAGGCGATGCAGGCCGACCCGGACTTTTCGGTGGAGGCAAGCAACGGGGTGTACATCGTGTTCCTCATCATCGGCATCGTGGGATACTTCACCATCCCGACCGTTTCAGGGTGGATCATCCAAGCCGGAGGCGGCACGGGCAACTACAACAGGAACGTCAATACCGCCGGGGCTTTGGGCGGCAGCGTGGCGGTCGCAGCCGCAGGAAATGTTGCGGGGCGTGGCGGCAAGCTCATCAAGAGTGCCGGGGGCATGGCGAAGTCTGCCGCCGGGAAATTATTCAAAAGAAAGTAACCGGCCATATGCAAGGCTATACTCCGGGACGGTCAAAGTAGCACTTTGACCCCCTCAAGGTGCTACTTTGAGGGGCACAAAGTGCTACTTTGCCAAAACCGCCCTGAAACATCAATTATCAACCCTCAAAAAAAAGAACTGTAAGAAATGGAATTCAAGTCATTAAAGAACATCGAGACGAGCTTCCGGCAGATACGCCTGTTCGGAATCATCTACACGGCGGCGTGCGCCCTCGTGGTGGTCTGCTCGGTGGTGTGCGCCTTCCGTTTCGCCGAAGCGCAGAGGCAGAAGATATACGTCCTCGACGGGGGCAAGAGCCTGATGCTCGCGCTCTCGCAGGACCTGTCGCAGAACCGTCCGGCGGAAGCCAAGGAACACGTGCGCCGTTTTCATGAGCTTTTCTTCACCCTTTCGCCGGAGAAAAGCGCGATAGAGCACAACGTGAAACGTGCCCTGCTGCTGGCGGACAAGAGCGCGTACAACTACTACGCCGACTTTGCGGAAAAAGGCTTCTACAACCGCATCATCGCGGGCAACATCAACCAAGTGCTTCAGGTGGACAGCGTGGTGTGCGACTTCGACCGCTATCCCTACGAGGCGCGGACGTATGCCCGCCAGATGATTATCCGCGAAAGCAACGTGACGGAACGCAGCCTTGTCACCTCCTGCCGCCTCCTGAACGCGAGCCGCTCGGACGACAACCCGAACGGCTTCACCATCGAGGGCTTCACGGTATTGGAGAACAGGGACATCAGAAGCATGGAAAGGTAGGCGCATATGGGAAAGATGAAAATTCTGATTGAAAAATGCGCCACCTGCCTGAAAGGGGAATTGCGTGGGAAACTGGAAGCCCTTCCGCCGAAGGCAAGGCTGGGGATAGTCCTCACGGCGTTTGCCTTGTTCGCTTCGCTCAGCCTGTACATGACCGCCACCGCCATCACCGGTTTTGGTGGGGGGAACGGGGCAACGGAGATGCGGCACATCGAGAAATTAGACCTGCCTGTGCAGGAGAGTGATAACCTATATAATAATGTATATGGAAACGAAAAAAGAACAGAAGAATGAAACGAAAGAGAAGAAACCTCTGACCGAACGACAACGCCGGCAACGGCAAAAGATGCTGGTCTATCCGCTGATGGGGCTGACCTTTCTGGGCTGCATGTGGCTCATCTTCGCCCCGTCCTCCTCCGACAGGGAGAAGGCACGGCAGGGACAGGGCTTCAACACGGACATGCCCCTGCCGGAAGACGCCGGAATCATCGGCGACAAGGCGAAGGCCTACGAACAACAGCAACTGGAGAACAGACAGAAGCAGCGCCGGGGCATGGTGGGCGACCTGTCCTCCCTCTGGCATGACGGTGCGGAAATGCCGGACACGGCGGCTGCACCGGACGACTGCCGCCTGACACCGGTAGCGACGCCCCGAAAGGAAACGGAGAGCCGGCAACATGCAGGTATCCGCTCTTCGGTTACTGCCAACAAGCGGCTGAACACGTCGCTGGGGACGTTCTATGAGCCGCCGAAGGAGGATGACGAAAAGAAAGAGCTGCGGAAACGTATCAACGAGCTGGAGCGCATGGTCATGGAGCAGGAGAAAAAGCCTTCGGCAATGGAGGAACAGGTCGCCCTGCTGGAAAAGTCCTACGAACTGGCGGCGAAGTACCAGAATGGAGGAGGTAATGCCGGACAGACCGCACAGCCCGAAGAAATGGAAACATCTGCCAAGGCCGGCGAAAAGAGCATGAAGGCTGAACCGGTGAGCGGTGTACATCGGACGGTGGTGTCCGCCCTGCCGCAACCCCTGACGGACCCGGCATTCATCGCCGCCTGCGTGCAGGGTGACCAGACCATCACAGACGGGCAGACAGTAAAGCTCCGGCTGCTGGAGCCGATGCGGGTGTCTGGCAGGAGTGTCCCACGGAACGCCACCCTTGTGGGGGCGGCACGCCTGCAGGGCGAGCGTCTGGAAATCGGCATCACCTCGCTGGAACATCAGGGGAACATCGTCCCTGTGGAACTGGAGGTGTACGACTGCGACGGACAGGCGGGAATCTTCATCCCCGGCTCGATGGAGATAGACGCGGCAAAGGAAATCGGGGCGAACATGGGCAGCTCGCTGGGCAGCAGCATCAACATCTCCACCGATGCGGGGGCGCAGCTTGCCTCCGACTTGGGCAAGGGTGTGATACAGGGCGTGTCGCAGTACATCTCGAAAAGGATGCGTACCGTCAAGGTGCATCTGAAATCAGGGTACAGGGTATTGCTCTACCAAGAAAAAGAATGAACAAACCAATTTTTTAATCCACTAAATCCAACGTAAAATGAGTATCAAGAAAGCAATGACAATGTTTGCCCTGCTGATGGGCATCGCCTGTGCAACCTATGCGCAGGGAGTGACGAACGACAGCACCGCCACCGTAAAGGCGGACGGGCTGAAACTAACGAAGGAGGTCTATCCGCAGGCAGAAGAGGATGGCGGCCTGTACCACGGGCTGACGAAGAAGCTGATGTTCGACCGCATGATACCGCCGCACGGTCTGGAGGTCACGTATGACAAGACGGTGCATATCCTGTTCCCGTCGGCGGTGCGCTATGTGGACCTGGGGTCTCCCAACCTGATAGCGGGCAAGGCGGACGGAGCGGAGAACGTCATCCGCGTGAAGGCGACGGTAAGGAACTTCCGCACGGAAACGAACATGAGCGTCATCACGGAGGACGGCTCCTATTATTCGTTCAACGTGAAGTACGCCGATGAGCCGCTTATCCTGAACGTGGAGATGAAGGACTTCATCCACGATGGCAGCACGGTGAACCGCCCGAACAACGCGCAGGAAATCTACCTGAAGGAACTGGGCAGCGAAAGCCCGATGCTGGTGCACCTGATTATGAAGTCGCTGTACAAGGAGAACAAGCGCAAGGTGAAGCACATCGGCTGCAAGCGTTTCGGCATCCAGTACCTGCTGAAAGGAATATATGTCCACAACGACCTGCTGTACCTGCACACGGAGGTAAAGAACCAGAGCAACGTGCCGTTTGACGTGGACTACATCACGTTCAAGATTGTGGACAAGAAGGTGGCGAAACGCACCGCCATCCAGGAACAGGTGCTGTTCCCGCTCCGTGCCTACAACTATGCCGTGCGCATAGCCGGGAAACAGTCCGAACGCACGGTGTTCTGCCTTCCGAAGTTCACCATTCCCGACGGCAAGCAGCTCGTGGTGGAGATGAACGAGAAGGACGGCGGTCGCCACCAGACGTTTGTCGTGGAGAACGGGGATTTGGTACAGGCTGAAACCATCAACGAACTGCGTGTACGATGAAAGGCAAGGCAGTGTTTTTGGCAATGCTTCTGTCCGTCCTTCTTGCAGGACGGGCGGAAGCCCAGCGGTGCCTGCCGAAGATGCGGGGCATTGAGATGAAAGCCGGAATGACCGGGTTGGACGGCTACTGGCTGGGAGCCTCGCTGTCAAGCTATGCGGGGGGCGGCAACAAGTGGGTGTACGGAGCGGAATACCTTCAGACGAACCATCCGTACAGGAGCGTGAATGTTCCCGTGGCTCAGTTCACGGCGGAAGGGGGCTACTATTACAATTTCCTTTCGGATGCGAAAAAGACGGTGTTCCTCTATGCCGGCGCGTCAGCCCTTGCCGGGTATGAAACGGTGAACTGGGGAGAAAGGACGCTGTATGACGGGGCAAGGCTGAACAACAGGGACGGCTTCGTCTATGGCTGTGCCGCCACGCTGGACATGGAAGTGTACCTTGCGGACTTCATCGCGCTGACTGCATCGGCCAGGGAGCGTTTCCTCTGGGGCGGCAGCACGGGGGTATGCCATACGGAGTACGGGATAGGATTAAAGTTCATCATCAACTGACGTATGCCTATGGACATAGAAGGAATGAAACGGTTTCCGATAGAGGACTTCCTCGCGCGGCTGGGGCATCATCCCGTGCAGCGGAGGGTGAACGCAATCTGGTACAGGTCGCCTTACAGGGAAGAACATACGCCTTCCTTCAAGGTGAACCCGGACAAGAACCTCTGGTTTGATTTTGGCGCGAACAAGGGCGGCAACATCTTCGCCCTTGCCGGGGAGTTCATCGGAAGCGGCGACTTCATCACGCAGGCGAGGTATGTGGCGGAAGTGTCGGGTATGCCGCCACCGGAATACGGACCACATCAAAGTAACCCAGTGCGGCAACCTGCCGGGGCGAGTTTTGAGAATGTGGAGATACTTCCCTTGCAGAACCGGGCTTTGCTTCATTACCTGCAAGAGCGTGGCATACCGTCTGCCATTGCCATAGCGAACTGCAAGGAAATGCGCTACACCACACACGGGAAGCGGTATTTCGCCGTGGCTTTCGGCAACAACGGGGGTGGCTACGAGATACGCAATCCGTTCTTCAAGGGGTGTGTGCCACCGAAAGACGTGACCCTGCTGCCGTCCGGCTCGACCGCCTGCAACGTGTACGAGGGCTTCATGGACTACCTGTCCGCCCGTGCGCTGGGTATAGGGAACGGGGAAGACCACCTCGTGCTCAACTCGGTTTCCAACGTGGCGAAGGCATACAGGCATCTGGACGGCTACGGACAGATAAAGTGCTACCTTGACAACGACGAAGCCGGGCGCAGGACGGTGGAAGCCCTGCACACACGCTATGGCGGAAGGGTGTCGGACTGCTCCGGCATCTATGGCGGATGCAAGGACTTGAACGAACACCTGCAAAAGACGCTCGCCGAAAGGCAGGCACAACGTGAAAACGAAAAGAAAAGCAAATCCATTAAAATGTAACGATGAACATGAACAGATTGAACAACAGAACAAAAACGAAAAGAAACATGGTGAAATCTCTGGCAGCCTTCTGTGTGGGGCTGCTCGCCTTCGGCTTCGCCTCGTGCGATGATGAGCTGGATGTCATGCAAGCCTACCCGTTCACGGTGGAAACGATGCCCGTGCCGAAGGAACTGAAACAGGGTGAAACGGCGGAGATACGCTGTGAGCTGGTACGCGAAGGGGAATTTAATGGGGCGGTCTATACCATCCGCTATTTCCAATATGACGGCGAAGGCACGCTGAAGCTCGACAACGGACTGATATTCCAGCCCAACGACCGCTACCTGTTGGAAAATGAAAAATTCCGACTGTATTACACTTCTGAGTGTGACGAGTCACAAAGCCTGACCATCACGGTGGAGGACAATTTTGGCAATTCCTTTGAATGGGAAACGGAGTTCAACAACGACACGGACACGGGGGAGGTTCCGTCCGGGGCTGATACTTTGACTATAAAGGAAGGAGGTGTTTATCAATAAGACAGGAATGAAACGGCTGTTTGCAGCGGCGGTGCTGGCGGTCGCTTTCTCCGCCAGCCTGCCCGCACAAGGTACGGATGAAACGTCCGCATCGTTCCATGATGAGCCGAAAGCGGAATTAGCCGTCGAGCTGATAAAAAAATATGAGGGGCTACATGACAGTCCCGATTATTACCCCTACTACGGTTACGGACATTGCCGGCTGGAGGGAGAGGAACTGTCCTACGACATGACGGAGGCGGAAGCGGAGAAACTGTTGCGGAAAGACTTGACGGAGCGTTACAGGCTGTTCCGCAAGTACAAAAAAGACGCCCTGCTCCTTACCGTTCTCAGCTACAATGTGGGGTACGGGGCTCTGCTCGGCTACGGGAAACGTCCGAAAAGCCGGCTGCTGAAGAAGCTGGAAGCGGGCGACCGGGACATTTATGCGGAGTATATATCCTACTGCCACTACAAGGGTCGGAAAATCCGCTCGATAGAGCGGCGACGGAAAATGGAATATCTGCTGCTGTATGAGCCGTGAGTTTGCTACAAAAAATAACCAATGAAGTTGTATGCTTCATCGGTTATTTTTTAGAATACCACCGTTAAACATTCGGTATGATTCCTTGCCTTATGACCTTGCCGTCCCTATAAAGTTCAATGCTTCCCGGATGGAAGCCCATCTCTTGTAAGGCTATATATCGGATATAGTCCTCATATTCCTTGCCACCGAAACTTTTGCCTGTCAAGTTGTTGAAAAACATAGGAATGCTTATGCCGTTGCTGCCGGATAATACGGTCTTGCCGTCTTGTCTGATTTCGTCCATATATGTAATAGTTTTTTATAATACCAATTATCGAAAATGGGAGCAAAAGGGCTTTTTGCTACTTTTGAGCCGCCTCCTGCTCACCGTCAAAAGTAGCGGGCGGCAAATTTCGCCACCCGCCGAAGGGTCAGAAATGGGTGTAAAGTCCCGTTACCTGCGTGAAAATGGGCTGGAGCATATCGAAGTACACTCCCTCGTATCTGGCGATGTCCTTGACCTTGATGTCCGCATACTTTGTCAGGGTCTGACGGTAGAAGTACATGGTATATGTATCGGTATCCTCGTCCAAGATGATTTTCAGCCTGTTGGCTGAAGTCCTGTTCCTTGCAAGGCTCATTTGCAGTCCGTTGCCCAAACTGATGAAATTGCGGCTGCCCGTCATTACGGCGAAGCCGTGTCCGCCTAACTGCTGTAAGATTGTATTCGCTACCATTTGTCTGTGAATTTAAGTTATTGTCAATGGGTGGCTTTTGCCACCCCGATTTTTTTTCATTTGGAGTTCATCCGTTGTCGGATATGTTCAAGCGTGCGCTCGGCAATGGGCTGTGTTTCCTTGTTCCAAAGGTCATAGTCATGTACGGATATTCCCACGCTCCGCAAATCACGGATATAGCCGGACACATAATCTCCCGTAGGGAGGTAAACGAACTGCATCCATGCGTCCTTTTCGTCTGTCAGTATAAAATAGTATTTCATGCTTTTTCCGTTTTTATGGATTACTTGTTTCGGAGGTGGGCGGTATTGTGTACCGCCACACCTTTAGTATTCTTTCATTTCGGCAATGGGGGTATGTTTTCTGAGCCATTCCACCACATGCACCATGTTGTATTCGGAAGTGATGACTGCCGTATGGTCGTTTATCGGGGTCAAGCGTGTACTTTCGTAGTCTTCTATCCACTCCTTTAGTGTTGCCACATCACAAGTATCGGTGAACATCATATCCAAAATTCTGATAGGGTCGCTGAATGTAACTATCAGCGTGTCATATCCTGCTGTCATAATCTGTCCTCCTTGTTTTTACATTTCAACCATTCGTCACGTAACTGTCTGCACTCTCCCAAAGTGGATTTTACGCAGGAGAACAAATCTCCCGACAAGGTGTCCCGATAATCGTACTGGTACATCGTGCGGACTTTGCGTCCGATTTTTATTTGGAATTTCTCGTACTTCTCGCCTGCCATGCAGGTGCTTACTCCGTTAATTGTCATTCTTGTTGTCATAGCCTTTTCTATTAAAATTCAACAATCAAAAGTCTGTAATCCGTATTTCCATAAGTGGTGGGTACACCTTTTTGCTTGACCCACAAATGCCTGCGTCCAAATCCGTAGAGGAAAAAGTCGTTGAAGTCCTTGTCTTGGGCTAAGGTCGCCATCGCTTCCCTCACTTCCTTTCCGTTCCTTGTCAATACCAGCGTATTCACAAGTTTGATGAATGTTTCGGGCAGCTTCTCATGCCACCCGAAAAACAAGTTTTCCATTTTTACGTCCATGTCTTTAATTATTAAGTTGTTATACGTTTATGCAACCATCCGTTTTTGAATATCCCTCACATTTTCCTTGACGAGCCTGATGATTTGTTCATGGTATTCCGTGATGGAATTATATATTCCATAGGATTGGACAACCTGCATGGTTTCCAATGAGAGTTCTACCGTTTCAATACGCTTTTCACCGATACGGGCGGAGAAAACAAGCACATTTTCTTTTTTATAATATCCATTGGTAAATACACAATGGTTCATTGCCTTGCCTTCTTCGTAAAACTCCTGCACATTCTGCAATACATGAAGATTAATCATTCCGTCAGAAAAAGCAAGGTCAAGAAACCTGCCTTTCATTTCAGCATACAGCAGCTCGTCTTTCCGCAATCTCTCCTCTTCCCTTATTTTCGCTTCCTTTTCTGCTATTTCACGTTCCCTTTCATTCTTTTCACGTATCCGTTCCAGTTCCCTCTCCCGTCTTGCCGACAATCTGTCGTGTTCGGCTTTCAAATCGGTGGGGCATACATACTTGGCGTTTCTCGTATCCTTGTGATATATTTCCAAAAGTTCAATATAATCATTCCACATGACGGCATCCTTAATCATGTAATTGTTTCGGATACAGATTTTCAAGGAGTTCCATTTACGTTTCATGTCGTAAGTATGGATGAAGCGTGACAATACCGCATATTGTTTTGCTTTGAGCAATGTTTCCACCTTGCTGTCCGTCAGAAGCGAGTGCAAAAAACGGAACGGAGTGGCATTGTGAAAACTGCCCTTGAAGCCATTGCGTCTGAATATGGGAAGTACACGTACTTTCGGATAATGCTCACAATGGGAAATGATGTCATAGATTGCGTGATGCGGTCTGACTTCCATTTCACTCTCAAAAATCCAAAGGTCTTTGTATGTGAAGCCCAAACCTCTCAGCCGTGCGACCGTGATGACTTTTCCATCGGGCATAATCCACCTTTGTGCCACTTCTTTAGAAAAGAAAGTCATGGCATTTCCTTTTCTGCTGTCTGCCTTGACCATGACGATACGGATTACCTGACAGCCTTTGCAAACGGTCACGACACAGAAATAACAGCATTGTCTGAACGTGCGTTTTCGGGTGTCTTTCACTTCCAACGTCTTTCCGCAATTAGGGCATGTACAACCGCAAAGGGTATCTCCAAGTGTGCTTTCACTTTTCCAAGTATGACCGCAATCCCCACAAGTGAGCATGTTCTTTGCCGTGCGGTAAGCGATATGTTCCAAGCAATGGGCATAAGCCCATTGTACTTGTTTGTCAGTGATGGGGTTAAGCCGTCTGCTCAATTCCATTACCTTTCTCTGCTGTGCGTTTCTCGGTTTCATGGTTAAAAGTCAAATAATGAGGGTTGTACTTGGTTTTCTTTTTTCGCTGTCGGTTTGTTGCGGTTTCGTATTTTTTGAAGTTCGGCTTGCTGGTATTGGGCTACCGCATTTTTCCTTGCTTCCTGCTTTTCCGCTTCGGTAAGTTCCACTACATGGTTTACCGCAACTTGGCATTGTATGGGCTTGCCTACCTTTATCTCACTTTCGGTATAGTAATGGATGGCTTGCCCATAAATCTCTCCGTCCGTGAAGCCGTTGCAACCGCTTTTCTGCACATAGTTCAGAATGTA
>OGJQ01001193.1_pt1 | contig 13867 bp, 23 predicted proteins | sample 1572261 | NCBI WGS metagenome assembly OGJQ01 (sample SAMEA2582138, study PRJEB24529) | metagenome | biome: Human gut stool | place: China | collected 2011
AGCTGGAAGGACTTATCAGGATCGTTCCGAATAAGGGAGCATATGTGACAGGAATTTCCACAACGGATGTAGCAGATATCTATGAGATTCGTTCCTTATTGGAAGGATTGTGCGCACGCTGGGCTACGAAGCGTATATCCACAGAACAGATTGATGAGATGGAAGAAATTATTCTGTTAAGTGAATTCCATCTTTCAAAAGGACATTATGAACAATTGACTGAACTGGACAACCGATTTCATCAATTATTATATGATGCCTGTGAAAGCAAGATACTGATTCATTTACTCAAAAATTTTCATCAGTATGTGCAGAAGGAAAGACAGCAGACATTATCTGATAAAGAAAGAAGCAGTGAGGCTGTAGCTGAACATAAGAGCATCCTGGAGGCTATGAAAGCAGGAGATTCGCCGCTGGCAGAACAACTTGCAGACAAACATATTTGTAATGCGTATAGAAATATGGTAAAATGCGGATTAAGTGATGATAAGAATTAATAAGGATATGGAGGAACAAGTATGGCAAAGATTCAAATGACAACACCCCTTGTAGAGATGGACGGAGAGGAAATGACAAGAATACTGAGACTAACGACCAGGTTACAGTAGATTCTGCGGAAGCTACCAAGAAGTATGGCGTAGCAGTAAAATGTGCAACTATCACACCAAATGCAGCCAGAATGACAGAGTACAATCTCAAGGAGATGTGGAAGAGCCCTAATGGAACAATCAGAGCTATGCTGGATGGTACTGTATTTCGTGCCCCTATCGTTGTAAAAGGCATTGAACCCTGTGTAAAGAATTGGGAGAAGCCTATTACACTGGCAAGACATGCTTATGGTGACGTATATAAGAATACCGAGATTAAAGTGCCAGGACCTGGTAAGGCAGAACTGGTATTCACAGCAGAGGATGGAACAGAGATTCGTGAACTGATTCATAATTTTACAGGATCAGGTATCATTCAGGGTATTCACAATACAGACAAATCCATTTCCAGCTTTGCACATGCATGCTTTAAATATGCATTAGATACCAAGCAGGATCTCTGGTTTGCTACCAAGGATACGATTTCCAAGAAATACGATCATAATTTCAAGGATATTTTCCAGGAGATTTATGATGCAGAATATGCAGAACAGTTCAAGGCAGCAGGTATTGAATACTTCTACACACTAATTGATGATGCTGTTGCAAGAGTTATCCGTTCAGAAGGTGGCTATATTTGGGCTTGTAAGAACTATGACGGTGACGTTATGTCGGATATGGTTGCGACCGCTTACGGCTCACTTGCTATGATGACATCAGTACTTGTATCACCTGACGGTGTTTATGAGTATGAGGCTGCTCACGGTACTGTTCAAAGACATTACTACAAGCATTTAAAGGGCGAAAAAACTTCAACAAACTCTGTTGCAACATTGTTTGCTTGGACAGGTGCACTTCGTAAGAGAGGCGAAATGGACGGTCTTGACGATCTAATCAAGTTCGCTGATAATCTTGAAAAAGCTACAATCCAAACAATCGAAGAAGGCGTTATGACAGGCGACCTTGCCGCACTTTCAACTCTTGAAAATAAGCAAAAGGTTGATACAGAAGAATTCTTGCTTGCAGTAAACGAAAGATTGCAAAAGTTAATGTAATTTAAGACAAACAAAAACGACTGTTTTGAAACAGTCGTTTTTTTATATCTTTATGTAACCTAACTTTACTAACATATTCATACAATCAACTACAGCGGCAAAATATACGGTACGTAATCTTACATTATCAATACCCTGTATGTTTTCAAAAAAATACTGTATACGCTCCTCATATCCCTCAGGTATACCTTCTCCACCGTTACAATAATGGTGAAACATATCCGAAAGAGTTGCACTGAGTTTGTTGAATACCTTGTTATATTTACTGTCGTTGCCCTCAAGATGTAACATTGCCACTTCAATACGCTCATCAAAAAATTGGTCATTAAATCCAAAAATCTCTTCCATAATACAAACCTCCATAAAAAAAGTGCGTGGCAAAACCACGCACTAAAAACGCAGCTTTGCTTGTATTCTTGCGACAGAAATTACACCAAATCAGTATATATCAAAGAAAGCTTACGTTTTTTACTAACGTAAACTGATTTGGTATTAAATATTCATTTCTATCGCAAAATTATTATATCACACTTTTCTATTTTTGTAAACATAAAAAAGACGGTTCATACGAACCGTCTTAATATACAATTAATTAGTCTACAAGCTCAAGAATTGCCATAGGTGCACTGTCACCGCGACGAGGACCTGTTTGGTAAATTCTTGTGTAACCGCCGTTTCTGTCAGCGTACTTAGGAGCTATTTCAGAGAAAACCTTTGTTACAACGTCTTCTTTTGTGATAAACTCCAATGCCTGACGACGAGAATGTAGTGTATTTGTCTTACCAAGAGTAATCATTTTCTCTGCCATGCTCTGAGTTTCTTTCGCTCTTGTTAAAGTAGTTTCAATTCTGCCATTTTCCAAGAAGCTTGTTACAAGGTTACGCAACATAGCTTTTCTTTGGTCTGTTGGGCGATTTAACTTTCTTGTTCCCGGCATTACTGTTACCTCCTATTAATCTTCTTCTTTTTTAAGGTAAAGACCTAAACCATTCAATTTGTTTATGACTTCTTCAAGCGACTTTCTACCAAGGTTTCTAACCTTCATCATATCTTCTTCAGATTTGTTTGTAAGGTCTTCAACCGTGTTAATACCAGCACGCTTTAAGCAGTTATATGAACGAACTGATAAATCAAGTTCCTCGATAGTCATTTCAAGAACTTTTTCCTTCTTGTTCTCTTCCTTTTCAACGATGATTTCAGTATTCTTAGCGTCATCTGAAAGGTCTACGAACAATGAAAGTAGGTCGTTCATTATCTTAGCAGCCAAAGACACAGCCTCATCAGGCTTAATTGTTCCGTTTGTCCATAGCTCAACTGCCAACTGTTCTCTATCTGTATATTGACCTACACGAGTGTTTTCTACTGTATAATTAACCTTTGTTACAGGAGTATAGATAGAATCCACAGGGATTACTCCGATTACCGGCTGCATTGCTTGCTTGTTCTTATCAGCACTTACATAGCCTCTGCCCTTTGATAGAGTAATCTCAATATAAAGATTTGCATCATCATTAAGTGTTGCGATATGAAGATCCGGATTAAAAATCTCAACATCTTCGTCACGCTTTATGTCACCTGCTGTAATTTCCTGTGCACCCTTTGCCTCGATGTAAACAGTCTTTGGAAGATCACCGTGAATCTTCAAAGCAAGCTTTTTAATGTTAAGTATAAGCTCTGTAACATCTTCTGTAACACCGGGTACAGTTGAAAATTCGTGCTGCACACCTTCAATTTTAATTGAAGTAGCAGCCGCACCAGGCAATGATGAAAGTAAAATTCTGCGTAGTGAGTTACCAAGAGTTGTGCCGTAACCGCGCTCAAGAGGAGATACAACGAATTTGCCGTATCTGCCGTCGTCACTCATTTCAACGCATTCTATATTAGGCTTTTCCATTTCTATCATTTCAGAACCCTCCTTCATAATTAGAGATGACTTCGGAGCAGTCTAAGCTCCGAAATCTCTCGAAAAAACATATATATATATCCACGTACCGAGGGTAACATATAATTATTTAGAATAAAGTTCGACGATAAGGTGTTCCTCAACTTCGTAGTCGATGTCATCTCTTGCAGCCAATGTGATAACCTTACCTGTAAGTGTATTCTTATCCATTGAAAGCCACTTTGGAACAACCCTGTTTGCGTTTGTTTCAACGATTTCCTTAATTCTAACAGAGTTCTTACTCTTTTCTCTAACTGCTATTACATCACCCGGCTTAACAAGGTATGACGGAATATCAACCTTTTGACCGTTTACTGTGATATGACCGTGATTAACAATTTGTCTTGCTTCACGTCTTGTATTAGCCAAACCTAATCTGAAAACAACATTGTCAAGTCTTGACTCAAGGATTTGAAGTAGCATTTCACCTGTGATGCCCTGTTTCTTTGTAGCCATTACATAGTACTTTCTGAATTGCTTCTCAAGTACACCGTATATAAACTTAACCTTTTGCTTTTCATTAAGCTGCAAGCCATATTCAGACTGCTTTTTTCTGCCTTGCTTTGGGTTTCTGTTTGATGACTTATCAATACCCATTGTTGCAGGGTTAATGCCCAAAGTCTTGCATCTCTTTAACACTGGTTGTCTGTTTATTGCCATGTTAATTTTTCCTCCTTTACAATAATATACAAATCAGACTCTTCTTCTCTTTGGTGGTCTACAACCATTATGAGGAATAGGAGTTACGTCCTTAATCATTGTAACATCAAGACCTGTTGCTTGAAGTGCTCTGATTGCAGCTTCTCTACCTGCACCAGGGCCCTTAACGTAAACTTCTACTGTCTTCATTCCATGTTCCATAGCTGCCTTAGCTGCTGTTTCTGCAGCTGTTTGAGCAGCGAAAGGTGTGCTCTTTCTTGAGCCGCGGAAGCCTAAACCGCCGGCACTTGCCCAAGATATAGCATTACCAGCTGTATCTGTAATTGTAACTATTGTATTGTTGAAAGTTGAACGGATATGAGCCGCGCCTTTTTCAATATTCTTTCTATCACGACGTCTTGTACGTGTAGTCTTCTTTGCTACCTTAGCCATTTAGCTTAGTCCCTCCTTTATTTCTTCTTACCTGCAATCGCTCTTGCAGGACCCTTACGGGTTCTTGCATTGTTCTTTGTGTTTTGTCCTCTTACAGGAAGACCTCTTCTGTGACGGATACCTCTGTAACATCCGATTTCCATAAGTCTCTTGATGTCAAGAGCCAACTGTCTTCTAAGGTCACCTTCAACTGTGTATTCAGCGTCGATAACTTCTCTTAGCTTACTTACATCTGCTTCTGTAAGATCCTTTACTCTTGTGTCTGGGTTTATACCTGTTTGAGATAGAATCTTTTGAGAACTCTTTAGTCCAATGCCGTATATATAGGTAAGACCAATCTCTACTCTCTTTTCTCTAGGTAAGTCAACACCTGCTATTCTTGCCATACTTTTCTACACCTCCATTAAAAGATATCATCAAAAAATTTTTATAGTGTTGTATTAAAACTCATTCAGGCTGTTCGCCTGAACAAGTCATAAACAAATTTTAATGCAGTGCTTTTCACTGCGTTTTGCAAAATAATATATAAATTAGTATCCTGTGATATAACCTCTCGGCTATTTTAATCAGTTCAGATTTGAGTGCAGTCCAAAGCTTCTTTCAAACTGCCGTGTACTCAGTGTACACAAAGTTCGAAAAAGGTTCGGAATGTGCAAAATATGGACTGATTAACCCTGCTTTTGCTTATGCTTTGGATTCTCACAAATAACCATTACTTTGCCTTTTCTCTTTATGATTTTGCACTTTTCGCAAATTGGTTTTACTGACGGACGTACTTTCATATCTATTACCTCCTTGTCGTCACTTATCAGAACGACAGAAATTATTTACTTCTCCATGTAATTCTGCCCTTATCAAGCTCATAAGGACTCATTTCAAGAGTTACCTTATCTCCCGGTAGAATTTTTATGAAATTCATTCTCAGTTTGCCTGAAATATGTGCTGTAACCTGGTGCCCATTTTCAAGCTCAACTCTAAACTGTGCGTTAGGCAAGTTTTCAACAACTTTACCTTCAACTTCTATAACATCTTGCTTAGACATATGTTATAAACCTCCTTTAGATACGCTTTCAGGTTTAATTAAACTCCGCTAATGCTTTTCGCACCTCTGAATTTGTAACCTTACCCGCAGTTGCAAGTTTGTTACTTACAAAATCCGAAACAGAGTTTGTACCCTGAAGGTGCTTGAGCTTTTTCTTTTTCGGGTGATCCACTTTTCGCAATTCACCGTTTGCAAGATAAACAAAATCGCCTTCTCTTGAAAGGACGATGAACAAATCACCCTTGTCACGTCCCGCAATGGAACGCACGATTGAACCCTCTATAATTTCCATATAATACTCCTAAAGTGTTAATATTTCACACCCGTCTTTTGTAATCAATACGGTGTTTTCATAGTGGGCTGACAAACTTCCGTCATCAGTTACAACTGTCCAATCATCATCAAGTACCGCAACATGATAATCACCTGCATTAACCATAGGTTCAATAGCAATTGTCATACCTGCGGCAAGCTTTACGCCATGACCGGCTTTGCCAAAATTCGGTACGCTCGGATCTTCATGAAGATTACGACCAATTCCATGACCGACAAGGTCACGCACTACGCTGTAACCATGCGATTCAACATACTGCTGAATTGCTGACGAAACATCGCCTAATTTGGCACCGTGCTTTACATATTTAATTCCCTCAAAAAAACTTTGACGTGTAACGTCTATAAGATTTTGTGCCTCGTCCGAAATCTTTCCGACTCCGAATGTTCTTGCGGCATCACTGTGCCATCCGTCAAGTATAGCACCCATATCAATGCTGATTATGTCGCCCTCTTTCAAAATGGCTCTCTTACTTGGAATTCCGTGAACAACCTCGTCATTGATTGACGCACAAATTGTTCCCGGGAAACCGTTATAATTAAGGAAATTAGGTTTTGCACCTTGTGATATAATAAAATCATATGCGATTTTATCAAGCTGCGCCGTTGTTACACCCGGTTTGATGTGCTTCTCAAGAAGCTCAAGTGCACCTTTTGTAACCTTTGCTGACGCACGCATTTTTTCGACTTGTTTTGCTGATTTAATAGTTATCATAACTCACACCTCAAGTCCCAAAGCCTTAGCAACATTGTTTGTTGTATCTTCAAGCTTATCCTCGCCCTTTGCAGTAACAAGAAGTCCAAGCTTTTCATAATACGCTTTTATCGGCTCTGTCTGTTCGTGATAAACATTAAGTCTGTTCTTGATTGTTTCAGGAACATCATCGTCACGCTGAATAAGTTCGCCTTTACATTTATCACATATTCCTTCAGTTTCAGGCTTGTTTGATATGATATTGTACGGTGCTCCGCACTTTGAGCATTCACGTCTTGATGACAAACGCTCGATTATTGCCTCATCGGCAACTTCAAGAGAAAGCACTTTATCAATTTTTACGCCCGATTCTGTCAATGCCTCAGCCTGAGCTATTGTGCGAGGGAATCCGTCAAGGATAAATCCCTTTGCACAATCAGGCTTTTGCAATCTTTCTTTTACTATAGAAACAATTACGTCATCCGGAACAAGTTTTCCATCATTGATATACTTTTCAGCAATCTTTCCGATTTCTGACTGTTCCTTGATGGCGGTTCTCAGCATAACACCCGTTGAAATTGTGTTTATATCCAATCTCTTAGATAAAATTTCGCCTTGAGTGCCTTTTCCTGCCCCCGGAGGGCCCATTAATACCAAATTCATACTAAATACCGCCTTTCCTGAAATTATTCAAGGAAACCTTTATAATGACGCATTGTCATTTGTGATTCAATTTGTCTGACAGTTTCAAGAGCAACACCTTCCATAATTAGAAGTGATGTACCGCCGATTTGAAGTGCCGTTACATTGAATATCGCACCGACAATTACAGGTAGGATTGCGATAATTGCAAGGAAGAATGCACCTACAAGATTTAATCTTGAAGAAATCTTTCCTATATAATCGCTTGTCGGCTTACCAGGTCTGATACCCGGAATGTATCCTCCACTCTTCTTCATATTATTTGCAAGTTCAATCGGATTGAACTGAATTGAAGAATAGAAATATGTGAAGAATAGTATAAGCAACGCATAAAGAATTGCGTATACAAGACTGGTCCACCATGCTGACGCATAGCCGGCTGATAAACAACCAAGGATATAATATCCAAGACCGGCTGTCGGCATATTACCGCCTGAAACCAATCTTACGATTGTTGCAGGGAATGCCATGATTGAAGATGCAAAGATGATCGGCATAACGCCGCCTGCTGCAACTTTAATCGGAATGTTTGTGCTTTGTCCGCCGTACATTTTTCTTCCTACAACACGCTTAGCGTACTGAACCGGAATTCTTCTTTCAGCCTCTGAGAAGAATACAACGAACGTGATAGCAGCTATTGCCACAACAATGATGGCAGCTACGAATATAAGACCCTTTGCATTTACGCCTGCACCCAAGAATTGATTATAAATTCCATATGCAGCTGATGGTATTCTTGATACGATACCTGCAAAGATAATTAGTGATACGCCGTTTCCAAGTCCCTTTTCTGTAATAAGTTCACCCAACCAGATAATAAATGCTGTACCGGCTGTGAATGTAAGAACTATTACGAAAAATGTTAAAACGCTTGGATTTTTGATTGCGTCAAGACCGTTTGTAACGCTCATATTGTAAAGTGTTACATAAAGTCCGGCACCTTGTATGAATGCCAACGCAATACCAAGGTATCTTGTAATCTTGTTAATTTTCTTTCTGCCCTCAAGACCTTCTTTAGCCAGACGCTCAAGAGAAGGTATTGCGACAGTACGAAGTTGAACGATAATAGATGCGTTGATGTATGGTGAAACACCCATTGACATAACTGTTGCGTTTGAGAACGCACCACCTGTGAATACATCGAACAAGCTGAACAAGTCAGTTCCGCCGTTTCCAAGGAACGCTTGCATAGCGTCAGCTGTCAGATACGGTACAGGAATATGTGCACCGAATCTGAAAACTATAAGCATCATTAATGTAAATAGAATTCTGCGACGTAGGTCCGGAATTTTCCAAGCATTCTTTAGTGTCTGTAACACGATTACATCACCTCTGCCTTTCCGCCTGCCTTTTCTATTTTTTCCTTTGCAGAAGCGCTCATCTTAGCCACCTTTACAGTAAGCTTTTTGTTAAGCTCACCTCTGCCAAGTATTTTAACACCGTCAAGTGTTTTGCTGATTATACCGTTTGCCTTTAGTGTTTCTGCTGTAACTTCTGCTCCGTCCTCAAGCTTATTAAGCTCCTCAACGTTAACAGCAACATACTGCTTTGCAAATATATTCTTAAAACCACGCTTAGGAAGTCTTCTGTATAATGGCATTTGACCACCTTCAAAGCCCGGTCTAACGCCACCGCCACTTCTTGCGTTTTGTCCTTTATGACCTTTTCCCGAAGTTTTACCTGTGCCGCTTCCGATACCTCTGCCCACTCTCTTAGGAGCGAACTTTGAACCTTCAGCAGGTTGCAATTCGTTTAAGTTCATTTGCTACACCTCCTTACTAATTAGTTTTCTTCAACTGTTACAAGGTGAGATACCTTGTTAATCATTCCTCTGATTTGAGGTGTGTCATTGTGTTCAACAACACTTCTTATTTTCTTTAGTCCAAGAGCTTCAACAGTAGCGATTTGGTCTTTCTTTCTGCCGATTGTACTCTTAACTAATGTAATTTTTAGCTTAGCCATATTACTGTGTGCCTCCTTATTAACCTCTGATTTGGTCTACAGTCTTGCCTCTTAGCTTAGCAACTTCTTCAGGCTGCTTTAACTCTGACAATCCCTGTATAGTAGCACTAACTACGTTTCTCTTGTTATTTGATCTCAAGCTCTTTGCTCTGATGTCTTTAACACCTGCAAGTTCAAGAACCGCACGAGCAGCACCACCTGCAAGCACACCAGTACCTTGTGCAGCTGGCTTAAGAAGAACCTTACCTGCACCTGAAATACCAACAACTTCATGAGTAATTGTTGAACCTACAAGAGGAACAGAAATCAAATTCTTCTTTGCGCTTTCAATACCTTTTCTGATTGCGTCAGGTATTTCAGCAGACTTACCTTGACCGAAGCCAACGTGACCATTTCTGTCACCAACAACGACCAAAGCGCTGAATCTCATTGTTCTACCGCCTTTAACAGTCTTAGCAACACGGTTGATTGCTACGACATTTTCCTCAAGCTCTAAAGCTTCTACGTCTATTCTTTCAGCCACTTATCTCTTCCTCCTTCTATTAGAATTCCAAGCCGCCTTCTCTTGCGCCTTCTGCAAGAGCAGCAACTCTGCCGTGATATACATATCCGCCTCTGTCGAATACTACTGCTTTAATGCCTGCTGCAAGAGCCTTTTCAGCCACTTTCTGACCGATTGCCTTTGCACCTTCAATGTTTCCGCCGTAGCCTTCAAATTCTTTGTCCATGCTTGATGCTGAAACAAGTGTAACACCCTTTACATCATCAATAACCTGAGCATATATATGTTTTGCACTTCTGAATACGTTTAGACGAGGTCTCTCCGCTGTGCCGGAGATGTTCTTTCTAACTCTTGCGTGGCGTCTAACTCTAGCCGCTTTTGTATCTATCTTCTTAATCATTTAAGAACACTCCTTTCAATTATTTCTTCTTAGCTCCTGTTTTACCTTCTTTACGTCTGATGTGTTCATCAACGTACTTAATACCCTTACCCTTGTATGGTTCAGGCTGTCTGTACTCTCTAATCTTCGCTGCTGTTGCACCAACGTCTTCTTTGTTGGCACCTTTAACGATGATTTTGTTTGGAGCAGGAACTTCGATTGTTACGCCTTCCTTTGCTTCATACAAAACAGGATGTGAGTAACCAAGACTCAAGTTAAGAGTCTTGCCTTGCATTGCAGCTCTGTAACCAACACCGTTGATTTCAAGCTCTTTTGTAAAGCCTTCTGTAACACCGATAACCATATTGTTTACAAGTGTTCTTGTAAGACCGTGCAATGACTTGTGCATCTTATCTTCTGAAGGACGCTCTACTGTGATAACTCCATCGTTAAGCTTAACAATCATATCAGGATGAAGTTGTCTTGAAAGTGTGCCGTTCTTACCTTTTACTGTGATTTCGTTTGTATCGCTGCGCTTTGCTTCAAATCCGGCAGGAACAGTGATAGGTAACTTACCTATTCTTGACATAGGGATTTTTCCTCCTTAACTTAAATTTGCTCTGTTTTACACACAGCCGTGTGTTTCCACAGGTTTTCAGTTATTTTTTTATTAATATTAATTACCAGATGTAAGCAAGTACTTCGCCGCCAACGTGCTGCTTTCTTGCTTCCTTATCTGTCATAATACCCTTTGATGTTGAAACGATTGCGATACCAAGACCCTTAAGAACTCTTGGAAGTTCGTCAACGCTTGCGTAGAATCTAAGACCAGGCTTAGAAACTCTCTTAAGACCGCTTATAACTCTTTCCTTGTTAGGTCCGTATTTCAAAGTAATTCTGATAACGCCTTGTTTACCGTCTTCGATTACTTGAAAATCTTTTATATAACCCTCATCATTAAGGATTTCAACAATCGCCTTCTTCATGTTTGAAGCAGGAACATCGACTGTTTCATGCTTTGATGAGCTTGCATTTCTGATTCTTGTAAGCAAATCTGCGATTGGATCAGTTATTTGCATTTATTTTACCTCCTTACGCTCTCACAAACCGCAAGCGGTTTGCCTTATGCTACGGTATTTGATGTCTTACACCAAATACCTGCTTCAGCTATAACTTGCTGTGCAAGTCACTTTACCTCTTTCGGATTTTTGTAAGTCCGAATTTTATCATATATCTATAAATCAATTTGTTTCTTAATAAGAAACGATCGATTTTACCAGCTTGCTTTTCTTACGCCAGGGATTTGACCTTTGTAAGCCAACTCTCTAAAGCATATACGGCAAATACCAAACTTTCTAAGGTAAGCATGCGGTCTGCCGCAAATCTTACATCTTGTATAAGCTTGTGTTGAATACTTAGGTTGTCTCTGTTGTTTTAAAACCATTGCTTTCCTTGCCATGTTAAATCCTCCTTTTTAACTATGAACGGAACGGAGCGCCCATTAACTTTAGAAGTTCACGAGCTTCTTCGTCTGTCTGTGCAGTTGTGACAATGTTAATGTCCATACCTCTGATTTTGTCAATCTTATCATAGTCAATTTCAGGGAATATAAGCTGTTCCTTAATACCAACAGAATAGTTACCTCTACCGTCGAAACCATTCTGGTTGATACCTCTAAAGTCTCTTACACGTGGAAGAGCAACATTGAAAAATCTGTCTAAGAATTCATACATCTTGTCAGCTCTAAGTGTTACTTTACAGCCGATATTCATTCCTTCTCTTAACTTGAAGTTCGCAACTGACTTCTTAGCCTTTGTTATAATAGGCTTTTGACCTGTTATAGCAGCCAAATCTCCGCAAGCAGCCTCGATTGCCTTAGGGTTGTCTTTAGCTTCACCCATACCGATATTTATAACGATCTTGTCGAGCTTAGGGATTTGCATTGTACTTTTATAGCTGAACTTCTCCATAAGAGCCGGAGCAACTTCTTTATTATATTTATCTTGCATTCTACTCATTGTTAGAATCTTCCTCCTCTCGAAAATTAATCGTTAAGTTCTGCATTACACTTCTTGCAGTATCTCATCTTTGAACCGTCATCAAGAACCTTAACACCTGTTCTTGCAGCTTTACCGCACTTTGAGCAAACTCTCATTACGTTTGATGCGTCGATTGGCATTTCCTTATGGATAATACCGCTTTCCTGACCTTGAACTCTTGCCTTTTGATGTCTCTTAGCAACAGCAACGCCTTCAACGATTACCTTACCGTCAGCCGGAATAGCTGTGATAATCTTGCCCTCTTTACCTTTATCTTTGCCGGCGATAACTTTTACAGTGTCGCCTCTTTTTACATGCATCTTTTTCATTGTATCAATTATCCTCCTTAATTAAAGAACTTCCGGAGCCAATGATAGTATCTTCATGTACTCTTTATCTCTAAGCTCTCTTGCAACAGGGCCAAAAATACGAGTACCTCTTGGGTTTTTGTCATCTTTTACGATAACTGCTGCGTTCTCATCAAATCTGATGTATGAACCGTCAGCACGCTTTGACTCTTTAACCGTTCTGACTACAACAGCTTTTACAACGTCACCTTTTTTTACAACGCCGCCCGGTGTTGCCTTCTTGACACTGCAAATGATTTCGTCGCCAACTGCTGCATATCTTTTCTTACTGCCGCCCATAACTCGGATACACATAACTTCCTTTGCGCCAGTGTTATCAGCCACTTTTAAAAGTGTTTGTTGTTGAATCATTAAAACTTCCTCCTTACGCTTCACAAATCGCAAGCGATTTGCTACTATTGCAACGAGTCTCCATCTCTTGTCCTTTGATAGAGGTCTTGTTTCCATAACCTTTACCTTATCGCCGATAGAGCATACGTTTTCTTCATCATGTGCCTTTAGTTTGTAAGTTCTCTTAACGATCTTACCATAAAGCGGATGCTTTTTATTTTCTTCAATAGCAACAACGATTGTCTTATCCATCTTATTGCTGATTACTTTACCGATCTTAACCTTACGGCTGTTTCTTTCTTCCACAGATAAGTGCCTCCTTCCGCACGTTTCTAATAATCTTCTATCTGCTCAATTTGTACCTGTCAAACAAGTACCGGCATTACATCGCACTGCCTTGTAGTTCTCTTTCATGAATGATGGTTAAAATACGAGCGATAGTCTTCTTTACATCACCAATTCTCTTTGGATTTTCTAATTGGTTAATAGCATTCTGAAATCTCAAGTTGAAAAGCTCTTGCTTGCTTTCTGCAAGTTTTTCTTCTTTTTCTTTCCACTCTAACAGATACTCATCTATCTTTCTTTTTAAATACATAGAATCCCCTCCTTTTTTCAAGGCTATCACGTTTTATGAGCCTATGTCAATTTATTTTTCACGTTTTATGATCTTATATTTGTAATTTTTTCACGTTTTTTATGTATATTTCTTCTATTATTCACATTTTTAACACTTTTATTCTTATTTTTGAAATCTCCTCTGCTACTTTTTCTTCAGACCAAAGAATGTGCCTCGGCACATTCTTGCGCCTGCGGCGGTCGCTTGCGACACCTACCTTGTAC
>OGJQ01001216.1_pt1 | contig 13685 bp, 13 predicted proteins | sample 1572261 | NCBI WGS metagenome assembly OGJQ01 (sample SAMEA2582138, study PRJEB24529) | metagenome | biome: Human gut stool | place: China | collected 2011
CAACTTCGACATCCGGGCCTTTGCCTGACACGTAAACGAGAGACGACATGAAATGGAATAACGAATACGGCTGACGCCTTTCCCGCAGCAGGAAATACGATGTATCCGGTCGCAGAATGCTCCCAAAGCAGGCTGCGGCCTTTTTCACACCCTTAACCAAACTACCTGTTTTATGAAAAAAAGAGCAATTTTCACGATTCTGTCCCTGTGCTCCGCACTCCTATCCTTTGCGCAGGGCAACGGCATGGCCGGCATCAGCGAGGCCACGAACATGGTAACGTCCTATTTCGACCCGCTAACGAAGCTGATCTTCGCCGTCGCGGCAATCCTCGGACTGGTCGGCGGCGTGCGCGTCTACTCGAAATTCTCGTCGGGTGACCCGGACGCTTCGAAATCCGCCACGGCGCTGTTTCTCTCATGCGTCTTTCTGGTGATCGTCGGTACGGTCTTACGTTCATTCTTCCTCTAAACGATGGCGGAATACCAAGTGAACAAGGGCGTGGGCCGTCAGGTCGAGTTTCAGGGCGCGCACGTAATGGTTCTTTGGCAAATGCGTCGATAGCAAGACGTTAGGCAAGTGTTCGATAGCCTATCATCGATCGGCTTATCCGAAAGGGAAACCGGACGGGGAGTATAGCCTGCCGATAAACTGATAAGTCATACAGTTACCAAGTATGCGACTGAATCAGGAGATGAAAGATAGATACGAGGATAAAGTCTGGATTGATTGAACGATAGTCCAAGTGGCACAACTCGAAACTGTGGCGGAAGGTAACTACAGACGCCATACTGTAACACACTCGATTCGACCTTGGAGGGTTGGGTGCAGAACAGGTTACAGCACAACTGCGATAAGCAGAAACGGATGAAAGTCGTATCCGACAATCTATCAAAGCTATGTTGCCGAAGAATTAAACGTGGATTGCCTAACCCGGAATGCCGAAAGGCTATTAGGTTTCAGACCTATGAAAATCCGGTATGGCAACGGAGCCACCGTAGTAGTCCGAGCGAGGGAAAGCCTCGTACATGGCGAAGGGTGGCAGCTAACATTTTTAATACAAATTAACGGATAATGTGTGAGACATTATGAGAAATCCAGAGAGAGTATTAAACAGTCTGTCAGAGCACAGCAAAGTTTCGAGCTACAAGTTTGAACGGCTCTACAGGGTTCTATTCAATTCGGAAATGTTTCTCCTCGCCTACCATAATATACAAGGTAGGCAGGGAAATATGACGGAAGGTTCCGACGGTAAAACTATCGACGGAATGAGCCTGAAACGGATTGAAAATTTGATTGATGCGCTCAAAGATGAGTCGTACCAACCAAAACCGGCAAGAAGGACGTACATCCCGAAGAAAAACGGGAACATGCGACCTCTCGGCATACCGTCTATCGACGACAAATTAGTGCAGGAGGTATTGCGAATGCTGTTGGAAGCAATTTATGAAGGTAGTTTTGAGAACATCTCGCACGGTTTCCGACCCAAACGCAGCTGCCACACCGCACTGATACAGGTGCAGAAGAATTTTACTGCGGCCAAGTGGTTTATCGAGGGCGACATTGAGGGATTCTTCGATAACATCAACCATGATGTACTTATCGGAATCTTGAAAGAACGTATCGCAGACGACCGCTTTATCCGGCTAATGTGGAAATTTTTGAAAGCTGGCTACATCGAAGATTGGACATTTCATAGAACATACAGCGGAACACCGCAAGGTGGCATCATTAGCCCGATACTGGCTAATATCTATCTCGACAAGCTGGATAAGTACATGAAAGAGTATGCCTGTCAATTCGATAGAGGCGACAGACGGGCAATGAACCTTGAGTACAAACGGTATTCCAGGAAAATTTGGTGGCTCGGCACAAAACTGAAGCAAACCGAGGATAAAGATACTCGGAAGGAACTGATTGACGCGATTAAGCAACATCAGAAAAACAGGATGCACTTACCCTCTGTCGATGAAATGGACGAGGGATATAGACGGATTAAGTATGTGAGGTATGCCGATGATTTTATTATCGGAGTGATTGGCAGTAAATCGGACTGTGAGGCCATCAAAGAGGATATTAAGAATTTCCTCGGCGAGAAACTGAAATTGACGCTCTCCGAAGAAAAGACCTTAATCACGCACGGCAATAGAAAGGCAAAATTCCTCGGCTATGAAATCTATGTCCGACCATTCACGGATAAGACGTTAAGAGGCGAGAAATCGGGAGTACTTATTAAGGCTTACGGCAAAAAGGTAGTGTTGGAAGTGCCAATGTTCACAATGCGGGATAAACTTCTCTACTACGAGGCGATGGAAATTCATCAATTCGAGGGTAAAGCGAAATGGAAACCCACAAGCCGGACAAAGTTGCTACATCTGGACGACCTCGAAATACTGGATGCCTATAACAGAGAAATCCGAGGTTTTGCAAACTATTTTTCTATCGCAAATAACAGTTCACACCTGAATTCTTTCAAGTACATCATGCAATACAGTCTGTATAAGACTTTTGCACGAAAGTACAGTACGACAGCCCGAAAGATTATCGCAAAGTATCGACATCACAAAGATTTTGCGGTTTTCTATGAGGACAAGAAAGGAGGAAAGAAGATGCGGGTATTCTTCAACGGGAGCTTTAAGCGTAAAACAACCGCGATGGACGCGAGTTGTGATTATGTAGCCAACACGATTTTCAATACCACTGTATCAAGCCTTATACAAAGGTTAAAAGCGGGTAAGTGTGAATTGTGTGGCGCAACGGAAAACATTGAAATACACCACGTCAAAAGACTCAAAGACTTAAAAGGCAAAGAGCCATGGAAAATCCAAATGATTGGACGTCAGAGAAAGACGTTAGCTGTATGTATTCCCTGTCACAACAAGATACATCACGGGATAATAGACTGAATATGTTAGTGGAGAGCCGTGTGCGCCGAGAGGTGCAAGCACGGTTCGGAGGCGAGTTCTTGGAAACCTACCGTAGAAATACGGCAAGGCACCGGGTTCTTAGCCTACGGCTCACAGCGCAGTACCTCGTGCTGTTCGTCGCAGGGCTTCTGGGCGTCTTCGTCTGCTTCGCCGGAATGTACATGAGCGGCGTCCCGCAGGGCTTCTGCATCCTCTTCGCCCTCGCAGCCGGCCTTGCCGTCACGGGCGGCACCTTCTACCTGAGCCGCCGTTTCGGCCCCTACGGACTTCAAAAGCTCATGGCCGCGCGCCGGCATCCGCGGCGCATCATCCATCGTCGGGCCATCCGGCGGCTGCTACGCATTCGTATCCCTCGAACCGTAAAACCGTAATCCTATGCGCGGAACCTTGAAAACCTCGACCTTGGAATCGAAATTCCCTTTGCTGCGCGTCGAGAACAACTGCATCATCTCCAAGTTCGCCGACATCACCGCGGCTTACCGCGTCTCGCTGCCCGAACTCTTCACCCTCACGGGCGAGGAGTACGAAGCGCTGCACGGTGCATGGCTCAAAGCCCTGAGAGTGCTGCCGGATTACACGGTCGTCCACAAGCAGGATTTCTTTATCGAGGAGCGATACATGGCACCGGAGGAGGGCTCCGAGCGGAGCTTTCTCGCCCGCTCTTACGAACGTCATTTCAACGAGCGGCCCTACCTGCGCCATACGTGCTACCTGTTCGTTACGAAGACCACGCCCGAACAGATGCGGCAGACCAGCGCCTCGTCCGTGCTGTGCCGGGGCTTCATCGTCCCGCGGGAGATGCGCGACACGGATGCCGTGACGCGCTTTCTGGAGGCCGCGGAGCAGATGGAACGCATCCTGAACGATTCGGGCCTCGTGCGCGTCGAGCGGCTTACGGAAGCAGAGATCGTCGGCACGGCGGACGACGCCGGGCTGCTGGCCCGTTACTTCGCCCTCTCGGACGAACAGCGTCCGGTCGTCAACGAGGATATCCGTCTCGACCCGGACGTGATGCGTATCGGGGACAAATACCTCTCGATGCACACGCTCTCCGATCTGGACATGCTGCCGCAGAGCGTGGCGACGGATTTCCGCTACGAACGCCTCTCGACCGACCGCTCGGACTGCCGCCTCTCCTTCGCGGCGCCCGTGGGGCTGCTGCTCTCCTGCAACCATGTCTACAATCAGGTGATCTTCCTCGACGACCACGACGAAACGCTCAAGCGGCTCGAAGCCTCGGCCCGGAACATGAACTCGCTGGCGGCCTATTCGCGCTCGAACGCCATCAACCGGGAGTGGGTGCGATACGTCGCTGTGTAAGTAATTGTTAAACTTAGATTTAACCCGTTGTTTCGTCAACGGTAGCCTATGGACAGATGCACCAATAGTAATATACTGTATCAAAGCTGTCCAGACAAGGTAGCCCTTCCGAAAGGAGCAGTCAGAACCGTGAGGGAAAGACAATGGCTGTTAGTATCATACAGTCAGGGAGCTTGGCTTGGGTGGTATGGTTAGCGTAAGCGAACTGTCGTCTAAACGTCGTAAGGTTGAAGAAGCCAAAGATACTGATAGGCTTCAGCCCAAAAGGGAAGCAGTCGGTTATTCCTCTCCATTCTGGGAATACACGAACAGAGTACTGCCGGTGTAATAGACAGAACCTAACCCACTTATAAGTTACTTGCACGGAACGTAGTAAGCCCGTATTTCTCCTGCCAATGACAGGTAAGCAGACCGTAAGGAATGCCGAATGGAGTGCGGGTATAGGATTGCAGAAAAAGCGAATGCCACCCTGTAATGGGGTGAATAGGGATTGAAACATCATCCCGCTGCGAAAGCAGGCTGACTTCTGCGGTAGGTGATTCTTTACAAGAAACTTTTAGAACTTTTAAAAGGAGAAAAGCAAATGAACGAAATTAAAAAATCGTGTGCATCGACTGACCAAACGCAGAGCAAATGGGACAGTATAAATTGGCTCAAATGCGAAGCTGCGGTTCAAAAGCTACAAGCGCGTATTGTAAAGGCTCAAAAAGAGGGTCGCCACAACAAGGTCAAAGCCTTGCAGTGGACACTGACCCACTCGTTTTACGCTAAAGCATTAGCGGTAAGACGTGTAACTTCCAATAATGGGAGTAAAACGGCTGGCGTCGATATGGTAACATGGAAAACGCCAGATGCTAAAGTGTGTGCAATAACCGAACTGAAAAGGAGAGGTTATACACCCCAACCTCTGAGACGAGTACATATCAGAAAGAGTAACGGGAAATTAAGACCATTGGGTATACCAACTATGAAAGACCGGGCTATGCAGGCATTGTATCTGATGGCACTGGCTCCCGTAGCTGAAACAACGGCTGATGCCAATTCTTATGGTTTCAGAAAAGAAAGGAGCACGGCAGATGCCGTTCAACAATGCTTCAATGACCTGGCAAGGACGACATCCCCACAATGGATCTTAGAAGGTGATATCAAAGGTTGTTTCGCCCATATCAGTCATGAATGGTTGCTTGACAATATCCCTATGGATAAAGTTTTGCTCCGTAAATGGTTGAAAAGTGGATTTATTTTCAACAAGCAACTTTTTCCGACAGAGGAGGGAACTCCTCAAGGCGGCATCATCTCCCCAACTCTTGCAAATATGACTTTGGACGGACTGGAAAAACTGCTTGCCGATAGCTTTCCGATAAACCGCTCGAAGAAAAATTACTATACTCCTATGATAAATCTTGTTCGCTACGCGGATGATTTTATTATCACAGGAGAGAGTAAGGAGTTGTTGGAGAACCATGTTAAACCATTAGTCATTGAGTTTCTTCAAGCAAGAGGGCTTACCTTATCAGAAGAAAAGACTAAGATAACTCATATAGAAGAAGGGTTTGATTTTCTTGGGTTCAATATCAGAAAATATAAAGGCAAGTTTATCACAAAACCATCCAAGAAGAGTCGAAAGAGATTTTTAGATAAGGTTCGTGAAATAGTGGACAAGAACAAGTCTTCTAAGCAACAATCTTTGATACGATTGCTAAACCCAGTCATTAGAGGATGGGCGAACTACTACAAGGGGTGTTCTGCATCGGAAACTTTCCGTAAAACAGATGCACAAATTTTCAACAAACTATGGCGATGGTCTCGCAGAAGACATCCCAAAAAAGGTAAACGATGGATTGCCAACAAGTATTATCACACTGTAAGAGGTAGAAGTTGGACTTTTGCCGTACCGCTTGAAAACAGGAAAGTGGATAAATACCACACTCTTGTGAGATTGTCGGATACGAAAATAAAGCGACATATCAAAATCCGCAGTGAGGCCAACCCGTATGATGCCGATTGGAAAGATTTCTTCGATCAATACAAGACCCGAAGAATGCTTGCACACTTAGACGGCAAGCAATATATCTATCGCCTGTGGAATCAGCAAATGCAATGTTGCCCTGTGTGTGGCAAGCACATCACACGGGAAACTCCCTGGAAAATTACTGAAATGACAGGGAGCAGTAGAAAGGCGAAAGTCCTAATACATGACCATTGCAGCCGAATTACTAACAGAAATAAATGGAAGTTACTATGAGCCGGCTTTTAGTTACAAATAAAAGTTTTGAATTGCTTGAGCCGTATGAGGGGAAACTCTCACGTACGGTTCTTAGAGGGGAAAGCTCCCGTAAGGGGGCTGACCTACTCGACATCGAAATGTATCTCAATGAGGCGCACTCGCAGGGGGTGCGCTCCGTAAGGTGCCACTGCAACGTCATGGCATGGGCCGAGAGCGAATCGGAGTTGAAGCGCATCCGCAACGACGTGGGCTCGCAACTGGCCCTTATGGGCTGCACGCCGCATCCCAACCAGGTGGACGTGCCGGTGTTGTTCTGGGCGGCGATTCCCGGCAACGAGGCAGACTTCCCTGCCGAGGAGAGTTTCTACACCTTCCTCGATCAGGCGCTCTGCCTTTTCAACGGGGAGACCAACTACCGCTCGTCGCTCTCGCCCTTCGGAATCAAGATGTCCGACCGCCTGTCGGGCGTACCCCTGCATCTGGATATCTCCGATCTTCCGATGAAGCGCGGCGTCATTACGAATCGGAATAAGTTCATCCTCGGACCGTCGGGCTCGGGCAAGAGTTATCTGACGAACCATCTGGTTCGTCAGTACTGGGAGCAGGGTTCGCATATCCTGCTGGTCGACACGGGCAACTCCTACCAAGGACTCTGCTCGCTGATTCACGCCAAGACCAAAGGCCGCGACGGGGTGTATTTCACCTACACCGAGGAGGCGCCCATCGCCTTCAATCCCTTCTATGTCGAGGACGGAGTTTACGACGTGGAGAAGCGCGAGTCGCTCAAGACGCTGCTGCTGACCCTTTGGAAACGCGAATCCGAGGAGCCGACGCGCTCGGAGGAGGTGGCGCTCTCGAACGCCGTGAACCTCTACCTCTCGAAGCTCCGCACCGACCGCTCCATCGTCCCCTCGTTCGATACCTTTTACGGGTTCGTCGAAACCGACTACCGGCGGCTTCTGGAGCAGAAGCGCGTGCGGGAGAAGGATTTCGACCTCGAAAACTTCCTGAACGTGCTGGAACCTTACTATAAGGGCGGCGAGTACGACTACCTGCTGAACTCCGACAAACAGCTGGATTTGCTGGACAAGCGTTTCATCGTCTTCGAGCTGGACAACATCTCCTCGAACCGGACGCTGCTGCCGGTGGTGACGCTCATCATCATGGAGACCTTCATTTCGAAGATGCGGCGGCTGAAAGGAGTCCGCAAGATGATTCTCATCGAGGAGTGCTGGAAGGCCCTCACCTCGGCCAATATGAGTGCATATATTAGGTATTTGTTTAAAACCGTTCGCAAGTATTTCGGCGAGGCGGTCGTGGTGACGCAGGAGGTGGACGACATCATCTCGTCGCCCATCGTCAAGGAGTCGATCATCAACAACGCCGACTGCAAAATCCTTTTGGACCAGCGCAAATACCTCTCGAAATTCGACGGCATACAACGTCTGCTGGGGCTGACGGACAAGGAGCGGGCGCAGATTCTCTCTATCAACCTCTCGAACGATCCTAAACGCCGCTATAAAGAGGTCTGGATCGGACTCGGAGGCGTGCAGTCGGCGGTCTATGCCACTGAAACGAGTGCGGCAGAGTACCTGTGTTACACCACCGAAGAGTCGGAAAAGATGCAGGTAATGGAGCTTGCCGAGAAGCTCGGCGGCGACATCGAAGCCGCCATCCGCCAGCTGGCACGCGAGCGTAAAACGAACACCGAATCTTAATTCTTCCTGTTATGAAACAGTTGCTTTGGATATGCGCCGGTATCCTGCTGACATTGGCCGCCGTGCTCGGAGCTTTCCGCCTCTTCTACGATTACGAATACCGCAAAATCCGTCCCTTGTGCGGCGAATGGCATTCGACGCTCGACGATACGCGGCTGGTGATCGAGCCGTCGGTGATAAATTCCGGATCACCATCACGCACCGCAGCACGTCCGAAACGCACCTCCTATACTACAAGGATTGCGTCTATTATACGGCCTACGGCGGATGCCGGGTCGATCTCTTTTACACGCTCCCGGCCGATGCACTGCTCCTCGTGCCGGGCGACGCTTTCAAACGAACCTCAAAATCGCAAGACAATGAACAGTAATCAATCGACACCTGCGTCGGCCGTAGCGGCCCTTCAGCAGGAGATCAGAACCCGCACCGAAGTTATCCGCACTTTGGCGGACCTTCGGGAACAGCTCGACGCCGACCGCATCTGCGGGGCGTGGCTCTCGGCGGAAAACAACCTCTCGGCTTCGATACGCCGCATCGGCGAGGGCATGTGGCGCATCCTCGTTTTCGACCACGCGCTCTGCTACAAACGCCTCGTACAGGACGGCATCATCGCGCTGCGCCGCCACCGTCTTTGGCTCGGCGCCGACGACGACAACCGCGTGATCTACGATGCTGCCACCGAGACACTCACCATCGGCTGTTATGGACGCTTCGTTCCGGAGGACAGCATCCGCCGCCGGGACGACGACGAAATCATTGCCGCAGAACCTTTCAACGAACCGGCCGAATAATGGAACCGCGTTCGGTATTTCCGGGCTGCCCCGGCAAGCAGGGGCGGCCCTTCGGCAGACGCTGCCCGCAGTCACACATTTCTAAATCCGACGGCTATGGAATGGAAAGATAAGATCGCGCGGCTATTCCGCCGCAAGCCGGACTGGAAAAAGGAGCATCGACGCACGCTCATTGCACGTCATGCTGAAAACCTGCTCCGGGAACGGGATATACGCAGTATGACGGATCTCGTGCGACGGCACCGGAAATCGGATCTGACCATTGCCGGAATCGGGCTGACAATGAATACAGCGACAGACTGCTTTCTCAGGACGCCCGAAGATGCGGCAGGAAAAGATATGCTGGAACTGATGGAGGCCCTGGGCAGGACGCCGCTTTCGAAAAAGATCGGACGGCGCCTCGCGGACGTTCCGGCTGACACCGCCCACTCCCTGCACGGCCTGCTGGCCATGCACACCTTTCTCTTGGATGCTTATTTGGAGCAGCATCCCGACAGCGGGCTCCGGCAGCCTCCGATGGACGAGGTGCAGGCCGCAGCGCATATCATCGACCGGCAGTTCCGCGCCGAGACGTTCCGCGAGCTGCGCCATCTGGCAGAAACGAGAGGACGTTATATGCCCTCCTGTTACGTCGTGCGACTCTACGATTGGGATACCGATATGGGCCGGTTGCAGGAGATGCGCGGGCGGCTGGACGGCCCGGCATGTCCGGAAGCTCCGCAGCAGGTTCAGCAGCTTCGGGAGCGAATCTGGAAGACCGAGAACCGTATGGTGCGGGAAGCCGAAAAGGTGCTGGAGAGCGATCCGGAAATTCCCCTGCGGCAAACCTACATCGAGAAACTCGATGCCGAGTTGCAGACCTTAGGATGGTTAGCACGCTTCCCGGAAAAAGTCGATAGCCCTTATATCAACCGGCAGCTGCTCGACAAATACGGTATCGAGCCGGGCATCCCCCGCGAAGAGCAGTCCCGGCAGGCCGAAAAAGCCTTCCGCGAGCTGGACGCACGGCTCGTACGCATGACCGGACGGCAGTCCTACGCCGACGATCTGTTCGAGTCCCTGCGACGGAAAGGGCCGAAGCCGGAGAAACATGCCTCCGGAGTGCGGCAGAAAGAGATCGATTCTACAAGGAAAGAGCAAACCGGACAACCGGCTTCGGGTCGGCGGATAAAGCGGTGATGCCCGTCTTCGGGTGAATATCCTCAATAACACAATCAATTCAAGCATGAAACAGAAAATTATCCTGCTGTGTCTGTGCCTCTTCTGCACGGGCCGCAGCACATACGCCCAGTGGGTCGTCTCGGATCCCACGAACCTCGCGCAGGGCATCGTCAACTCCACCAATCAGGTCGTCGAAGCCACAAAGAACGGCCAGACCATGTTGCAGAGCTTCCAGGAAACCGTGAAGATTTATGAGCAGGGAAAGCGATACTACGACGCCCTGAAAAGCGTCAGCAACCTCGTCCGCTCGGCCCGCAAGGTGCAGCAGTGCATCCTTTTGGTCGGCGAAATCTCGGACATCTATGTCGATGGTTATAAACGTATGGTTTCCGACGAGAACTTCACGCCCGCGGAGCTGGCGGCCATCGCCGCAGGCTACGCCCGCATCATCGAGGAGTCGGCCGGGGAATTGAAGGAGCTGCAGAACATCGTGAACCCTACGGACATGTCCCTGACGGACAAGGATCGTATCGACGTGGTGCAGCGCGTCTACGGCGTCCTGCGGCGCCACCGCGATCTGGCACGCTACTACACGCGCAAGAACATCTCCATATCCCTGCTGCGGGCCGCCCGGAAGCGGGACATGGAGGGTGTGCTCTCATTGTACGGAACCGACGAACAACGCTATTGGTAGTATGGTACGCATGCTTTCCCTTACGGAGAATCTGCACACGATTCTCCGGGTGTTATACGACGATATGATGGTGCTGTGTTATCCGATGTCGCAGGTCGCAATGGCCATCGCAGGAATCGGGGCGCTGCTCTACATCGCTTACCGCGTCTGGCAGTCGCTGGCTCAGGCCGAACCTATCGACCTCTTTCCCCTCATGCGGCCCTTCGCCATCGGCATCTGCATCCTGTTCTTCCCGACGCTCGTGCTGGGAAGCCTGAACGGCATTCTCTCGCCGCTGGTAAAGGCCACGCATTCGCTTATGGCCGGGCAGACGCTCGACATGGAACAATGGCAGGAGCGGCGCGAGCGGCTCGAACTCGAAGGCTGCGACCAGATGCCCCCGGACAGCTATTACGCCGAAGACGAGGAGATGGAATGCGAACTCAGCGAACTGTGCGTGCTGGACCAGACGCAACAGACACTCGACCGCATGAACGAGGAACGCTCCTCATGGTCGGTGAAGGGGCTCATCTTCAAAGGCCTGGCATGGATACTCGAACTGCTCTTCGCGGCGGCGAGCGTCATACTCGACGTGCTGAGAACTTTCTATCTGGTCGTGCTGTCGCTGCTGGGGCCGATCGCCTTCGCAATCTCCGTGTTCGACGGATTTCAGTCCACGCTGACGCAATGGCTCACGAAATATGTCTCGATTTACCTGTGGCTGCCCATCTCGGATCTTTTCTCGGCGATCATCGCACGTCTGCAAACCCTTTCGATGCGCCACGACGCCGACCTGATGGCCGAAGGCTACAACTGGTATGTGGACTGGTCGAACAGCCTGAACCTGATCTTCATGCTCGTGGCCGTGTGCGGATACCTCTGCATCCCCTCGATCGCCTCGTGGGTCGTGCAGGCGAACGGATTCGCCGCCTACAACAAGACCGTCTCGAAGATGACCTCGCTCGTAAGCGCCGGAGCCGGATGGACGGCCGGCAAAGCATGGGCCGGGGCCAAAGGCGCCGGCTCGGCGGCATTATCGGGCGGTAAGGCCGTGGGACGCGGCATCATGAACGGCGCCCGGCTTATTTTCAGAAAATAAAATAACCCGTTATTATGGAATTCAAGTGTTTAACGAACATCGAAACATCGTTTCGGCAGCTGCGCATGTACGCGCTCGTCTTCGCCGGAGTCTGCGCCGTCGTTACCGTGGCGGCGGTCTGGATGTCCTACTCTTTCGCCGAACGGCAGCGGCAGAAGATCTACGTGCTGGACAACGGACGCTCGCTGATGGTGGCGCTCTCGCAGGACCTCGCACAGAACCGTCCCGTAGAGGCCCGTGAACATGTGCGGCGCTTCCACGAGCTCTTCTTCACCCTCTCGCCCGACAAGGCGGCCATCGAGTCCAACGTCGGACGCGCCCTGCAGATGGCCGACAAAAGCGCCTTGTCCTACTACAAGGTCCTGCAGGAGAAAGGATTCTTCAACCGCCTGATCGCGGGCAACGTCTCGCAGATGGTCAAGGTCGACAGCATCCGCTGCGACTTCGACCGCTATCCCTACGAGGTTACGACCTTTGCCCGGCAGCGCATCCTGCGCGAAAGCACCGTCACGGAGCGGTCGCTCGTCACGACGTGCCGTCTGGTGAACGTTTCCCGCTCGGACAACAATCCGCAGGGCTTCATGGTCGAAGCGCTGAACATCGTCGAGAACAAAGACATTGCGACCTATGACCGCTAAACCGCACACCCTGCGCTGCCGCATCCGTTGGGTGCGGCGGTCGCTGCGGCGCCGGCACGACGCACTCGCACCCCGCATCCGGGAGCGGATCGTACTTGCGGCGCTCGTCCTGCTGCTGCTCCTTTACCTCTGGCTCCTATTCACAGCGGACATGGGGCCGGAGTTAGAGATCGGACATTTTGAATATTCACCTCTGATACCGTAAATCGTTATGACAGAAAACAAGAATCCGGGCAACGACCCCTCGGCGGAGTTCGAGCGGCAGCGCAAACGCAAGGTGCTGCTCTTCGCGGCGATCCTCGGATGTATATTCCTCGTCGCGATGTGGCTTATATTCCGGCCTGCGCCCGTCAAGACCCAAGAAGGAGCTGCGGGGATCAATACGTCGGTTCCGGACGGCAAGGCGCAAGCCACCGTCGGAGACAAACGCAAAGCCGCGGAGCAGCTCCGCAGCGAGGAGCAGCAGCAGAAACGCATGATGACACTCGGCGACAATTCGTTCTCGCTGCTGGACGACGGGCTCAAACCCACCGAGGAACCCGCACCGGCGGACGACCCCGCACTGCGGGCTGCCGAGGCCAACCGGGCCATGCAGCGGCAGGTGCAGGGCTTCTACGCCGCTCCGCAGCGCAATGCCGAGGTCGAAGCGCTGAAAGAGCAGGTCGCGGCCCTGCAATCCCAGCTCGACGCCGAGCGGCAGCAGCCCGACCCGCTGGAGCTGGCCGAGGAGCAGTACAAGCTCGCACGGAAGTATCTCGGCGGCGGAACGGCCGTAGGTGAAGAAGCTGTTGAGCAGGCAAAGCAGCGGAAGGATTCGCGCCTGTCGGTCATGCGGCCCGTGCGGGAGGGTGAGGTCGAAGCATCGACGCTCGACACACGGGCGGATTTCACCGTCGAACGCAACTTGGGATTTCTCACGGCGGCAGGTGGCGTCGCGCATGCCGATACTCCGACCGTCAGAGCCTGCGTCGCCTCGACGCAGGTCATACGTGCCGGAAGCACGGTACAGCTGCGGCTGCTGGAAGCCGTGCGTATCGACGATACGGTGATCCCCCGCAACACCCCGTTATACGGTCTTGCGACGATCTCCGGGATGCGGCTGCAAGTCACGGTGTCGTCCGTCGAATACGGCG
>OGJQ01001224.1_pt1 | contig 13609 bp, 9 predicted proteins | sample 1572261 | NCBI WGS metagenome assembly OGJQ01 (sample SAMEA2582138, study PRJEB24529) | metagenome | biome: Human gut stool | place: China | collected 2011
GCTAAGGTCGGTGTAGGTGCTGAAAACTGTGCAGACAAGGCATCCGGTGCATATACAGGTGAAGTTTCTGCTGAAATGGTAGCTTCTACAGGTGCAAAATATGTAATCCTGGGTCACTCAGAACGTCGTGCTTACTACGGTGAAACTGTTGCTATCCTCGAAGAAAAAGTAAAATTGGCTCTGGCTAACGGTCTGACTCCGATCTTCTGTATCGGTGAAGTGCTGGAAGAACGCGAAGCTAACAAGCAGAACGAAGTAGTAGCTGCTCAGATGGAATCTGTATTCTCTCTGTCTGCTGAAGACTTCTCTAAGATCATCCTTGCTTACGAACCGGTTTGGGCTATCGGTACAGGTAAAACAGCTTCTCCCGAGCAAGCTCAGGAAATCCACGCTTTCATCCGTTCAATCGTAGCTGACAAGTATGGCAAGGAAATCGCTGACAACACTTCTATCCTTTACGGTGGTAGCTGCAAGCCTTCTAACGCTAAAGAACTGTTCTCTAACCCCGACGTAGACGGTGGACTGATTGGTGGTGCTGCTCTGAAAGTTTCTGACTTCAAGGGTATCATCGATGCGTTCAATGCATAATTAGAATATCTTTCGGGAACTGACTAAAAAGTAGATAGTAACTCTAAACTCTCCTCCTTCCAGAAGGAGGGGAATTGCAGATAGTATCGACTTTTTAGCCACTTCCTGAAATTAAACTTTTATCGAATGAGAAAACTAGGTTTACTTTTATGGATGCTGGCTTTTACCGCTGTTGGTGCACAGGCGCAGAACATCATCAAGAGTCTGGAACGTACAGTGCCGGGACAGGGAAAGGTGACGATTCATCAAGACCCTAAGATAGAGGCATTGATAGGCGTGGAACGTCCTTCTATGGGCGAACAGAAAGTGTTGAAGGCAGCCGGATTCAGAATACAGGCGTATGCCGGTAATAATACCCGTGAGGCAAAGAATGATGCTTATCGTGTAGCTTCCCGCATCAAAGAGTATTTCCCCGAACTGACGATTTACACTTCGTTCAATCCTCCCCGCTGGCTTTGTCGTGTGGGTGATTTCCGGAGCATTGAAGAGGCGGACGCGATGATGCGTAAACTCAAGGCAACCGGTGTATTCAAAGAGGTCTCTATCGTCAAAGACCAGATCAATATTCCTTTATAATTGTATCATGTTAGAAAAAGAAGAAATTGTCTCTCCGAATCTGGAGGAGTTGAAAAGTCATTATCACAGTATTATTACTTTGTTGGGTGAAGATGCCGGAAGGGAAGGTTTGCTGAAGACCCCCGAACGTGTTGCGAAGGCTATGCTGAGTCTGACAAAAGGTTATCACATGGACCCTCATGAAGTGTTGCGTTCGGCTAAGTTTCAGGAAGAATACAGTCAGATGGTGATAGTGAAAGACATTGATTTCTTCTCTCTCTGCGAACACCATATGTTGCCGTTCTACGGAAAAGCACATGTGGCATATATCCCTAACGGCTATATCACGGGATTGAGCAAGATTGCCCGGGTAGTCGATATCTTTTCCCATCGCCTGCAAGTGCAGGAACGCATGACGCTGCAAATCAAAGATTGTATCCAGGAGACACTGAACCCATTGGGAGTGATGGTGGTAGTGGAGGCAAAGCATATGTGTATGCAGATGCGCGGCGTAGAAAAACAAAATTCTATTACTACTACTTCAGACTTTACAGGAGCTTTCAATCAAGCCAAGACTCGCGAAGAGTTTATGAATCTGATTCAGCACGGCAGGGTGTAATACGCTTTACAAAATGTGGACGATGTAGTTCCCCGTCAATGAGGATTGCCTCCGGTACCGATGAAGGGGTGTCTCGGCACCGATGAGAAATTTAGCGTAATACAACGCGGTCGCCCAGGCGCTTCGCCATCAGACTTTGCACTTCCCGCATCTCATTGTAACGCTGCATCAGCGAATTACATTTCTCATTGTCATGAGCGAGTGCCGGATCTTGCAGGGCATAAAGCATATGTTTCAGTTCTTCCGTGACAATCGCATACTTGAAGTTGATCATCAACATAGGGACGAGTTCGTACAGCCGTTCTTCATCTGTCACGATCTTCTGTGATTTCGAGTGATATTTACTTAGCTGATAACGTACATTGATCAAGTCCACGCTCAACCGGCTGATGGTCTGGTCGGGATGTGCCAGGAAATAGCGTTCCGCGATAAAACCGGCATCGTGTATATGCGTGGCGGCTTCTGTCAGAATCTGTCGGTGCAACGGATTATGGAAAGCCAGGTCGTCTTCCTTCAGATCATTCACCACATATTCGATAACGGTTACCGGAATTTCATTTCCTTCTTCGTCGGTAAGGTTGCACATCACTTTTTCACCATAACGGACTACTGCCTGCAGGATCAATCGCTCAAACTTATAGAACTCCTGACCTTCTTTTCCTTCCTGCGGAATAAAGGAGGTATAAGAATCTCCGGGAACAGTGGTATCCGTAGTGGAGGCAGGTGCATTGCCGGGAGGAAATCCTGCTGCACCTCCTGTAGCAGCGGACATCGGATCTGCGAAAGATACGATATTGCCATCGTCATCATATTCGGGTTCCGGTGGCATTCCTGCATTGGCGTAGGGACTTGATGGAGTAGAATAAGTCGGAGCACCGGAATAAGCCGGTGTGCCGGAAGCGGCAGCTGTACCGGAAGTATCTCCGGTTGTTGAAGATGAATGATTATAGCTGGGACGATTGGCTTTTTCAGCCTGCGCCTCTCTTAATTTGGCGACTTCCGCTACCAGCAGTTTTTCTTCGATGCGCAGATGTTGGCTGCATTCTTTGATGTAGACATCCCGTATAATGGCTTCCGGTATGACGGAAATGCTTCGTACGATATTCGAAATCAGTTCCGCGCGTTTGATCGGATCTCTTCCCGCGTCTTCCATCAGAAGGTCGGTCTTGAAGCGGATGAAATCTTTCTCGTGCTCACGGATGAATGCCTGGAATTCTTCCGAATTATGTTTGCGGGCGAAGGAGTCCGGGTCGTCTCCGTCCGGAAGCAGGCATACTTTGATGTTCATGCCTTCTTCCAGCAGCATATCGATTCCGCGGATAGAGGCTTTGATACCGGCTACGTCACCGTCATAGAGTACGGTAATGTTATTGGTGAAACGGTGGATCAGACGAATCTGTCCCGGCGTCAATGCGGTGCCCGATGAAGCGACTACGTTTTCTATGCCCGACTGGTGCATGGAGATAACGTCCGTGTATCCTTCCACAAGGAAACATCTGTCCTGCCTGACAATCGCCTGTTTGGCAAAATAGATTCCGTATAGCTCGTTACTCTTGTGGTAAATTTCCGACTCGGGAGAGTTGACATATTTCACCTTTACCCCTTTGGTGGCGGTGCTGAGCACACGTCCGCCGAAGGCGACCACCTTTCCGGAAAGGGTATGGACGGGGAAAATCACACGTCCCCAGAAGCGGTCACGAAGACGGTGGTCATCCGTTTCGTAGCAGATTCCCGTTTTCACCAGGAATTCTTTCTTGTAGCCTTTGCGCAATGCTTCTTGTGACATGGCATCATGGCTTTCCGTACAGTAACCCAACTGGAATTTCTCAATGATGTCATCACGAAATCCACGCTGACGGAAATAAGCCAGACCGATGCTGCGCCCGTCCACATGATTCTTTAAGATATTCTGAAAGTAATCGCGGGCGAAGTTGTTGACAATGAACATACTTTCGCGCGTTGTCTGCGCCTGTTTCTCTTCATTGGTCAGCTCCCGTTCCTTGATTTCGATGTTGTATTTCTTGGCGAGATATTTCAGTGCCTCGTAATACGACATCTGTTCGTGCTCCATGATGAAGTGGACCGAGTTTCCGCCCTTACCGCAGCTGAAACACTTGCAAAGTCCTTTGGCAGGGGAGACGCTGAATGACGGAGTCTTTTCGTTGTGGAACGGGCACAGACCTACATAGTTCACTCCGCGTTTGCGCAGGGTGACAAACTCAGACACTACATCTACAATCTGTGCGGCATCTAAAATTCGGTCTATGGTAACTTGATCTATCATTCTTCTTTTCTCCTGTGATTCCGTTTTTGCGGATACAAAGGTACATATAAAAAAATCCCCTGCAAAGAACTTTCTTGCAGGGGATGGTTAAATCTTATCGAAGGAGAGGATGATTTACTTGATCTTTTCCCGAATCTTGGTGAGGTAGGCTTTCATACCTTCCGCATCTTTCTTTTCGATGATTTCGAGAAGATTCTTCAGCTCTGTACGGATATTGGCCACTTGTCCCGGGGTGCGTGGGTTGAACAGGATTTCCTGCAGCAGGTAGTCATCTTCGCTCAGCAGCCCCTTTGCGATAGCCATGTGCTTCTTGAAAGTTGTTCCCGGAGCTTCCTGATGCTTCATCACGGCAGCAAATACGAAAGTCGAAACGAATGGGATGGAGAGCGAGTATGCCACCGTTTCATCATGTTCGTCGAACGTATATTCGAAGATGTTCAGGCGCAGCGTCTGGTAAAGGTCTTTGAAGAAAATCTTTCCCAAATGATCTCCTTCGCTGATGATAATCGCATTCTCGCTGCTCAGATTGCTGAGACTGGCAAACGTCGGTCCGAACATAGGGTGACTGGAAACGTAGCGGAATCCGCTTTCTTCGTAGAACTTCTTCAGTCCTGTCTTTACGGAAGCGATGTCACTGATGATACAGTCTTTGGGCAGCACAGGCAATACCTTGCGGAAAGCATCCAGCGTGTATTTTACGGTGACGGCATTGATGACCAGTTCGGGTTCGAATTCTTTGATTTCCTCCAGTGTGGTGAAACGATACGTGTTATACACGAAACGCAACTGGTGCGGGTTGACGTCAAACACGGCCGTCTCGTGCTGAAAACTCAGTATATCCGTAAAGAAGGAACCCATTTTACCGGCTCCGAGGATTAATATTCTCATATCTATTATTATTGGGGAGTTTCTCAAAAGTCAATAGTATCTCTAAAAGTTAATAGTATCTCACATTGGGGTGACTAACAAGTCGATTCTATCTTTATTCTCCTCCTTCCAGAAGGAGGAGAGTTAAGATACTACCGACTTTCTAGTCGGTCTCAGTTGTGTTACTGCTGACTTATTTGTTAGTTTCCATTTGATTTTTGAGTTCTTTTGGGCTTTTTATTTATTAATAATCTCTATCTGCTGGCGGACAGACTCTTCGTGGATTGCTTCGAAGATCAGCTTCATAAAGTCTGCGCTCATACCGCATTGTTCTCCTTGCGCACCGCGCTTTTCCAGGATTTCATTGTAGCGTCCTGCTTGAAGAACGGTGATTCCGTGTTCTTTTTTGTAAGTACCGATCTCACGTGCTACGCGCATTCTTTTAGCCAGTTCCTGGATGATGTTATCGTCGCATTCGTCGATTTGCTTACGCAGTTGGCTCAGGCTTTCTGTCGTCTGGGTTTCGGTACGGATCACCAATAAGTTGAGGATGTAGTCGAGTACATCGGGCGTTACCTGTTGAGAAGCGTCGCTCCACGCACAGTCCGGATTGCAGTGACTTTCCACGATCAGACCATCGAAGTTCAGGTCCATTGCCTGCTGGCAGAGCGGGGCAACCAGTTCGCGTTTTCCTCCGATGTGACTTGGGTCACAGAAAATCGGCAGGTTAGGCAGACGGCGACGCAGTTCGATAGGAATGTGCCATTGCGGAAGGTTGCGGTATATTTTTTTGTCGTAGCTGCTGAAACCACGGTGGATAGCTCCCAAACGCTTCAAGCCTGCGTTGTGGATACGTTCCAGTGCACCGATCCACAATTCCAGGTCTGGGTTTACCGGATTTTTTACCAGCACGGGGATGTCGACCCCTTTCAATGCGTCGGCAATTTCCTGTACGGCGAAAGGATTGGCTGTGGTACGTGCGCCTACCCAAAGGATGTCGATTCCTGCTTTCAGACATTCGTAAACGTGTTTGGCAGTCGCTACTTCGGTAGAAACATACATACCTGTTTCTTTCTTCACTTCCTTCAGCCAGGCAAGTCCTTCCACACCGATTCCTTCGAAACCTCCCGGTTTGGTACGCGGTTTCCAGATACCGGCACGGTATATCTTTTGTCCTTTGGCTGCCAGTTGTTTGGCGGTTTCCATTACTTGTTCTTCAGTCTCTGCGCTACACGGGCCGGCGATAACAATCGGTCTTTTGGCTTCGATGCCCGGTAATAAAATTGATTCGAGTTCCATATTCTTATTGTTTTTATTTTATTCTTGTTCTTACTCTTTCGGGCAGGCGTTTCCTGGTCTGCCGCTGATTTACTTTTATCGGTCTTTTCTTTTTAAGAAAGCTTCTTGATTCTTTCCAATGCTTCCGCCAGTTTGGCATCCTTGCAACAAAGGGAAATACGGATAAACCTTGCTCCGTTGCTGCCAAAGATGAATCCCGGCGTGATAAATACCCTTGCCTGGTGCAATACTTTTTCGGTCAGTTCTTCTACATCCTTGCACGAAGCGGGAATCTTTCCCCAAAGGAACATACCCACCTGGTTTTCGTCGTAGGTACACCCCAGTGTTTTCATGATTTCGCCGGCCAGATGGCGACGGCCGCGATAGTTGTGGTTGTTACCTTCGTACCAGTCCGCTTCGGCTTCCAGAGCTGTGGCGGCTGCCAGTTGCATGGCACGGAACATACCGCTGTCGATATTGCTTTTTACTTTCAGTATCCATTGTACGAATTCGGCATTCGAAGCCAGCATTCCGATACGCCATCCCGGCATATTGTGGCTCTTGCTCATGGAGTTGAATTCGATGCAGCACTCTTTGGCTCCCGGTACGCTGAGAATACTGATCGGCTTTTCGTTCAGGATAAAGCTGTACGGGTTGTCATTCACGATGACGATATTCTTGCGGCGTGCGAAGTCTACCAGACGTTCGTAGAGTTCCGGAGTGGCGTTGGCTCCTGTCGGCATATTCGGATAGTTGGTCCACATTAGTTTCACGCGGCTCAGGTCCATCTTTTCCAATGTTTCGAAATCGGGCATCCAGCCGTCTTCTTCTTTCAGGTCGTAGCTGATTACTTCCGCACCGAGTATTTTACTCAGAGAAGTATAGGTGGGGTATCCCGGATTCGGCACCAGTACCTGTTCGCCCGGATTGACAAAAGCCAGTGTGACGTGAAGAATACCTTCTTTGGAACCGATCAGCGGCTGTATTTCCGTATTCGGATTCAGTTCCACTCCATACCAGCGTTGATACCAGGCTGCGAAACCTTTACGGAGTTCCGGTATGCCCACATACGGTTGGTAACCGTGTCCGTTGGGATCGTGAGCATTGTTGCACAATGTTTCGATGGTAACCTTTGAAGGAGGCATATCGGGACTTCCGATACCCAGACTGATAACGTCTTTTCCTTCTGCATTCATTTGTGCTACCTCTTTCAGCTTCTTTGAGAAGTAGTATTCGCTGACACTTGCCAGTCTTTCGGCAGGAGCGATTTTATACGTTTGACTTTCCTTCTGCATATTCGCCTAATATTTTAAGTTCTTTGGTTAATGGAGTAATTGCTGCTATAGATTGTTTATATCTCAGATAATCATTGAAAGATACATCGACGTAAAACTGATATTCCCATTCCCGTCCGATGATCGGCAGCGATTGTATCTTTGTCAGATTGATGTTGTAGAACGAAAGAATGGATAATACTTGCGACAGGCTTCCTTCTGTGTGTGGCAATGTGAATACCATGCTTGCCTTGTTGGTCGCCTTTGCGTGATGCTGGCGGAGTTCGTCCACTTGCCACGGATCGGCAACTACCAGAAAACGGGTGAAGTTGTGCTTGTTGGTTTCGATGCCTTCTTGGAGCACTTTCATTCCGTAGCGTTCTGCCGCCGTTTTCGAGCAAATGGCTGCATGCCCTTTCAGGTTTTCTTTCTTGATGATTTCCGCGCTGCGTGCCGTATCTTCTCCTTCCACTACTTTGAGTTGCGGATGCTGATTCAGAAAATCACGGCATTGCATCAGGGCGATAGGGTGGGAGTTGACTTCTGTCAGGTCTTCCCAGCTTTCTTCGGGCAGGCAGACGAAGCTATGTGAGATGCGCAGCTTGTATTCGCCGATAATCTGCGTACCGCTTTGTCTCAACAGTTCATTGTTGTGCAGCAGGCTTCCCGCTATCGTATTTTCGATGGCTAGCATTCCGATGACCTGGCTGTCTTTCCGTATCGAAGTAAACACGTCTTCGAAGTTGGCACAACAGATTAACTCTATTTCTTCTCCCTCGAAGTACTTGTGTGCGGCGATATCGTGATATGAGCCGAGTGTTCCTTGAATTGCTATCTTTTTCATTGTTCTAATAGGGTTATATAAAAAAATCCCGCGTCCATATGGAAGCGGGATTTATATGATTAATTTCTTCATCTCAGTCCTTAAGCATCATGTCACTTGATACATACAAACTCCCGCTCTACTTTCTGGCTAAAGTAAAAGTAAAAAAAGAAGTAATATGCATAAGAAAATGATTTCATACGAATCTTTGTTTCTGCTTTGGTTTCTAATTCTGGGGCAAAAGTAATAATTTTCTGTTAGATGCAAACAAAAAGCGATACTTTTTTTGTTTTCTTCTCTAAAAAAGATGAAAAGGTCACCTGATATGACAGTAATGTTTCAGTTAAAAATGAGTATATACCGCCGTCTGCCTAGAAGATTCCCGGGAGTGCTTCCGGTTTCGGTCCCAGGTTCTTGAATTCTCCGTTCAGACTAGCTTCGTCTTTTGGATTCAGCTCCAGTGACTTCTTCATGTCTTCTACGGAACCGTCTTTATCACCGTTCAGTAGTTTGGCGCGTCCGCGTTCTTTATAGGCTTCGGCGAAGTTCGGGTTCAACTCGATGGCTTCGTCAAACAGGGCGATTGCTTCCGCCAGTTTCTTCTGATTGATATAAAGCTGTCCCAGATAGAGATAGGCTTGTTCGTTGAATGGGTTTATTTCCGTTACAAACTTGTAGTCCGTTTCCGCTTCTTCTTCCTGTCCGTTGGCTTCTTTCACCTTGCCACGCAGCAGGATGGCGGTCTCTTCTTCCGGATTCTGGGCGAGTACGGCGTCTATGTCTTCCATTGTTTCCTTGTATTGCTTCATTTTCAGCAGAGCTTCCGCACGCATCAGACGGGCTTCGATGAAGTCGTCTTTCAGAGTGATGGCTTTCGTCAGATGAGCGATGGTCATGATTTCGTCATCCTGTCCTTTGCGGGCTTTTCCGAGCAGGAAGTGTGCGACTGCATTTCCTTCTTCGATGGCGATTGCTTTGCCGGCAGCCTCTTCCATTGCTTTGTAATCTTCCTGGATGTAGCAGACATTGGCCAGTGTGAGGAATGTGCTGGTCACATGAGGTTCCATTACTGCCATTTTCTCCAGAAGTTCGCGGGCTTTTTCGGTTTCTCCCATCGGGATGTAAAGTTGGCTGAGATAGCCCATCGTTTCGAAATCCTCTTCGATGGCAAGCGCCTCGGTAAAGCACTTTATGGCATAATCCGGACGTCCCATGCGTTGGGCAGGCAAGCCTTCATGTTTGAATATCTCGAAGTTTTTCTGATCGTTTTTCTGTTTTTCACTCTCCGGAGTTTCGGACTTACCGGAGAAAAAAGACTTAAAAAAGTTCGGCATGATAGTGTTGTTTTAGAGTTTATCTGCAAATGTAATAACTTATTTTGAAATATGTAGCATTCCGTCCTGCATCTTCAGCTCGCCTTCGTCCAATAAATATCGGATTACTTGTCCGATATCCTCTTTTTCCGCCTTTATCTGATCGGCTGTTTCGGCAGGAGTGAGAGGGCTGTGGCTGAGTAAGTTGAGTATTTGCCTTTTCACTTCTTCGTAAGATTTCTCGGATAAGTTGTCGGTGGCACGCTTGCTGAGGCAGACATCGCATTGCCCGCAGTTGTGTTCGTTTTTCTCTCCGAAGTAGCGGAGAAGCATCCGGCTCCGGCATATGTTTTCGGTGGTGACGTATTCTTCCATTGCCTTGATGCGTGCTTCATAGCGTGCTTTGCGCTCTTCGTAGACGCTGGGGGGGATATGCAGGAAACGTAATTCCAGTCGTTCGCGCGTATATATAATATAAGGTGTCTTTTTGCGGGGAATGTAGTCCACGATGCGGCGTTTGGTTAACGTCACCAATATATTATAGATTTGCTGGCGTGTCAGTCCGGTGCGGATGGCAAGAGACTCTTCGCTGATGTAGGCATAATCGGTGAAAACTCCTGTGTATGAGCGAAGAATACTCTGTATCAGAGCTTCCGCCTCCTTTCCCATCTCCCGCAACTTGTATAGTTCGTCCCGACGGATGGTAAAGAGAATCCGTGATGAATTATCCTGTTCGTCCGTGTATTCCAGATAGCCTGCCTGAGTCAGTATTTTCAAGGCACTGTCTACCGGCACCGGAAAGTATTTGAACTTCCGGCAGAACTCTTCCAGATTGAATTCGCGGATACATTGAAAACCGTCGCCCATCGCCATTTGGTAATAGTACTGGAGATGTTCGTAGACATTCAGAATGTACTCCTTGTCGGGGAAGGTGTCGACCACTCGTTTATGGAGTGTTGTCTTGTCCGATTTGGAGTACAGGATGACGGCATAGGCTTTCTCTCCGTCTCTTCCGGCACGTCCGGCTTCCTGAAAGTAGGCTTCGGGAGAATCGGGCAGGTCGAGATGCAGCACGATGCGGACATCCGGCTTGTCGATACCCATGCCGAAGGCATTGGTTGCCACCATGACGCGGACTTCTCCGCTTTGCCAGCGTTTCTGCCGGAGGTCTTTGACGGCATTGTCCAGCCCTGCATGATAGAAGTCGGCGGTTATACCTTCGTTCATCAGCAGTTCGGTGATTTCTTTGGTGCGGCGTCTGTTGCGGACATAGATGATGGCACTGCCCGATATTCGTTGCAGGATATACGGGATTTCTTTCGTTTTATTGTCGGTTTTGCGCACGATATATGCCAGATTCTTCCGTTCAAAGCTCATTCGGAAGACATTTCCTTCCCGGAATTTCAGACGGGCCTGAATATCTGTTACGACTTCCGGAGTGGCCGTAGCCGTCAGTGCCAGTACCGGAACTTCCGGCAATAGTTCCCGTATCTCTGCAATTTTCAGATATGCCGGGCGGAAGTCGTATCCCCATTGTGAGATACAGTGGCTTTCGTCTACCGTAATCATGGAGACTTTCATCGAACGCAACTTGGTGCGGAATATTTCCGTATCCAGCCGTTCCGGAGAAATATAAAGGAATTTGTAATTGCCGAAGATGCAGTTTTCGAGTGCGGTAAGTATTTCCTGCCGCGTCATGCCCGAATAGATGGCAAGAGCTTTGATTTCCCGCTTCCGCAGATTCTGCACCTGATCTTTCATCAGGGCGATAAGCGGGGTGATGACGATACAAATGCCCTCTTGGGCGAGAGCGGGCACTTGAAATGTAATAGACTTACCGCCTCCGGTAGGCATCAGTCCCAGTGTGTCTTTGCCTTCGCCGATACTGGTGATGATCTCCTCCTGCAAGTCGCGGAAGGAGTCATATCCCCAATATTGCTTTAATATCTCCTGATACTTATTCAATCGGCTTTATATCCTCGATTTGAAGTTGGACTTCGCCACGCTTGTGCGTGTTCTCCTCGATCGTATAGCAGATGTCGAATGAACGCTTCGTCTTGATATAGCGCACATGAGAACTCTGTCCGAATGCGATGCCGTTCATGACGTTATTCGACTTGTTGTCAACCAGTTCCAGCTTGATATGTTCCTGATCGCGTCCCACTACTTTGCTGGTTCCGTAGTCATAGACGTGATGCGTACAGAAGATCGGTTTGATATTGTCCGGACCGAAAGGATTGAATTTCTTCAGGTCATTGAAGAATTTCGATGTGATGTCTCTGAAGTCGATCTCCGCATCTATATTGATGACGGCGCTGGTTTGTTCCGGCAGAATATGTTGTGACACATATTCTTCAAATCGTCGGGTAAAGGCTTCCACATTCTCCACTTTCATGGATAACCCCGCTGCATAGGTATGTCCGCCGAAGTTCTCCAACAGGTCGCGGCAATGTTCAATCGCTTTGTACACATCAAATCCGGAGACGGAACGTGCGGAACCGGTGGCCATATCATCCGTCCGTGTGAGTACTACTGCCGGGCGGTAGTAAACTTCTGTCAGACGGGATGCTACGATGCCGATGACACCTTTGTGCCATTCCTCATTATAAAGCACGATGGAACGGCGTTCGGATAGCCCTTCCAGATTGGCCACAATATTGTTAGCTTCTTCTGTCATGCTCTTGTCGAGGTCTTTCCGGGTTTCGTTGTACTGATTGATCTGTCCCGCTTTCTCCAGTGCGGCAGAAAAGTCCTTCTCTGTGAGGAGGTCCACCGCTTCCTTACCGTTCTGGATGCGTCCCGATGCGTTGATACGTGGTCCGATTTTGAACACGATATCGCTGACGGTGATCTCCTTTTCGGAGAGTCCGCATACATCGATGATGGCTTTCATGCCGACGCTGGGGTTGCTGTTCAGTTGCTTCAGACCGTGATAGGCGAGAATACGGTTTTCGCCCATGATCGGGACGATGTCCGACGCAATGCTCACCGCTACGAGGTCGAGCAATGGAATCAGATGATGAAATTCAATACCATTGTTGATAGCAAATGCCTGCATAAACTTAAAACCGACTCCGCAACCGGAAAGGTGGGTGTATGGATAAGTGTTGTCCAGGCGTTTGGCATTCAGGATTGCGACGGCAGGGGGGAGGATATCGTCCGGCACATGATGGTCGCAGATGATAAAGTCGATTCCCTTTTCTTTCGCATACGTTATTTCCTCCACTGCTTTGATTCCGCAGTCGAGTACGATGATCAATCCTACGCCGGTCTCTGAGGCATAGTCAACTCCTTTTTTAGAAATGCCATACCCTTCGTTGTAGCGGTCGGGTATGTAATAGTCAATGTTCGAATAGAACTGTTGAATAAACTTGTAGACCAGTGCTACGGCAGTAGTACCGTCTACATCATAATCTCCATAAATCAGAATACGCTCTTTCTTTCCCATCGCCTTGTTCAGACGTTCTACTGCAATGTCCATGTCCTTCATCAGGAACGGATCGTGCAGGTCGGGCAATTGCGGGCGGAAAAACTTCTTGGCATCTCCTGCCTTCGTTATTCCCCGCTGCACCAAAAGTTGTCCAAGTATCGGGCTAATGCCTAATTCCTGGGCCAATGTCTGGCTTGTCTCTGCCTGTTCGGGTGTAATGGGTTGATAATTCCATTTGTGATTCATTTTATATATTGTTTTTTCTTTTTCTGTTCTCAGGGGTCAGAAAGGCGCTACTTTCCAACAAGGGGTAAAAGTACGAAAAAAAGCGGAAGGGTATAGTAGATATGACGAAAATATTTCAAAACCTGTGGAATTAGCTCCTTACGGGCTTGGTATTCAAATGGAGCAAATGCATACAGATTTGAATCAACCGCTGATTCGTATTAATAGCTAATAAAGCGAAAATAAAAATTAAGTCCGAAGATTATTCTCCTCATAACATCATAAGGTATTCAGTTATATGACACAAAAAGAGAAAGGTAGTATTGTAGCAATAATTCATCGATTTACCTAGA
>OGJQ01001238.1_pt1 | contig 13528 bp, 7 predicted proteins | sample 1572261 | NCBI WGS metagenome assembly OGJQ01 (sample SAMEA2582138, study PRJEB24529) | metagenome | biome: Human gut stool | place: China | collected 2011
GAAAAACCTCCCCGGCAAGCAGATGATCGAATACCTGGAGAAGGTAGGCGTGAAATTCGGCGCCAACCTCAACGCCGGCACCAGCTGGGACATGACTTCGTACATGATGAAGGACGTCCCGACCTCACGCGAGGGCATCATCGACAGTGCGCTGCTGATCCTGCACGACTGGTCGCACTTCATCGCCCTCCAGCCCGAGGAGATCGACTCGGAGCGCGGCGTGATCATGGAGGAGCTCCGCACCCGCGACAACGCTTCGTGGCGTTCGACCATGAAGATGCTCCAGGCGCTGGGCAAGGGCACGAAATACGAGCACCGCAACCTGATCGGCTATCTCGACGGGCTGAAAGGCTTCCAGCACAAGGAACTGGAGGATTTCTACAACACGTGGTACCGCCCCGACTATCAGGCGGTCGTGATCGTGGGTGACATCGACGTCGACGCCGTCGAAAACAAGCTCAAAACGCTGATGAGCGATATTCCGGCCCCGGCCGCCGATGCCGCACAGAAAGAGGTGATCACGGTGCCCGACAACGAAGAGCCGATCGTCAGCATCTACACCGATCCCGAAATGCAGGGTTCGCGCGTGCAGGTCTTCGTAAAGCGCCCGGCCGTACCCGAGCAGTACAACAACCTGGTATACGGCGAGATGCTCGACGTGGTACAGGCTTACATGACCACGATGGAGAATGCCCGTCTGCAGGAGATTTCGATGCAGCCCGACGCCCCGTTCCTGGGCGCAGGCATGAACTCGGGCAGCATCGGCGTAATCCCGACGCTCGAGGCCACGACCTTCGTCGCCATGACGCAGGACGGCAAACTGACACAGGGTTTCGAAGCCCTCTACACGGAGATGGAGAAGGTGCGCCGCCACGGCTTCACGCAGGGTGAGTTCGAGCGTGCACAAAACGACCTGATGCGCCGCGCCGAGCGTTCGTACACGAACCGCAACGACCGTCGCAACGCCGAATTCGTACAGACCTATCTGGATAACTTCCAGCAAAACCGCCCCATGCCCGACGCCAAAACCGAATGGCAGCTGGACAGCATGCTGATCAAGGCGCTCAACGTCGAGGCTGTCAACGCATTCGCACAGCAGGCGATCTACCCCAACAACCAGGTAATCGTCATCACGGCACCTGAAAAGGAGGGTGTCGAAAATCCGACGACCGAGGAGATTCTCGCCATCCGCGACAAGGTCGCTGCAGCCGAGATCGAGGCATATGAGGACAACACGGTCAAGGAACCGCTGATCCCCGAAGGAACTACCCTGGAAGGTTCGCCCGTGAAGAAGACCGCACAGAACGCCGAGTACGGCACGACGGAATGGACGCTGGCCAACGGAGTGAAGGTTATCGTGAAGCCCACGGCCTACAAAGCCGACGAGGTTCGCATGAGCGCCCTGGCCAAGGGCGGCCTGTCGATCCTCTCGGACGAGGAGTTCTACATGGGCGAGATGATGCCCGCCTTCAACTCGATGTCGGGCGTAGGCAAATTCTCGGCCACCGACCTCAAGAAACAGCTTTCGGGCAAATCGGCGTCGGTTCAGCCCTCGGTGGAGAACTACGCCAGCGCCATGAACGGCGTATGCTCGCCCAAAGACCTGGAGACGATGTTCCAGTTGCTCTACCTCAACTTCACGCAGCCGCGTTTCGACGAGAACGACTACAACACGCTCATGAAGATGCTGCGCGCACAGTTGGAGAACGTCAAGTCGAACCCCGACTACCTGATGGAAGACAAGTTCATCGACGTGGCATACGGCAACAACCCGCGCCGCCAGATGGTTTCGACCGAGATCATCGACAAGTTCAGCTTCGAGGCGCTGCCGGCCATCTACAAGAAACTCTATCCGGATGCCAACAGCTTCGTATTCAAGTTCGTGGGCAACGTAGACCTCGAAACGCTCAAACCGCTCGTTGAAAAATATATCGGCTCAATCCCGACCTCGAAGAAACCGATGACGTTCGCGGACGACAAATGCGATCCCGTGAAGGGCGAGGTGACCGAGGACTTCACGGCCTCGATGCAACAGCCCAAGGTTTCGGTACGTTACATGTTCTCCGGCGAGATGCCCTACACGCTCAAGAACAAGGCTGCCCTGTCGTTCCTGACGCAGGCGCTCAACTCGCGCTATCTGGTTTCGATCCGCGAGGAGAAGGGCGGCACGTACGGCGTACAAGTATCCGGTTCGACGGAATACATCCCGAGCGAGACCTACAACATGACCATTTCGTTCGACACCAACGAGGAGATGGCCGACGAGCTGCGCGAGATCGTAATGAAGGAGATCGAAGAGATCGCCGCCAACGGCCCCAAGAGCGAAGACATCGAGAAAAACCGCGAGTTCATGCTCAAGAGCTGGAAAAACAGCCTCGAACAGAATGCCAGCTGGATGAACTACCTCAACAGCAAATACGGCTCAGGGCTCGACTACCTGGCCGATTACGAAGAGGTGCTCAAGACGCTGACCGACGCCGACGTACAGGCCATGGCCAAGAAGGTGCTTTCCGACGGTAACCTCGTGAAAGTCATCATGCGTCCCGCAAAGGAAGAGGCGAAATAAGCCCCCATCCGACAGAATGAAAGGCAGCCGTGAAAACGGCTGCCTTTTTGTTTGCAACAGGAGGTAAAAATATTACCTTTGCAAAAATTTTAAACCAAAGTGCTGCCACCATGTCTCGTAGTCTCAACCTGGTCTCAGGCCTCTATCTTAAAATATCCATTCTGACGATCGTCGCGGGGCTCGTACTCCGCATCGTGCTGCTCTTCAACGGGCAGACCAGCGACCTCGGTTTTTCACCGGGCGAGTGGTGCCAGGTATTCCTGCTGGGCGCCATGAACGACCTTTGTGCCGCAACGATCGGCTTCGGCTTCCTGTGGCTCTTCATGATGAGCGTCTCGGAGACGAAATACCGCAAACCGTGGAGCTACATCATCCTCGGAATACTCGCCGCGGCATTTTGCTACGTGACCTTCTGCAACACGATATTCGACGAATACGGCCGCCTCGCACCGCAGGTAGCCTCGGGCATCCTCGGCTTCTGGGCCGGGACGTTCGCCCTACGGCTCTTCTTCCGGGGATTCCGCAGCTACTGGACGACGGTATGGTTCGCACTGATCATCACGCTCTACGTGGGGGCTATCGTCTTCAACGCGATCAGCGAATATTTCTTCTGGAACGAATTCGGAGTCCGCTACAACTTCATCGCCGTGGATTGCCTGGTCTATACCAACGAGGTCGTGGGCAACATCATGGAATCCTACCCCGTACTGCCGATGTCGCTCGGGATAATCGTAGTGACGCTGCTCATCACCTGGTACCTTTTCCGCCGCGACCTGGGGCAGGCCGACCGGCTGATCGGATGGCGCTGGAAGGCTGTCGCCGGGCCGGCCTATATCGCAGCCATGCTACTGGCGGTTTGGCTGCTGCATTTCAATACCCGGTTCCAGGACAGCGACAACGTCTACGTGAACGAATTGCAAGCCAACGGACTCTACAAGTTCTACGACGCGTTCGTCAAGAACGAACTCGACTACGAACAGTTCTACATCACCGAGCCCGAAGCCAAGGCCGAGGAGTTCGTACACGGTGTGTACGGCAGCACGGGCGACAACCTGCATGCCGTCCGCAGCGAGGGGCCCGAGATACGGCGCAACATCGTACTGATAACGATCGAGAGCATGAGCGCCTCGTTCATGCAGCATTTCGGCTATCCGGACGCGATCACGCCCCACCTGGACTCGCTCTACAAAATGGGAATCGCTTTCGAACAGTGTTTCGCCACAGGCAACCGCACGGTGCGGCGACTAGAAGCCGTTACCCTCTCGCTGCCGCCCTGCCCCGGACAGAGCATCATCAAACGTCCCCGCAACGACAACATGCACTCCACGGCGGCCGTACTCCGGGAGAAGGGTTACGATGCCTACTACTTCTACGGAGGCAACAGCTACTTCGACAACATGGAAACCTTCTTCGGCGGCAACGGCTACCGAATCATCGACCAAAAAAGCTACAAACCCGAAGAGATCACCTTCGCCAACATCTGGGGCGTTTGCGACGAAGACGCCTACGACAAAGTGATCCGCTCGCTCGGCGAGCGGGCCGATACGACCGCAGCGCCCTTCTTCGCCCACGTCATGACGGTCAGCAACCACCGGCCCTACACCTACCCGGCAGGCCGGATTCCGATTCCGAACGATGCGAAACTGCGTTCGGGAGGCGTCATGTACACCGACTACGCATTGGGACGCTTCTTCGAAGAGGCCAGCCGCCAACCCTGGTTCGCCAACACGGTTTTCGTCATTACGGCCGACCATTGCGCCTCGAGTGCCGGCAAAACCGAAATCCCGCTGGAGAAATACCACATTCCCGCCCTGATCTTCGCTCCGGGACTCATCGCGCCCCGGCAGGTGGACAAGGTGGTGTCCCAAATCGACCTGATGCCGACGCTCTTCTCGCTGCTGGGGATGGATTACGACTCCCATTTCTTCGGTCAGGACGCATTGTCCGACGATTTCCGGGAACGGGCCTTCGTCGCCACCTATCAGGACCTGGGTTATCTCGAAGGCGACGTATTCACCGTACTTTCACCCGTCAACCGGGCGGAACAGTACCGGATTTCACCCACGGAGGAAGACCGCTACAACCTCGTGCTGGAGGAGGGCATCCCCTCGCAGGAGCTGCTCGACCGGGCGATCAGCCTTTATCAGACTTCGTCGGCGTGGAATACCCGGCCGTAGATAGTCGAAAGCGGGAACCTGCATGATTTTTGGGTTGTTTTATTTTGGAAGTCCGCAAAATTGTCCTATATTTGCACCACTCTTTGAGAAAAAAGAGGGTTTGGAGAGTTGGGTGAGTGGCTGAAACCACCAGTTTGCTAAACGGCGCAAAAACGGAAACGGCAAAATTTACATAAATAATTCATTTGCACTGAATTTTAACTAATTAGCGGTGTCTGACTTACGTTCAGACACCGTTTTTTTATTGCATTTTCAGCATTTGAAAGGTACATTTGAAGTAAAAAGTTTTCTAATAGTTTTCCAAAATTTTTAGCCGTATGCCGACTTTTAAGACCGTTATCCATCCCCGCTACAAAAAAGCGGACGGAGTTTTCAGAGTAAAGATTCGGATCACCCACAACAAACAATCCCGGTATATTCCGACCTGCTATTACGCGAGCTCTTCCGAGGTAAACGAAAAATTCGATTTCAAGCGCGGCACCTCCTATGTCCGAGATACGATGCCTATTATCGACGAATACCGGAAAATCTGCAATAAGTGCGCAGACAAAATCGAGACGATGAATGTAGATCAGATCGTAGAACTTATCAAGAATTATAAAGAGGATGAAAATTTCAAATTGGATTTTATCGCTTTTGGGAGGCGGCATATTCAACAATTACGAGATAACGACCATAAAGGCAATGCGGACATGTATCAATGTGCACTTAACGCATTTGTGCGATTTCTTCGGCGGAATAAAATTGATATTAACGAAATAACATCCAGAGTCGTAAAACAGTTTATCACTTTCCTCGAAAACGAAAAGCCCCGCGCAGGCCATAAAAAAGGCCGACGCAGTCCGTCGTTGTATTGTGCCACATTGAAAGCATTGCACAATGTAGCCAAAGCCGAGTATAACGATGAAGACATCGGTGTTATCCGCATTCCTCTCTCCCCATTCTCTCGAACCAAAGTTCCCCCGATTCCTCGGACTGAAAAAAAGCCGATGACATTAGAGCAATTACGAGCCGTTTTCAATGTTCCAGACGACGATACATTCCAGCGCCGAGGCGATTATAACATTAGAAATTTAGGTAGAGACATCGGCTTGCTATCATTCTTCTTGATCGGAATAAACACGGTTGATTTATATAACTGTACCGGCATCCAAAATGGACGCTTAATTTATAACCGTACCAAAACAAAAAATCGGCGACAGGATAAAGCGAAAATCGACATTCGAATCGAGCCGGAGGCATTGGCGTTAATTGAAAAATACCGCGATCCTACGGGAGTACGCCTGTTTGAATTTCATCGTAAATATGCAAACAGCGATATATTCAACGCACAGGTGAACAAAGGACTGAAACGGGTAGGAAAAGTAATCAATTTTCCGGATTTGGAAACCTATACTTTCCGGCGTACATGGGCATCTATTGCATGGAATCATTGCGGCATCCGCGATGATATTGTCGATTTCGCCCTCGGACATTCTCCACGAGAAGAAAAGAAATTGGCACACATTTATATCACCGAAGATTGGAACATCGTCGATAAAGCCAATCGTGCGGTTATTGATTTTGTAAAAAGCAATCAAACCGAAGTTTCGCTGACTAATTCAAAATATATTTCAAATGAAACAGCACCGGAAAAGTCCGTACAAGCCCCTGTCGCATCGTAAAAATATATAATTATTGATTTCTGCGCCCTCCGGCAAATATGCGGGAGGGCGCATTTTATTTATTTGTCAGTCTATCAGATACGTCCAAGTTGTAAAAATCCCTTTCCTATTCACGGCTCATTTTGTAACTTGTATTCACCGTAAACGTGTGATTTTTACATATTTCACTCACTTGAAAAGAGATATAACAAATGGACTACAACGGTAAGACACATTCGATTAAAACGGAACAATTACCCCGAACATGGAGTGAAATTTTGAGTAGTTTCAGCGTTCGGGAAATTCGGAAATTTCCGCTGGAAGGCCAGGCTTTGACCAATGCCCGCCACGCTATTCCACGCATGGAACGACGGGGCCTGACATTCCGCACCCGTTCCAAAGACAAGCATTTTTACATTCTCTGTACCTCGGCACCCAACGGATCAAAACTCTCCCGAACCGAGATCCGACGATTATTCGATAGCATCGGCATCCAAAAATAGTTGAGGAATACTTATGACGTTATGGACGATTTACACGAACAAAAGACCCTAATCATGGAAAGTGCCGCACTCGGAGCCTCGATAGCCTTAAATCGACTGGGATTGATTAAGGATGAAATTTCCCAACGCGAAGCGTATCGGATTTACGGTGAAAGTTGCGTGCGTACATGGCTCAATCGCGGCTGGGTGCATCGGGTCAAGCCGGGAACGGGAAATTCCAAAGTAACCTATTCTCGTATCGAGCTGGACACGGTAAAACGCCTTGTTGAATTGGGAAAGTTACGCTAACTGAAATCCGATGGCCGGGCGAAATGTAAAAAGAGGACTTATGTATTTCCGGTTGGACTGCGACCTATTCCAAGACCGGAAATTAAAACGGCTGATGCGTCGTTGGCAAAACGACGGACTGGCCGTTTACCTCGCCTTGCTTTGTGAAATTTATCGGGATAAAGGGTATTATATCGTTGCCGACAAAGACCTGATCGCTGACATTGCTGACACCTGCCTATTGGACGATGACCGTACCTCCAACATTTTCCGCGATTGTATCGAACTGGGATTGTTCGACCGTCAGCTCTACGAACACCGTGAATTACTGACCTCACGGGGAATTCAAGCCCGTTATCTCGATATTATGGCGGTTCTGCGGCGTAAAGCCGGAATAGATGCTGAATACTCGCTTATTTCTTCGGAAGAAATAGGCGATAATTCGGCAACAATAGACGATGATTCCGAAAGAATCGCCGATTCCTCCGTGAAAATCCGAAAAAATACGCAGAAATGCCGGTTTATGCAGAATGATTCGGAAGATATACCGCAATCTGCCGAAGAAACGGCTATTCCTTCCGATAAGAAAGAAAAGAAGAATAAAGAGAATAATGGCAAAACAGATACACATACACACGGTATTGAAGAAAGGGAAGGGGGTGCGGGGGGAAACCATGCCGGAAAACGACCGGCTCGCTCTTGCCTCATTCGGCCACCGATGGAATGAATTGGCCCGACATGAAAAAATGTTTTTATGGACACGATGCAATTATCCCATCATGTTCGAGTTCGAACGTCCTCTGACATTAGCGAATTGCCGGAGCATTACGGAGAGAATATCGGATTGGCACGACATAGAACGGCTTATGGAGAGCATCGCCAACCGTCGGGATGTACTGGCCACCCACACCAGCGCGATCGCCACCTTCAATTCTTTTGCCCGAATGGATGTCGTTTTAAGACACAAACAGCACATAAAATAAGGCAATAGTGCCGTAATCAATTTATTTACAAACCTATGACGAAAAAAGAATTAGTAGATCAGATCGCGGAGAAGCGAGGCATGAGCGCACAGGAAGTTCTGTCTGTCGTGGAAGATTTGATGAAACTCGTTAAGAGAAACGTCGCTGCCGGCGATAGCGTTTATTTACGAGGGTTCGGAGTTTTCCAGAGCCGGCTACGCCGGGCGAAAGTCGGACGGAACATTACCAAAGGCGAACAGTTGTCGATTCCGGCTAAACGAGTACCGCAGTTCCGGCCTTATCCTCATTTCAAAAAACTTGTAGAAAAGAACGGCTGATGCCGTGGCCCTGCTATGCGCGGCAGGGTGTTTTAACCCCACGAGCACATGGGAGCACTCGAACATAAAATCGCTTACTCGATAGCACTCCTACGACGTGCAGAAACGTTGGCCCTGCGTATGTCGCCGGATGGGTATCACTTGGCTTTTTCGGGAGGGAAAGACAGCGTGGCATTATATCATCTCGCAAAGATGGCCGGAGTGAAATTCAAGGCCCACATGCAAATTACGACCATCGACCCGCCGGAACTGATGCGTTTCGTCCGCTCACAATATCCCGATGTCGTATTACATCGTCCCGAAATCAACATTTACAAGTTGATCGAGAAGAAAAAAATGCTGCCGATACGCACCAAGCGCTATTGTTGCGCCTATTTGAAAGAACAGGCCGGAGGCGGAACCGTAACTCTGCTGGGTATCCGAGCCGCTGAAAGTCCACGCCGAGCAGCGCGGAACGAGGTGCAAATCGGCAATCATCGCTTTTCCGGCAGCTTCGACCAATTCAACCGCAATAAAGAGCGGGATTTCGCGTGTGTGGGAGGCAAAGATAAAATCATGCTCTCGCCAATTTACCGCTGGCAGGATTCCGATGTATGGAATTTCATTCGGGGTAATAACTTACCCTATTGCCGGTTATACGACGAGGGATACCAACGTATCGGCTGTATCTTCTGTCCGATGTCGTCGGTTAAAAACAAAGCAAGAGACCGCCGCCGTTATCCCGGCGTAGAACGGGCCATAAAACGCAGTATTCAATATCTGATCGACACGAACGGCTACATGGAACGTTTCCACGCCACGACCGACGAGATTTTCGATTGGTGGGTATCGAATCTTCCGGCCGACCAATATTTCTCCACGCTGAGGTTGCAACAAAAAATAGATTTCGACATTTTGTAAGATTCTACGACATTATTATCAAACGCATCCATATCAATAGTTTGAAGCCAAAGAAACGCGCCTTGAAAAAGGGACAGAGCGTATGTTCTCCTATACATAAATAGTTCTGCGAAGATAAAAAACAAGTCTTGAAAATTTGCATTATGCCGCAAAATCATTATGTTTGCATTGCATAATAAATAAGGCGTATGAAATTTGTTGATAGAATAGATGAAGCTGCACGACTGAAAGATGCTCTTGCGAGAGAGGAGTCCTCGTTAGTCGTAGTGTACGGTCGCAGACGATTGGGTAAATCAACGCTTATCAAAAGGGTGTTGTCGGACAATGATATTTACTTCCTTGCAGACCGTTCAGAAGGACAGCATCAGAGGACATTGCTCGCCAAAGTGATAGCACAAGTATTCCCGGATTTCGACAAACTGACATATCCGGATTGGGAATCCATGTTTCGTGCGGTCAATTATCGGACAAACAAACGTTTCTCTCTATGCTTGGATGAGTTTCCGTATCTTGTGGAACAATCTCCGGAACTGCCGTCTGTATTGCAGAAACTTGTTGATGAGAAGCAGTTGAAGTATAACCTGGTGCTTTGCGGTTCATCACAAAATATGATGTATGGACTGTTCCTTGATTCTACTGCGCCTCTCTATGGTCGTGCTGATGAGATAATGAGACTTACGCCAATACGTTTACCGTATATTCAGGAGGCTTTGAGTCTTGATGCGATGAATGCCATTGAAGAGTATGCAGTATGGGGCGGTGTACCGCGTTATTGGGAACTGAGGGAAAACAGAAGTTCACTTGCTGATGCCTTATGGCACAATATCCTTTCTGTGAATGGAACACTTTACGAGGAGCCGGTAAAACTCTTTCAGGATGATGTGAAGGATATTGTCAAGACTTCGACGATAATGTCTTATATCGGTACCGGTGCAAACCGGCTTTCCGAGATTGCCGCACGATGCAACGAACCTGCAACCAATCTGTCGCGTCCATTGAAGAAACTCGTCGATCTCGGATTCTTGGAAAAAGATGTTCCGTTCGGGGTTGATGAAAAGAATGCAAAAAAGAGCCTCTATAAGATAGCCGATCCGTTTATGGCATTCTACTATCAGTTTGTTGTTCCTAATCGTTCGTTCATCGAACTTGATCGTCGTTTGCCAATAGAACAGGCTTTGAACGCCCATTTCTCAGAGTATGTGAGTATGCAATGGGAAAAACTGTGCCGGGATGCGGTTACAGGAAATATTGTCAATGGAGTGATTTATGGCAAGGCAAAACGCTGGTGGGGTTCTGTTCTCAATGAGGACAAGAAGCCGGAACAAGTCGAATTTGATGTGATGGCAGAATCGCTCGATAAAAAATATCTGTTGGTTGGCGAATGCAAATGGACAACCCAAGAGAATAGTAAACAACTGACAGCCGAACTTCTTCGCAAAGCTAATCTATTGCCATTTGCCAAGAACTACACCATCGTTCCGATGTCGTTTCTTAAAAATACTCCGAAGGAGGATAATGGTGATATAATGTTACCGGAAGATGTTGTTGAGTTAATGCAGTAAAAAAGGTTGCAACCATACAACCTTGTCGGCATTTTAGACTCTAAAAAATGCCGTCAGTAGCTTATTGCCGACATAATCGGCAATCTTATCCGTATAATGCTTTCGCAAATATCCCAAAGCCGGAATATTGCCATCCCAGAAATTATACTTTTTCAGCGCCGCGAATTTTTCGTCCATACTCTAAGATTTTACACAAAAAAACATTTTTTCAGACACAAACGAAAATTTTGACAAATAATTTCCGATCGGGCGCAGTGCGATTCGTCACGTTTTGTAACGGAATGTAACGCCCCTACCGCAACCGTTTCGTAAAGCGAGGATACCACTCGACATCCACACCGGTCATCGACAACCGCTCGTTGGCCGTCAGATGCAGTTTGAACCGCAGGAATTTGAACGACGTAGAAGTACGCCGAAAGCGTGCGTCCATATCGCCGACACGACACCAAACGTCGCGCAAGGTTATCCATGTACGGCAGTCGTTCGACCCTTCGGCGATCACATGCACGAAACAGTCCTGCGACATGATGCGCACTACGGCTGTTTCGAGGCGTTTGAAATCGGTCGTTCCGAATTTCAAGGGGCGCGTTACGATGCGGCAATCGACGGAACAGGACATCGTTTCGGCGCCAAGTAAGGCGATCGCGCCGCGCATAATGATCTGCACGTGATTAATTTGTTGGCTGGTAATATCGCGCGACGACCAGAAGCCGGAGGCCAGCGAATAAACATAGGCATACGGATATTCGGGGTTATAGACGATCAAATCCCCGTATTTGAACTGAAAGCAGATCTGCGCCGTTTTCAAATATTCGGTCAGCTCTCCGGTGTATCGCTCGATCTGCCGGGAAATAAGCTGCGAGGAACGTCCTCGGAGGTTATGTACGCCCCGTGAGGTGATATAAAACACCGTTTCCAACGCCGTGCAGGTGTTCGGATTGATAATCTGGTCGTGATTGACAGGCAGAATATTGGAATAGAGCACCTCGCCTGTTCCGCTTTCCAGCGACCGCACGCCCCGATCCGTAAAGACGTAGAGCGGGAAAGCGCCGAAACGGGTTGCGGAAAGCTCATCCACCACCGTCGCAATGGCGATGATCCGCTCCTCGCTTACTCCGAAACGGTACGAATTGGCAAAAGGCAGGGAAAACAGGTTGTTCGTCGCAGATACTTGTACGCGGTTCGTCTCGATATAAGTATCGTCGTCGTTCGTCTGTTCATACTCTACGGGGGATTCGGACATTTTAATACACGGGTATTTTGCATTGCCGGATGGAGTGCCGACGGCATAAGCATAATTATTACCCTCGCAGGCATCGAGCTTGACATTCAGCAGACATTTTCCGCCATAAGAGCCGGGGTCATCGACCATAACGGCAAACTGGACGGCCCGATAATCGGGGTATGATGCGACCCTGCGGATTTTCGTCGGCCGGAACGCTGGTACAGAACGACACACTTGCTTGCTGGTATTGTCTATATCCAACCGGCAAATCAACTTCGTCGTTATCCCCTCTTCCGTCTCACCCAAACAAAAGCGGGAATAACCGGCAAAAAGGCGGGTACGGATATTTCCCTTGTGCAACCGCCCGTTATATTCGTAGTAACACCCTGCAACCTGCGTGTGGAGCGATTGCGTAGGCTCGAAAACCGGCTGGCTCTCCGCATTTTTCAGAAGCGTATAGGTGAGTGCCTCTTTATGGCTGTTCTTGACAAAATCGCGCACTTCAATCTCTTTAATCCGATACAGAGGTTCCTGCAACAAGTCCACGTCCTTTGTAAACAGTTTTCTGAAATCCGCAGCCCACATGTAACTGTTGTCATCTCCGCTCCCCCGATCCGACAGGCTCCATTTGCCGTTCCATGTCTGTTCGAAATCGTACACAGGAATAATCCGAGTGGAATAGATAGCCACGCTCTCGATGATGCGCGTATCTATCCCTTCCGGAATATTGATAACGATTTGAGGCTGGATATAAAAATTATTGGTGCAGGTCGTGTGCTTGTATTTCGTCCCGATGAAAACCCCGTATCTGATACTTTCCGGGACTTTCGACGGCATTCCGTCCGCCACATAATCGACGTACTGACCGTCCTCGCTCTCTCCGCCGTCCGAGGCGAAGATCATCAGTTCCGAGTTCGCCACCGTAGCACCATCCATCATGCGATAGGCGACCATTACGGCTATGGCTCCGAGCCAGTATTCGCCATCCACGGCAGGAAGCAGCAATGTTTTGTTTTTCTTATCAGTGATGCGTGTAAAGAAATACCCGCCGTCCGGAGCGATATTATCCATGCGTGCCAAGTCGTCACCGGCGACGTAATCATACGTGACACTCCCGAAATCATGATGTATCGCTGCATAAAAATCGGTCTTGAAGCGCGATCTATTTTCTTTCGATTCGCTTATATCCGGCGGTTCCGGCATATCGAAAGCGACATATTCATTACCGTAAAGGACGTAATATAGCTCCCGACCGTCGGTAATAAACACCAAGACATTCCCGAACGAAAAAGTCTGCCGCAGCTCCGACACCCCGCGCATAATCACCTGTGTCGAGGACAGCCGCCCGCCCGACACGCACACCTCGTGAATCGTGCCGCTTTCGT
>OGJQ01001246.1_pt1 | contig 13478 bp, 10 predicted proteins | sample 1572261 | NCBI WGS metagenome assembly OGJQ01 (sample SAMEA2582138, study PRJEB24529) | metagenome | biome: Human gut stool | place: China | collected 2011
GCCCGGGGGTACAGGGGGCGGCGGCGACTGGCCGCCCCCTGTGCGCTCCCTGCGCTATGAAAGGCATAACGCAGAAGAAATATCGGGAGCGCAATCTTCCAGGAAATAACATAGAACAAACGTTATTCCCGGGTCGAAATCGTTGCACGCCGAGAACAGTGTCAACAAAACCACAGTTCGTACGCCGGGTAAGGCGTGGCCGCCACCCGGCTTTTTAGTGTTTCGCGTCCAGGAACTGCACCGCTTTATCCGGGAAATCGGTAAATAAGCCGTCGACGCCCGCCTGGTTATACAGCACGTCATAGAGCTGATTAACGTTAGTCGCGTACTCCGGCAACTGATCCGCGCGCACGGTGTACGGATGCACCTGCAGATGGCTGGCATGCGCCTCTTTCACCATCGCCGTCAGCTTCACCGCCCCCGGCTTCGAGCCTTCCGCTACCAGCATATGGTAATCCGGGCCGATGCCGTCCGCGTACTGCGCAATCTGCGCCATCGCCCCTGGCTTGAACATCCAGTCATAGCTGTAGTTCACCCACTTACCATCGGCCTGTTTCTGCTGGGTTTCATTCCAGTCGGTATAGGCGATGAGCTGCACCAGATTGAGATCCATCCCCATCTTCGGCTCCAGCTCATTTTTAATGCGTTTGAGCTCGTTGGCGTCAAAGCACTGCAGATAAACCTTATCCTGCTTGCTGGTATAGCCATATTCCTTCAGCACCTTCAATGTGCTGGCAGCAATATCTTTGCCTTCCTGGTGGTGGAACCACGGCGCTTTGATTTCCGGGTAGATACCGATGTTTTTGCCGGTTGAATGGTTCAACCCCTGGACAAACTCAATCTCCTCTTCAAAGGTATGAATACGGAAATCGGATTTGCCCATCGGGAATCGACCGGGATAGGTTTGCACGTTCTTACCATTTTTCGGCTCAAAACCTTCGGTAAACTTCAGCGATTTAATCTCGGCCAGGGTAAAGTCGATGGCGTAGAAACGGCCATCTTTACGCGCCCGCTGCGGGAAACGCTGCGCAACGTCAGTCACCCGATCGAGATAGTGGTCGTGTAACACCACCAGCCGGTCGTCTTTGGTCATCACCAGGTCTTGCTCAAGGTAATCCGCCCCCTGAGCGTAAGCCATCGCTTTCGCCGGCAGGGTATGTTCCGGCAGATACCCGCTGGCGCCGCGGTGGGCGATGACCATTTTATCAGCCGCTGTCGCACTGAAGTACAGCGCCGAACTGGACAGAATCATTCCGCTCATCAGCGCGGTAAGTTTCATTTTCATCGCCGCTCCTTAGGCTTGTTTCAGCTGTTGGTGATGGCGACGTTCACCGAGCATCACGATAACCAGCAGGATAACCGCCAGCACGCTGCCGCCGATCATCACCATAAAGCCGCCGTCCCAGCCGAAGAAATCGACGGTGTAGCCGACGATAGCGCTCGCGGCCACGGAACCGCCAAGATAGCCGAACAGGCCGGTGAAGCCCGCGGCGGTCCCGGCGGCTTTTTTCGGCGCCAGCTCGAGGGCATGCAGACCAATCAGCATCACCGGGCCGTAGATCAGGAAGCCAATGATGATCATACAGGCCATATCGACGCCCGGATTACCCGGCGGATTGAGCCAGTAAACGACAGTGGCGATGGTCACCAGGGTCATAAAGAACACGCCGGTGGCGCCGCGGTTGCCTTTAAACACTTTGTCCGACATCCAACCGCACAGCAGCGTGCCCGGGATCCCCGCGTACTCATACAGGAAATAGGCCCAGGAGGATTTATCCAGCGCGAAGTGTTTAACTTCTTTCAGGTAGGTCGGCGACCAGTCGAGAATGCCGTAGCGCAGCAGATAAACGAAGACGTTAGCGATAGCGATGTACCACAGCAGCTTGTTCGGCAGAATGTACTGCATAAAGATCTGCTTCGCCGTCAGCTCTTCTTCGTGCTTTTCGCTGTAATCGTCCGGGTAGTCGTTTTTATATTCTTCAATCGGCGGCAGACCGCAGGACTGCGGGGTGTCGCGCATCATTGCGAAGGCGAAAATCGCCAGCAGAATGGCGCCGAATGCCGGCATATACAGCGCCGCGTGCCAGTCGTTAAACCACGCCATCCCTAACAGGAACAGCAGCGGCGGAATGCCGCCGCCGACGTTATGCGCGCAGTTCCACACCGAGACAATCCCGCCGCGCTCTTTCTGCGACCACCAGTGCACCATGGTCCGGCCGCACGGCGGCCAGCCCATCCCCTGGAACCAGCCGCAGAGGAACAGCAGCACGAACATTATCATGATGCTGGACGTCGCCCACGGCACGAAGCCCATCACCAGCATCACCAGCGCGGCGAGGATCAAGCCAGCCGGCAGGAAAATGCGCGGATTCGAGCGGTCAGAGACCGATCCCATGATGAATTTCGAAAATCCATAGGCGATGGAGATACCGGAAAGGGCGAAGCCGAGGTCGCCACGAGAGAACCCCTGCTCGATAAGATAAGGCATCGCCAGGGCAAAGTTCTTACGAACCAAATAGTAGGCGGCATAACCAAAAAAGATGCCAATAAAAATCTGCCAGCGTAATCGGCGATATAGCGGGTCAATCTCCGCTGCTGGCAAACGCGCTTTATGCGCGGCGGGTTTAAAAATACTTAACATATCAGCCTCCGTGGCCCTTGCTGTTTTCTACTGACGTCACGACAAAATCCCAGATTAATCACCAACTTCAAATATGGTCGCGATGGTAGGCAATACGTAGAGTTGATACTGTGAAACATCGCACAATTTGTTACAGAAATATGACAAAACGTTCCAATGTGAGCACGAAATCACATAACACGCTCAAATAACGCGCGAATATGCTCGAAATCAAACAATAACCTTACTAATTGTGGCTAAATGGCGTTAAACGAAAGCAGAGGAGCTGAAGATGACGGGACGTCTTGATAGCGAGGTCATTATCATCGGCGGCGGAGCAACCGGCGCCGGTATCGCCCGCGACTGCGCCCGGCGCGGATTACGAACGCTGCTCATTGAGCGCCATGATATCGCCACCGGGGCGACCGGCCGGAATCATGGACTGCTGCACAGCGGCGCCCGCTACGCGGTGACCGACAACGAATCCGCCCGCGAATGCATCAGTGAGAACCGCATCCTGCGCCGCATCGCCCGCCACTGTATTGAACCGACCAACGGGCTGTTTATCACCCTGCCTGAAGATGACCTGGCATGGCAGCAAACCTTTATCGACGCCTGTCAGCAGGCTGGCATAGAGGCCACGCCGCTCTCGCCGCAGGAAGCGCTGCGCCGGGAGCCCGCCGTCAACCCGACGCTGCTGGGCGCGGTGCAGGTCCCGGACGGTACCATCGACCCGTTTCGCCTCACCGCGGCCAATATGCTCGACGCCCGCGAACACGGCGCGCAGATCCTTACCGGCTGCGAAGTAACAGGCCTGCTGCGCCGGGGCGATCGCGTCTGCGGCGTCCAGGTATACGACCGCCAACTTCACCAGGCCCGCACTCTGTACGCCGGGATGGTGGTTAACGCCGCCGGGATCTGGGGGCAGCGTATTGCGGAATATGCCGACCTGCGCATCACCATGTTCCCGGCGAAGGGATCGCTGCTGATCCTCGATCATCGGATTAACAACCTGGTGATCAACCGCTGCCGTAAGCCGGCCGACGCCGATATTCTGGTGCCCGGCGATACCATCTCGCTGATCGGCACTACCTCAATGCATATTCCTTATGACGAAATTGACGACAACCGGGTAACAGCGGCGGAGGTCGACACCCTGCTGCGCGAAGGGGAAAAGCTGGCGCCGGTCATGGGCCGCACCCGGATCCTCCGCGCCTACTCCGGCGTCCGCCCGCTGGTGGCCAGCGATAACGATCCCAGCGGGCGCAGCGTCAGCCGCGGCATCGTCCTGCTCGACCATGCCCAGCGTGACGGTATGGAAGGCTTCATTACCATCACCGGCGGCAAGCTGATGACCTATCGCCTGATGGCCGAGTGGGCCACCGACGCCGTCTGTCGTAAGCTGGGAAACACCACCCCCTGTACCACGGCCGAAGCCCCGCTGCCCGGTTCACAGGAGCCAACGGAAAGTACCCTGCAAAAGATAATCTCCCTCCCCACCCCGCTGCGCGGCTCGGCCGTCTACCGTCACGGCGATCGCACCCCGTCCTGGCTTGGCGACAGCCGCCAGCACCGTAGCCTGGTCTGCGAATGTGAAGCCGTCACTGCCGGTGAAGTGAAATACGCGGTGGAAAACCTGGCGGTCAACACCCTGCTCGACCTGCGCCGCCGCACCCGGATTGGCATGGGTACCTGTCAGGGGGAACTCTGCGCCTGCCGCGCTGCCGGCCTGCTGCAGCGCTTTAACGTCACCACGCCCGCGCAGTCGTTAACCCAGCTCTCGGAATTTCTCAATGAACGCTGGAAGGGCGTGCAGCCCATCGCCTGGGGCGATGCGCTGCGCGAAAGCGAATTCACCCGCTGGGTCTACCTCGGCCTGTGCGGATTGCCACAGGAGCACCGGGATGAAGTTTGATTGCGCGATTATCGGCGGCGGGCTCGCCGGCCTGCTGTGCGGGCTGGCCCTGAATCAGCACGGCCTGCGCAGCGTCATCATCAGCCGCGGGCAGAGCGCGCTGCATTTTTCCTCCGCGTCGTTAGACCTGCTCTCGGCGCTGCCCAACGGCGATAACGTCACTGACGTCGCACAAGGTCTGCAGCAGCTCGCTGAACAGCTTCCTGAACACCCTTATTCCCGGCTCGGCGCAGAGGCGGTGCTCGAATACGCGACGCAGACCGAAGCCCTGCTGGCCGCCTGCGGCGCGGTGATGCAGGGCGATGCGCGCCGGCCGCACCGGCGGGTAACGCCGCTGGGGACGTTGCGCCCGGCATGGCTGTCGCCCCTTGAGGTGCCTGTCGCGCCCCTGCCGTCGCAGGGCGCCTGTCTGGTGGGGATCAGCGGCTTTGCTGATTTTCAGCCGCATCTCGCCGCCGCCGCGCTCGGTCAACACGGAGTTACCGCCGCGGCGGTGGAAATCGAGTTACCGCTGCTGGATGTGCTGCGTGACAACCCGACCGAGTTTCGCGCCGCCAATATCGCCCGCGTCCTGGATGATGAGAATATGTGGCCGGCCCTGCATGCAGCGCTGCTACCGCTGGCGCAGCAGTATGACCTGCTGATCATGCCCGCCTGTTTTGGCCTCGCCGACGATCGCCTGTACCCCTGGCTGCAGGCGCGTCTACCCTGCCCGCTGCGTCTGCTGCCGACGCTGCCGCCTTCGGTTCCCGGGATGCGTTTGCATTCTAAGCTGCAACGCCAGTTCATTCGCGAGGGCGGCGCCTGGCTCGCAGGCGATGAGGTAGTGAAAATCAGCCATCGACAGGACGCCGTCGAGGCGGTCTGGACGCGAAATCACGGCGATATTGCGCTGCGTCCGCGCTTTACCGTGCTGGCCAGCGGCAGCTTTTTCAGCAACGGTCTTGTCGCCACTCGCGATAGCGTGCGCGAGCCGATCCTCGGCCTCGACCTTCACCAGACCCTGCCACGGGAAAGCTGGTACCAGCGCGATTTCTTCGCCTCACAACCGTGGCAGCGCTTCGGCGTGAAAACCGATGCCCTGCTGCGCCCCCTGCTGGGCGGGCAGCCGTTCCATAATCTGTTCGCCATCGGCTCATTGCTCGGCGGGTTCGATGCCATTCAGCTCGGCTGTGGCGGCGGCGTCTGCGCCGTTACCGCGCTGCACGCCGCCAGACAGATCCACGCCCTTGCCGGAGGCCGGCCATGAACGATACCCGTTTTGAAAGCTGCATTAAGTGCACGGTCTGTACCACCACCTGCCCGGTAAGTCGGGTCAATCCGCGCTATCCCGGCCCGAAACAAGCGGGGCCGGACGGCGAACGCCTGCGTCTGAAGGATGGCGCGCTGTACGACGAGGCGCTGAAGTACTGCATTAACTGCAAGCGCTGCGAGGTCGCCTGCCCGTCGGATGTGAAAATTGGCGATATCATTCAACGCGCCCGGGCACAGTACGGCCAGCAAAAGCCGACCCTGCGCGACGCCATCCTCAGCCATACCGACCTGATGGGTACCCTTTCCACCCCCTTTGCCCCCCTGGTCAACGCCGCCACCGGCTTAAAACCGGTGCGCCGTCTGCTCGACGCGACGCTCAACATCGATCACCGGCGTACGCTGCCGAAATATGGTTTCGGCACCTTCCGCCGCGCTTACCGCCAGCTCGCCGCCCGTCAGAAGCAGTACAGCGAACAGGTGGCTTTCTTTCACGGCTGCTACGTCAACTATAACCATCCACAGTTGGGTAAAGATCTCATTCGCGTCGTCAACGCGCTGGGTACCGGGGTGCAGTTGTTATCAAAAGAAAAATGCTGCGGCGTACCGCTGATCGCCAACGGTTTTTTCGACAAGGCGCGTAAGCAGGCGCAGAGCAACGTCGCCGCGATGCGGGAAAACACGCTACCGATCATTGCCACCTCCTCGACCTGCGCCTTTACGCTACGTGATGAATACCCCCATCTCCTCGATGTCGATAACAGCGATCTTCGCGATCGCGTCGAGCTTGCCACCCGCTGGTTCTGGAAACAGCTGGCTGCCGGCAGGACGCTACCGCTGCGCCCGCTGCCGCTGAAAGTGGTCTATCACACCCCGTGTCATATGGAAAAGATGGGCTGGTCGCTGTATACCCTCGAGCTGCTGCGGCTGATCCCCGGCCTGCAGCTGGAGGTGCTGGATTCCCAGTGCTGCGGCATCGCAGGCACCTACGGGTTTAAAACTGAGAATTACGCGGTATCCCAGGCTATCGGCGCCCCGCTGTTCCGTCAGATTGAGGAGAGCGGGGCCGACCTCGTCGTCACCGACTGCGAGACCTGCAAATGGCAGATTGAGATGTCCACCAGCAAACGCTGCGAGCATCCGCTGACGGTGCTGGCGCAGGCGCTCGTCTGAGCCCAGCGCCAGCCTGTGCCGTCAATAGCTCGTTTTCTCTTGCGGCTGGGCGCTGGCAGATTTAAACATCGCCAGCCGGCGGTCCAGCGCCTGGGTATACAGCATGGTATCCACCCCGACGGCGACAAAGTTGGCCCCCCAGGCAAGACATTTTTCCGCCATCGCCGGGTCGACCGCCAGAAATCCGGCCGCTTTCCCCGCCGCGCGAATGCGCCGGATGCTCTGCTCGATCACCCGCTGCACGTCAGGGTGACCGGCATCGTCCGGGTAGCCCAGCGAGGCGGAGAGATCCGCCGGACCGATAAACACCCCGTCAATGCCGTCCACCTCGAGAATAGCGTCCAGGTTCTCCAGCGCGGTTCGGCTCTCGACCTGAATCAGCAGACAGAGTTCGTCATTCGCCTCCGCCATATAATTCTCCACCCTTCCCCAGCGCGCCGCTCTCGCCACGCCGGCGCCAACGCCGCGGCTCCCGATGGGGGGATAACGGGTCGCTGAGACCACCTCCCGAGCCTGCTCGGCGGTATCGACCATCGGCACCAGCAAGGTTCTGGCGCCAATATCCAGCACCTGTTTTATCAGGCTGCGGTTGCCCTCGACCGGGCGAATGACCGGCTGGCTGGCATAGGGGGCAATCGCCTGCAGCTGATGATAAAGATCCTGAATGGTGTTCGGGGCATGCTCGCCGTCGATCAGCAGCCAGTCGTATCCCGACGTCGCAGCGATCTCCGCCATGTAGGATGAGGTGGAGCTCAGCCACAGGCCGATTTGCGTCTCACCGCGTAATAATCCCCGTTTGAAGGGGTTAGATAACAGTGCGTTCATAGCGATTCCTTTATTCAATGCCGTACGCTGCCGCGCTGGGGTACCGCGCGGGTAAGGCTCAATGAAAAGATAATGACCACCCCGACAATGGCGACGCCGGCCAGGGTTAACAGTCCGGCGGCGCTGCTGGCGAACAACGTTTCGGCCTGCACGCGCACGATCGGCGCCAGAAAACCACCGATGGCGCCAAACAGGTTAACAAAGCCAATCCCTGCGGCCAGCGCCGTGCCGGACAGCAGCTGCGTCGGCATCGTCCAGAATACCGGCTGCACGGCAATCACCCCGACCGCCGCCACGCACAGCGCGATGATAGCCAGCACCGGCGCCACCAGTCCGGACACCGCAATCCCGACCGCCGCCGCCAGCAGCGTCAGGGCGGCAATATTGCGCCGCTCGCCGGTGCGATCGGAGTAGCGAGGGATAAGCCAGGTGCCAAACAGCGCCGCCACCCACGGGATGGCCGTCACCACCGAGGCAACGAAGCCGACTTTGGTGCCCAGCAGCGCAGCAACCTGGGTGGGCAGGAAGAAAATCAGACCATAGACCGCCACCTGAATGGTCAGATAAATCAGCGCCAGCTGCCAGACCCGCCCGTTACGCAGCGCATCGGACAGGCGCGAGGCAATCTTTTTCTCCTCCTCGCGCGCCAGCTCGCTTATCAGCGCCTGTTTCTCCGCTGCGCTCAGGAAGCGGGCATGCTGCGGCGAATCGTCCAGCCAGAAGAAGGTGAACGCTCCCGCGGCGACGGCGAGCAGGCCTTCAATGACAAACATCCAGAACCAGCCGGGATGGCCCATAAATCCATGCATCTCCAGCAGCGCACCGGATAAAGGCGATCCCAGCGTCAGGGCCAGCGGCGCGCCCATATAAAACAGCCCCATAATGCTGGCGCGGTTTTGCTGGGGAAACCACTGTGAAGTGAGGTAGATCATTCCGGGAAAGAAGCCCGCCTCCGCCGCGCCCAGCAGGGTACGTACCAGCAGGAATTTCGCTTCCGTATCCGCCCACGCCATCGCCGCCGACAGCACGCCCCACAGCAGCGTGGTGCAGCCGATCCATCGCCTGGCGCCAAATTTGCGCATCAGCAGATTGGCCGGCACCCCGAGGAAGGCATAGACCACAAAGAAGATACCGGCCCCCAGCGCGTAGGCCTCATTGCTGAGTCCGGTATCCAGCTGGTAGGTCTCTTTGGCGAAACCGATATTAGAACGGTCAAGAAACGCCAGCACGTACAGCGCCAGCATAAAGGGGATTAAGCGGGCGCGGTTTTTCTTCACCACGCTCTCCAGCAGAGTGTTGCTCATCATAATATCCTCAGGCGCGGGCCGCCGGGCGGCCTGACGCAATCAGTGTTGATAAGGACGCTTCAGGTTGCAGTCGCGATTGAGCTCGACGCCAAAGCCGGGTTTATCCAGGACCGATTTATGAATGCGCCCTCTCTCCGGCACCGGCTCGCCGAGCAGGATCGGGTCGAACTGCGGGCGCAGCGTGGCGCAGTCCGGACTGGTCATCAGAAACTCGCTGAACGGCGTGTTGGTAAAGGTGATCACCGCATGATGTGAGTAAACCGACGAGCCGTGGGGCACTACCAGCTGCCCGCGCGCTTTGGCGATGGCCGCGATCTCCACCAGAGTGGTTAAGCCGCCGCACCAGCCGACGTCGGGCTGCATAATATCGATGCCGGTTTCCGACAGGGTGCGGAAGGACTGCAGCGTGCCGTGGTGCTCGCCGCTGGTCACCATCATCCCGGCAGGCGCCTGGCGCTTCAGCTCGCGATAGCCTTCATACTGCTGCGGCGGCAGGCACTCTTCGATCCACTTGAGGTTATAAGGGGCGCAGGCATGGGCAAGTTTGGTGGCATAGTTAACGTCCTGGCTCATCCAGCAGTCCAGCATTAACCAGAAATCCGGGCCGCATTTTTCGCGCATATCCGCCACCATGGCGACGTCTTTGCGGATCCCGGCGTCGCCATCGTGCGGCCCCCAGTGGGTAGGCATTTTGCCGCCGATAAAGCCCATCTCCTGCGCCAGGTCCGGACGTGCGCCGGTGGCATAGAACTGGATTTCGTCGCGCACCGCCCCACCCAACAGTTTGTAGACCGGCAGGCCAACCACTTTCCCGAACAGGTCCCACAGCGCCAGGTCGACACAGGAGATGGTATTCATCACCAGGCCGCCGGATCCCGCGTAGTAAAGGGTGGCGTTAAGCATCTGGTCATGGATCAGTTTGATATCGCTGACGCATTTGCCTTCGATAAAGCGGTTGAGATGTTTTTCGACGATAAAGCAGCCCATCTCCCCGGCCGTCGACACCGCAAAGCCGGTCTGTCCGTTGTCGGCTTCCACTTCCACAATCAGCGTCCCCAGCACGTTGATGCCAAACGACTGCCGGGACTGCTCATACTGTTTATATTTGCTCATCGGGGTGGCGATATGATCGTCAATCCAGTGGTTAGCCCCCTGGTCATGGTAATCGCCGCCGCCGGCGCCCTGCTCTGCTGTGGCGCCGCCGATGAACCAGGCGCGGACGTGTTTAATTTTCGGTAGGGTCATGATGTTCTCCTTATGATGAGGCGAGTTGTTCGAAGGGGCTTTTCCACCCCAGCAGACGTGAAATATCTTTCGCGCAGGCAATCGCCTTACCAGCCAGGTAATCGCGATTGTCTTCATTGATTTGCAGACGGGTACCCACCACCGAGATGGCGGCGGTCAGGTCGTTATTGGCGTTAAATACCGGGGCAGCCACGCAGCGCACATCCGGATAGTCCTCGCCATTATCAAAGCTCCAGCCCCGGGCGCGGATCCGCCCCAGCTCCTCCCGCAGCTGTTGAGCATCGGTGATGGTCGTTGGCGTGGCCCGCTCCCACTGCAGGTCTTCGATAATCGACGCCTGAACGCTGGCGGGCTGCCAGGCCAGCAAACATTTGCCGATCCCGGAGCGGTAAAGCGACAGGCTCTTACCCTCATGCGAGCGCACGCTGATGGTGGCGGGAGACTCAATTTTCAGAATGTAGTAGGCGTTACCCTGATCGATAATGCCCAGATGACAAAGCAGGCCGCACTCATCCATCAGCCGGGTGAGGCGCGGCCGCGCCAGCTCGCGCAGGTCCATTTTGCTCAGCGCCTGCCCGGCCAGCTCCACCAGCTTGGTCCACAGGCAGTAGTTATCCTGATTATCCATACTGATGAAGCGCTGCTTTTTCAGCTCGCCCAGCAGCAGATACACCGTGCTTTTCGGGATCCCCAGCTCCGCTATTATCGTCGCCGCGCTGCAGGGGCCGATGCGGCCAATTAAATTGAGGATCTCAATCGCGCGGGTCAGCGCCGGGACTTTCGTTGATTCCAACATACTGGACTCCAATCCTGAATACTGGAATCAGTGTTGCGATTGTCCGGGCGGTAAAGTGTGAGCGACATCGCGGGGCAATCGTTTTCCCGTATACTGGACCGTTCGCAGCAGAAAATTGCGACTTAACGCACAGAATTTTTTCAGAAGAGTACAACAGGTTGGACGACCGGCGCCCCGAGGATACGGTGCGCCGGGGGGAATGATTTACAGCGAGAGGGAATCCACCACGTTAATCCAGCCATGTTCGCTGGCCAGTGGTTGACCATTCAGCCAGCGACGCAGCATGTTTAACGCCATCATAGCGCAGACTTCCTGGCGTACCGCCAGGCTGTGGCGGGTGGCGCTAAACTTCACCCGCAGCGCGAAGGTGCCGTCCGGGGTGGCCAGGGCCACGTTAAGATGATCGTTTTCCTGACCGCTCACCGCCAGGGCCAGGCCGGCAAAATGGTTTATGCGCCGCTCGGCCGCCCAGCGAGCCGCCTGCGCCAGCGTCTCCTCCTGCGCCGGAACGACTTCGCTGGCCAGCAGCGGCGCGCCGGCGCGGGACAGCTGGAGCGCCAGCAGGCCGCTGGTAAACTGCTCGCTGAGCGTCAGGCTCAGCTGCCGCTCCTGCAGACAGCGGGCGATCTGCGCCGGTAACCCTTCCGTGCCTTCGAAAATCAGGCTGTCGCCAGCCACCTTACGCACCTCCGGCCACAGGGCCAGCATGGCATCGCGCTGGTTGGCCGGTCCGGTTAGCTTGAGTTCAATGATCGGCATCGACGAGCGGTAACCCATCACCACGCCCGGAGGCAGCGTCAGCGGATTAAGACTTTGCGCCAGCTCGCTCTCCGAGCGGCCAAAGGTGGTCATACGCAGGCATACCGGCGGGTCCGGCAGCGTAAAGCGCTGGCGCAGGCGCGGTAAAATTTCCTGCTCGACCATCACCTTAAATTCAGAGGGGACCCCGGGAGTGAAAAACATCAGGCAGCGGTTGAGCTGGATGGCAAAGCCACAGGCCGTACCGACCGGGTTGTTGATCATCTCGGCGCTGGCCGGGATTTCCGCCTGCTTACGGTTGCTTTCCGCCATCGGCCTGCCGCGCTCGGCAAAAAAGCGGGTCATGGTTTCCAGCCACTCCGGATGCAAAATAAGCCCTTCGCCTTTCGCAGTGGCAGCGGCCAGCGCGCTCAGGTCGTCGCTGGTTGGGCCAAGGCCGCCGTTGACGATCAGCACATCCGCCTGTTCGCTGCGTTCGCGCAGAATCGCCACCAGCGCATCGAGATTGTCGCCAACGGTATTGCGGCGCGTTAACGGTAAACCCTGATTAAAAAAGAAATCCGCCAGCCATGCCGCATTGGTATCAACGATTTGACCATGCAACACTTCATCGCCGGTGGACAGCATTTCCACATTCAACATTGCTCACTCCTTGCCTGCCAGGTGAGAAATACTATAACGCAAAGCGGGATGCTGACGAGGAGGAAAATCTGGCGCAGCAAGAAGATGCCGCGCCGGAAGAGATTAGAAGCTGGCGCTGGCGCCGATGTATGGGCCGTCGGCGATGGTGTTATCGCGGTTGCCATCTTTGCCCGCCAGGTTCAGGTAACGGTAGCCGGCCTGGATGCTAAGCGGACGCATAATGGTCCAGCTGGCGCCGACGTTGGCTTCCTGGTAGCTATCAATGCCGCTGGAGAGCGAATCCGGAGAGTAGTAATAATCGCCGTACAGGCGGAAGCTGTCGCCGATTTTCCACTGCAGGCCGCCGCCGACCGCGGCCGCATAACCTTCATCGCCCTGTTTCGGATTGGTGTAAATACCTTTACCACCCACGGTCGCGAGGAACGGCCCCAGCGGAATATTGAGTCCCAGGCCTAAACCCGCGGCGTCGCCGTCGTTATCGCTGTGCAGCCAGTTACCCGAAACGGCCAGGCCGGTGGACTCGGTGCCGAAGCCGACGCCAAGGTTGGTGTAATGCTCGCCGGCTTCACCGGTAACGCTAATCGCATGGGCCGCCGAAGAAACCATCATCACGCCCGCCAGCGCCATAAAAATGCTTTTTTTCATTATTTACTCTATCCAGAAAATTAAAATCAAAGAAGTCCCGAAAAAACCTGAAAATTCTACTGCGCACCCATCAGGAATCAATGACCTGGCGAAATGAATTTTCACAAGAGTGTAACCAGTTGCGTATTTTTACGGCATCGAGCGTTGCCAGAACCACGAACAGCCTATTCAACGCCAGTAATATTCATGTTTATTATGATTAACGCTGACACATTGACGAAAACAGAGAGCTGGCGCCGCACGATCGGCGCGGCGCGGGTGGATAAGGGAATAATTAATGCTGCAGCCGGGCCAGACATT
>OGJQ01001254.1_pt1 | contig 13344 bp, 11 predicted proteins | sample 1572261 | NCBI WGS metagenome assembly OGJQ01 (sample SAMEA2582138, study PRJEB24529) | metagenome | biome: Human gut stool | place: China | collected 2011
ACGAAAAGCAGGCGTTATCGGCGCTTTACGGCGAGGTGCTGCAGTGGGAAATTGATTTCCATCACGCGGCGTACGAGGAGTAGCCGCGAGGTGAAGAACAGGAGGCGCCGGAAGCGGCGTCTCCTGAAATATTGCTCAGGTCGTCCGCCTCTTATCCGGGCAATGTCTCTCCAGCCATTGTGCGACGAGGGGCCATAATTTCTCCGCATTCCGGGTACGAAAGAAGCCCATATGACCAATGGATGAAAGTCCGTAATCCGCCCGCCGTATTTCACGGCGTTCTATTTTTGCGTTTTGCGCTGGAGCAAGCAGGCGTGAGATGGCTTCTGTATTAGCCCAGGGGTCGTCATCAAAACCCAACACCAGAATAGGTAAGGTTATCTTTCCTGCCCGCTGACGCGCATCCCACTCCGGGTCGTCATAGAAATATTCAGGCATCGCGCTCCAGCGTCCCCACTGAAGCATCGCCGGAGCCGGTAAATCTTCACCCAGCCCGAGACGTCTGGCTGGCATATACCCAAAGAGCCGGCAAAGTGCCGGCCCCAAAACGCGCAGTAAGCACCATACTCGCAGCTTTTCCTTCGTTTGGCTGATAGTGCTTGTCACGCCTGCGTGTGAGGCAACCATGACGGCGGCTCGCAGGTCGGTGGAGGCGGAAGATAACAGAACGGCATGCCCGCCAATACTGTGCCCAATCGCCAGCAGGGTAAGGCCAGGGGCTCGGGCTTTCGCCCACGCGGTGATGCATCCGACGTCCTGCTCGATCCAGTCGGACATGGTGTTTTTGTTGTGACGGACTCTCCCGGACTTCGAAAGACCAGTGCCCCGGTAATCATAAGTAATGACACTAAACCCCCTTTTATAAAGGTATTCAGCGAATCCTTTATAAAATCCCTGTACAACGGCCGTCGCCGGGTGAACGATCACCAATGCTTTGGCTTTGTGTCTTTGCCAGAGCGTGGCGGCGACAAAGCCGCCCTGACTTACGGGGATGATGACAGATTCCATGAGTCTCGCCTTGTGTGGTCATACCAGTTTAACCTGGATTTACTGTAGCTGCTGCGGCAGAAATCAGCGAATGTTTTTGAGACGATCTCAGTAAGAAAAACGTCCTGAAAGCATTGGCGACCAGAATCAGGAGCCCTCAGGCGGGGTGCCAACTCCCAGCCTGCCATTTAAGGTCCCATATCCTTTCACAATCAATCAGCCTCTGCGCCAGGTGCCTTGTGTTAGGGGGGATAATGTCCGCTTTAGTTTCGTGTCACCTTGCCGGAATACAGACTTTCCTGCCGTAGCGGGGCAAATATCCTGCACTTAGTCGCTTATTGATTATACTTTGATGGTGGCTTGTGCTGCTTCAGGCTGTTGACGCGAGGGCGGGTAGCAAAACCAGCCCCCTGACATTGGATCAACGGGTCCGATGATGATGTGATCATGTAACCGTCGTGGAGGTATGGAAAGATGGGATTATTAAATTTTGTGAAAGAAGCGGGCGAGAAAATATGGGATGCCGTCTCCGGCGACAGTAAAGAAGATCGGGCTGAAAAGCTGAAAAAACATATCGATGGACTTAATCTGCCTGGCGCCGAAAAGGTCAATATTGATGTTGCGGAAGATGGCACCGCAACGGTCACTGGTGATGTCGCTTCGCAGGAGGATAAGGAAAAAATTCTGGTTGCGGTCGGGAATGTCACTGGCGTAGGCCAGGTCAGTGACGGCGTTAAGGTGACGCAAAGCGGGGCGGAAAGTCGTTTTTACACGGTCAAATCCGGTGACACTCTGAGCGCAATCTCAAAAGCGATGTATGGCTCGGCCAATGAGTATCAACGCATTTTTGAAGCCAATAAACCGATGCTGACCCATCCCGACAAAATCTATCCGGGTCAGGTGCTGATTATCCCGGCGAAGTAGGCCACTCAGCAGCAACATCAATGATGGCAGGAATACTTGCTTTATACCGCTGTCGGAAGCCGCCGCGGACATCTATTCCTCTATCAACGGCAAAAGAGCCAGCAAGCTGGCTCTTTGTTCCCCCGGGTTCAGGCGCTTACTGTGCGTCAGCCAGTGCCAGTCGGGCCTCTTCCTGCTCGGTGATTTTACGCTGTTGCTCAAGTTCCAGCGCGCCGCGATGAGAGAGGTAGCAGAAGAGTATGCAGCAGACGATCCCGCCCATCAGCAGATAGAACCCGCCGTGCCAGCCCATTTTATCGACCATTACGCCGAACAGGCTGGTGCCTAACGATGCGCCAAAGATATAGCTCATAAATCCGCGCAGACCCACGGCTGAACCGACGGCAAAGCTGGGGACGATTTCCATGGTCTGGACCGAGGCCAGAAACTGCGGGACATAAATAAGGCAGCCCACAATTGCCGCGAATACCGTGACCATCAGTAGCGATTCGCTTTTCCAGTAGCCGATCAGACAGATGAAGATTAGCGTCATACAGATTATGGCTAACGGCATCCGGCGCCCTTTAAACAGCTTGTCGGAGAGCCAGCCGGCCAGCAGAGTAGACGGAATCGCCGCCCACTCAAAAAACAGGAATGCGACGCTCATTTGTTCTTTGGAAAAATGTTTCACCGTCAGCAGGTAAATTGGCAGCCAGCTGATCATGCCGAAACGCACCATATAGACAAACACATCCACAAAGGAGACATACCAGGCGTTTTTGTTACGCAGTACGTAGGTACAGAAGATCTGAAATGCGCTCATGTTCTCCGGCGCTTTCTGGCCGTGTTTGGTCTTCAGCACCACTTTCTCTTCCGGCATCATCTCTGCCAGCGAAGGCAGACCTTCCTCGCGCGGCGAACCCTTACCCAGCACCAGTACGCTAATGGCGAATACCACCGCCACGCAGGCCGGTACAATGTAGCTGGCGCTCTGCCAGTGCTTGGTGCCGAGAATGGCGAATGCGGCGCCGACGATCGGGGCGACAATTCCGCCGCCGACGTTATGGGAAATGTTCCAGAACGCCCCTACGCGGCCACGCTCACGGCGCGGGAACCAGTTCGCAATAGTAATAAAAGAGGGGCCGACCCCCATACCCTGAAACAGGCCGTTCAGGACAACCAGCGCAGCGAAGACCCAGAATGCGGTACTGAATCCTAACCCGACGTTGACGATGGCGCACAGCACCAGGCCACAGGCCATAAAGACTTTCGGGCTGGCTTTATCCGCGAGGCTGCTCATTACGCCTTTACTGATCCCGTAGGCGATGAGCATACAGCTGCTGAGCAAACCGATCTGCGTGGCGCTGAGGTCTAACTGTTCTTTCAGATAGGGCGTGGATAAGGTGAAGTTATTGCGCACGATATAGTACGCCAGGTATCCCAGAAATACGCTTAGCAGCGCCTGCATACGGTATCGACCATAGGTTGCCTGAATTTTCTCAGCAGGAACTTTATTCGCCGACGGGCCTTTTTTTAAAAATGATAACATGTCGTCACCTGTATTTATATTGATATGAACATCAGGAGTAATTACCCCGAAGGGTGAAATAAGCGGCTAAAAAATTCAAATCGACGAAATGAGTCAAAATTGACTCAAAATAATGCAGGGACGGGTTGTTTTTGACCCATGTGGCATGAGTGAGATTTTGCGCAATTAATTTTGCGCTGATTTTATGTCCGGCTTGTGCGGACACTAACAAATTGCCTAATCATTATCTGGTAATCTTTCCCGATATTCCCGGACGCCCGTTTGACTATTTTTCCGCTCGCGGCGATTAATTCACCAGATGTCATAAACGGGTAAGTTTTGTCTCAACGCGGTTTTTACGGTATTTCAATATTTATGAACGGGATCACAAACATATTTCTTCGTGGGGTCAGGATAGTGAGCAAAATGCTCGCGCTGCTGCTGCTGACCGCATGGCTGAGACCCTGTGCGGCGCAAAGCAATGAGCTGGTGATGGCGACGACATTTTCTCCCAGCGCCACCGTGTGGATTATCGATCGCTGGCAGAAAGAGCCGGGGTCGGTGATGATAAGGACGCTCAACCGCACCAGCGCCTCGCTGGAACAGTTGCTTGATACGGCAAATGCCGAAAATGTCGATCTGATCCTGACTTCGTCGCCGATGCTGCTGCAGCATCTTCAGGAGCATCAAAAACTGGCGCCGTTCAGCGGTGCGCCGGCAGTCAGCCAACATCTGGTGCCGGAATCCATTCGCTCCACCTCCGTGGCCGTGGCGATCTCCGGGTTCGGTTTGCTGATGAATCGCTCAGCGCTGATGACCCGGCATCTGCCTGCGCCAGCGGACTGGGATGACCTGACCGATCCCCGTTATCAGGGGGCGCTGCTGATGAGCAGTCCGTCGCGTTCGGATACCAACCATCTGATGGTGGAGTCGCTGCTGCAACAAAAAGGCTGGATTAAAGGATGGGAAACGCTGTTGACGACGGCGGGAAACCTCGTGACCATTTCATCCCGTAGCTTTGGGGTGGCAGATAAGATTAAAAGCGGCCTGGGCGTGGCTGGTCCGGTGATTGATAATTACGCCAATCTGCTACTGAACGATCCGCACCTGGCTTTTACCTATTTCCCCCAGTCGGCGGTTTCGCCGACCTATGTCGCAGTGCTTAAAAACAGCCAGCACGCCAGCGAAGCGCGGCGGTTTATTCGCTATCTGTTAAGTCCGGAGGGCCAGACGATCCTCGCCGACGCTAATACCGGGAAGTATCCGGTAACACCGCTGGCGCCAGGCAATCCACGGGCGGCGCAGCAGGCGATGCTGATGAATCAACCGCCATTAAACTATCGATTGATCCTCAAACGTCAGCGTTTGGTTCAGCGGATGTTTGATACGGCGATTAGCTTTCGTCTTGCCCAGCTCAAAGACGCCTGGCGAGCGCTGCATAGCGCGGAGGTCCGTCTTAAGCGTCCGCTACCCGAGATACGGGCGCTGCTCACCCGTGTCCCGGTGGATCCGGCCAGCAGCGAGGATGAAGCCTGGCTGGCTCAGTTCGACAACAAAAGTTTTGCGGAACAGCAGATGATGGAGTGGCAGCTCTGGTTTCTCAACAACCAGCGGCAGGCGATTACTAAACTGGAAGAACTGAAATGACGGACAGGTCCATGCTGCAACGCCTGCGGCAAATCAGTATCAGTAGCAGTCTGCGCGGGGCATTTCTGACGGGGGCGCTGCTTACGCTGATTGTCAGCAGCGTAAGCCTCTATTCCTGGCATGAACAAAGTTCGCAGATCCGCTATTCGCTGGATGAGTATTTTCCGCGCATCCATGCGGCTTTTCTGATTGAAGGGAATCTCAACCTGGTGGTCGATCAGCTCAATGAATTTCTGCTGGCGCCAAATACCACGGTACGACTGCAGCTGCGCAACCAGATTATCCAGCATCTGGACAAAATAGAACGGCTAAGTCAGGGGTTGTCGCCGGCAGAACGCCAGCAGTTGGGGGTGATATTGCAGGACAGCCGCGCGCTGCTGGCGGAACTGGATCGCGTGCTCTACAACATGTTTCTGGTTCGTGAAAAGGTGGGAGAGCTTGCGGCGCGGATCGACTGGCTGCACGATGATTTCACCACCGAGCTGAATTCGCTGGTGCAGGATTTTACCTGGCAACAGGGAACGCTGCTCGATCAGATTGAAGCCCGACAGGGGGATGCGAGGCAGTATCTGAAACGCGCCCGGGAAGTGCAGAATGAACAGCAGCAGGTCTATACCCTGGCTCGTATTGAAAATCAGATCGTTGACGACCTACGCGACAGGCTCAATGAACTGAAATCCGGGAATGATGACGGCATGCTGGTGGAGACGCATATCCGCTATCTTGAAAACCTGAAAAAAACGGCGGATGAAAATATCCGTGCGCTGGATGACTGGCCGAGCACCATTACCCTGCGACAAACGATAGATGAGCTGCTGGAAATTGGCATGGTGAAAAATAATATGCCGGATACCATGCGCGACTATGTTAGCGCGCAAAAAGCGCTCGTGGAAGCCAGCCGGTCCAGAGAAGCGACGCTGGGGCGCTTCAGAACGCTGCTGGAAGCCCAGCTTGGCAGCAGTCACCAGCAGATGCAGATGTTTAATCAGCGTATGGCGCAGATTGTCCGGGTCAGCGGCGGGTTAATCCTGGTGGCGACCTTGCTGGCGCTGCTGCTGGCATGGGGGCTAAACCATTATTTTATTCGCTCGCGGCTGGTGAAACGCTTTACCGCGCTGAATCAGGCGGTGGTGCAGATTGGTCTGGGCCGGACCGAGGCGACCATTCCGGTTTACGGGCGCGACGAGCTGGGACGTATTGCCGGTTTGCTTCGTCATACCCTGGGTCAGCTTAATGCGCAAAAACAGCAGCTGGAACAGGAGATTGGCGAGCGAAAAGCGATTGAGGCCGATCTGCGCGCCACGCAGGACGAGCTGATCCAGACCGCTAAACTGGCGGTGGTGGGGCAGACGATGACCACCCTGGCGCATGAGATTAATCAGCCGCTGAACGCGCTGTCGATGTATCTTTTTACGGCGGGAAGGGCGATCGAACAGGGACAGGCGGAGCAGGCGCGGACGACGTTAAGCAAAGCAGAAGGGCTGATCAACCGCATTGACGCGATTATCCGCTCCCTGCGCCAGTTTACCCGCCGTGCAGAACTGGAAACGCCGCTGCATCCGGTCGATTTGCGTCAGACGTTTACCGTGGCGTGGGAACTGCTGGCGATGCGTCATAAGCCTCAGCAGGGGACGCTGGTGATACCGGATGACACTGTCTGGATCCAGGGGGACGAAGTGCGCGTCCATCAGGTGCTGGTGAACGTGCTGTCCAATGCCCTCGACGCCTGCCCGCACGCCGCGCAAATCACCGTGAGCTGGCAAATCCAGGGCGGAAGGCTGTGCGTGTTGATTGCCGATAACGGCCCTGGCTGGCCTGCGGCCTTACTCCCTTCGCTGTTAAAGCCGTTCACTACCAGTAAAACCGTGGGGCTCGGAATAGGGCTTTCGATATGTGTTTCGCTGATGACGCAAATGGAAGGGGCGTTGCGCCTGGCGTCGACGTTTACACGCAGTGCCTGCGTGGTGCTGGAATTCAATTTGACGGATGTAAAAGATGTTGAGTAATAACTGTTCGATTCTGCTGATTGACGATGATGCCGATGTGCTGGATGCCTATACGCAGCTGCTTGAGCAAGCGGGGTATCATGTCAGTGCCTGTAATAATCCGTTTGATGCGCGGGAGCAGGTGCCGAAGGACTGGCCCGGCATCGTTTTAAGCGATGTCTGCATGCCCGGCTGCTCCGGTATCGATTTAATGACGTTGTTTCATCAGGATGACGATCTGCTGCCGATTCTGCTTATCACCGGTCACGGCGATGTGCCGATGGCGGTGGAGGCGGTGAAAAAAGGGGCCTGGGATTTCCTGCAAAAGCCGATCTATCCGGGCAAGCTGCTCACGCTGGTGGACGCCGCGCTGCGTCAGAGGCAATCGGTTATCGCCCGTCGCCAGTATTGTCAGCAAAAATTACAGGTTGAGCTTATTGGCCGCAGCCAATGGACGGTTCGGTATCGCCAGCGCCTTCAGCAGCTGGCAGAAACGGATATTGCGGTATGGCTTTACGGCGAGCCGGGAACCGGCCGCATGACCGGCGCGCGTTACCTGCACCAGTTAGGACGGCACGCTGAAGGTCCGTTTATCGCCTGCGAGCTGACTCCGGCTAACGCCCATACGCTTAATGAACTGATCGCCCAGGCCCAGGGCGGAACGCTGGTCTTAAGTCACCCCGAGCATCTGACTCACGAGCAACAGCATCAGCTGGTACAGCTGCAGAGTCATGAGAAGCGGCCTTTTCGCCTGATTGGTATCGGTAGCGCTTCGCTGGTGGAGTTGGCCGCCAGCAGCCAGATAGTGGCGGAACTCTATTACTGCTTCGCGATGACGCAAATTGGCTGCCAGCCTCTGTCAAAGCGACCTGATGATATCGAGCCGCTGTTTCATCACTATTTGCAAAAAACCTGTCAACGGCTGAATCATCCCGTCCCGGAGGTGGATGCTGGTCTGTTGAAGGGGATGATGCGCCGGGTGTGGCCAAATAACGTTAGCGAACTGGCGAACGCCGCCGAGCTGTTTGCAGTGGGGGTATTACCACTTGCAGAAACGGTTAATCCGCTGATGCACATCGGCGAGCCGACGCCGCTGGATCAGCGGGTTGAGGACGTCGAACGGCAGATCATCACCGAAGCGCTGAATATCCACCAGGGACGTATTAATGAGGTGGCGGAGTATCTGCTGATACCGCGTAAAAAACTTTATCTCAGAATGAAGAAGTATGGTCTGAATAAAGAGCACTACAAAGGGGTTTAGGGCATCTTGTCAGACGATGGTTGAAAATTATGAGGACAGATACAGATTATAAATGCCTTCAAGTCAGCAGAGGCGATTTATGTTATTGTGACTGCTTAAATTTCCTTAAAAGGTGTGACTGTTGAACATGCGAATATTGACTGTGGTTGATTATGATGAGATGTGGCCGACTTTATTTGAGAACGAACGTACTCTGTTGCAGATGACGCTTGGTAAAGTGATATCCCGGATTCATCATATTGGTAGCACCTCGGTGCCTGGATTATCAGCTAAGCCAGTAATAGATATATTAATCGAAGTTGCTAATCTTGAAGAACTGGACAGTTTGAATCAGGCAATGGAGGGTGTAGGATATACTGTGCGTGGTGAAAACGGCATTTTAAATCGTAGGTACTTTACAAAAGGTGGAAATCAGCGTAGTCATCATATCCATGCGTTTGCCACCGGGGATGCTCAAATCATAAAACACCTGGCATTCCGTGATTACCTTATTAAACACAATGACGTAGCCATTCAGTACGCTTTAATGAAAAAAAGCGCGATGTTATTATGTGAAAATGACAGCCACCGATACAGCATTTATAAAGCGGATTTCATTCAGAAACATCTTCGTATGGCGCTTATTCGCGGGCTGGGACATTGCGACTGCGCAGTCAGTCGCCACGGCCCGTCATTTCCTGGGCCTGGTCGCCGAGCAAAGTCTTTATAATCTGACAGCCCGCACCATTGAGCTGGAGGTCATTCCCGCATGCCGCCATTTTGGCCTGGGGTTGATCCCCTGGAGCCCGCTTGCCGGAGGGCTGCTTGGCGGCGTACTGAAAAAGATGGCAAGCGGGCGCCGTGCCAGGCCCGCGTTTGCCCGTCTAATCGAACAGTATCGTCCGCAGCTGGAAGCCTACGAGGGATTATGTGAGGACCTCGGCGAAACCCCCTCCGATGTGGCCCTGGCGTGGCTCCTGCAGAATCCTGTCGTTACCGCTCCACTGATTGGGCCTCGTACGGTCGAACAACTCCAGCAGGCTCTTCACGCAACGACAGTCACGCTATCAGACGACACCATGAGCTGTCTCGACGAAATCTGGCCCGGCCCCGGGGGAGAAGCGCCCCAGGCTTATGCCTGGTAATGACCAAATTAATGAATCCTTTCTTCGTTATAGGGAGTTCCAGTTTATGAGCAAGATGATGCATGACCAGCCTTCTACTGCCGTACCCGCTTCCCGGGACCGGCGCAATTTTCTGATCGCCGGCGCCGGTCTGGCTTTGGCCGCAACCACCCTTGGCAGGAGCGGCGCCGTGATGGCGAAACCGGCTGGTCAGGACACGCCGAACGCCCCTTCGGATGCTGCTCCCGTCCGGAAGGAAACCTTAACCACGCGTAAACTCGGCTCGCTGGAGGTGTCCAGCATGGGACTCGGGTGCCTGCCGATGGTGGGTTATTACGGCGGAGGTCCGCGCGATCGTAAAGCCATGGTTTCGCTTATCCGGGCAGCCTTCGAACAAGGTATCACGTTCTTTGATACTGCCGAGGTCTACGGCCCCCATCTCAGTGAAGAATTTGTCGGGGAAGCACTGGCCCCTGTTCGCGATCGTGTGGTGATTGCCACCAAGTTCGGCTTCGGCGTGGAGGAGGGGAAGCCCACTTCCCTTAACAGCCATCCTGACCATATCCGCCGCGCCGTAGAAGGCTCGCTAAAGCGTCTGAAAACGGACCACATCGATCTTCTCTATCAGCATCGCCCCGATCCGAATGTGCCGATCGAGGATGTGGCGGAAACCGTGAAGGCGTTGATCCAGGAGGGTAAAGTGAAACACTGGGGACTGTCGGAAGCGAGTGCCAGGACAATTCGCCGCGCACATGCGGTACTCCCTGTGACTGCGGTGCAGAGTGAGTATGCCATGTGGTGGCGGGAACCAGAGACGCGGATATTTCCAACGCTCGAAGAGCTGGGTATCGGTTTCGTACCTTACTGCCCGACTGCCCGCAGCTTCCTTGCCGGAGCAGTCAATCCAAGCCAGCGGTTCGACAGCACCGATCGGCGGCATAACCTGCCACGCTTCCAGCCCGATGCCCTGGCCAAAAATATGGTGCTGCTTGAATTCGCGCAGTCGTGGGCCCGTCGCAAAAACACCACTCCGGTTCAGTTCGCGCTGGCCTGGGTAATGGCCCAGCGGCCCTGGATTGTCCCTATCCCGGGTACGACGCAATATCCGCACCTGATAGAAAACAGCGGCGCACCGCAAGTCCGGTTGACGGACAGCGAGCTACGCGAAATCGATGCGGCGCTTGCCAAAATCCCATTGCAGGGCGGCCGCGCCGATCCGTTTACCGAAAGTCAGTTTGATAAAAGTTAATACCTGCTGTCACAGGGAGACTGCAGGTGAAGTCTCCCTCTGTATTATTGCCGGGGATAAAACACATGAATGGACTAAATCATAACGCGCTTACATGCAGTGCCGTCCCCATACCGCCCTGGGAGCGTTCTCTTCAGACCGTGGAGGCCCAGCCGTACTTCAACGTTTCACAGGCGTCGCTCGTGCTCGAAGGGGCTGTTTTCGATCGGAACAATAACCTGCTGTTTGTTGATGTGGCGACGGGGCGCGTGTTTAAGCTAACCCCGGAGCGGCAGCTTTCCATTGTCCTTAAGGAGAATTCATTCGGTGCTTCCGGCCTGGCGGTACACAAAGATGGACGGATCTTTATCGCCTCGGTGGGCGATATGCAGCGAGGTTCTGTCCGGGCTATCGAACCCGACGGCATCCGTGAGCAGATGATTGTTGCCCCTGATACTGGATTTCTTGTCAACGACCTGGTCTTTGATAATCAGGGCGGATTTTATTTTACTGACAGCCGGGGAAATTCAGCCGATCCACAGGGTGGGGTGTTCTACGTTAGTCCCAATGTCGGGTCAATTCATGCCATCCTGCCTGGACTCGCGGTCGGGAACGGCATAGCGATTGACCCCGCCGGCTCTCAGATATGGGCCACAGAACACGCTAAAAACAGGCTTCATCGCTTAAGACTGTCAGACGCCACTACGGTCGCCCCGTTTGGTTCAGTGGTTACCTATCAGTTCACCGGGCCGGCGCCAGACGGGGCCCGTGTCGACAGCGAAGGCAATGTATATGTGGCCATCTCAGGCCAGGGCCGCGTCATGGTCTTCAACCGCAACGGACTGCCTATTGGGCAAATTGTGCTGCCTGACCGCGACAAAGGCCGTAACCTTAAATCGACAAGCCTGGCGATCCGCCCCGGGCATCGCGAGTTGTTTATTGTCGCCAACAGCGGGACCGAACCTGGTGGCGCGATGATTTTTCGATCGGGCGCATACGCGCCGGCACCGTTTCCCTTTTCACATCAGTGACCGGGAATGAGTGGTCTGGGAGACCCGGCAACGCCGGGCCAGGGCAGGGTTTTAATAGTTCTGGATCGCTGAAGGCGGCGTGAGGGAAGGCGGCGTATCCGGAAGCGGGGGAATGATCCCGTCAACGGGGTGCGGCAGATAGCGAGCTTCCAGTTCCGTGATTTCGGCATCGCTAAGTGAAAAGTCCAGCGCGCTGATAGCCGTGGAAAGATGTTCTGGTTTCGTTGCGCCAATGATTGGTGCTGTGATGACGGATTTTGATAACAGCCAGGCAATTGCAACATGAGCTCTTGGCACCGCGTGCTTTTCGGCAATGCTGGCAACAACATCAATCACGGGCTTATCCAGAAGGGCTGCGTTCTCATACATTTTTAACGCAAAGGCATCGTTTTGCGTTCGTCGGGACGTGACACTCCAGTCGCGCGTGAGCCTGCCGCGTGCCATCGGACTCCAGGGGATCACCCCAACGCCCTGGTCTTCACACAGGGGCAGCATCTCGCGCTCTTCTTCCCGGTAAAGCAGGTTGTATTGCGGTTGCATCGTGATAAATCGGGTCCAGCCGTTACGCTCAGCGGTATGCTGCATTTTTGCAAAGCGCCAGGCTTCCATAGAAGATGCGCCGATATAACGCGCTTTTCCTGCTTTAACGACGTCATGCAGAGCCTCCATGGTCTCTTCAACAGGCGTGGAGTAGTCAAAGCGATGAATCTGAAAGAGATCCACATAATCCATGCCTAAGCGCATCAGGCTATCGTCAATAGACTGAAAAATGGCCTTGCGGGAAAGAAACCCGGTATTGGGTGAGTTGCGCCACGGAAAGAAGGTCTTTGTCGCTACAACGATCTCGTCGCGTCTGGCCATCTCTCTCAGCGCTTTTCCTGTAATTTCTTCTGAACTACCGCCCGAGTAGATATTCGCGGTATCAAAAAAATTAATGCCGGCTTCAAGCGCCTGACGAATGAGCGGTCGTGACGCCTTTTCATCCAGGGACCAGGGTTGAGGCAACCGTTCAGGTTCGCCATAGCTCATACAACCGAGACAAAGACGGGAGACTTTCAACCCGCTACGACCCAGATTCACATACTTCATTCGGTGTTCCTTCTTTTATTGCCAGCAATTATGTATGTGACAGGGTATTGCACTGGTATGAAGGGAACCAGCATGCGCCATTGAATGGTGTTATGAGTTTTTTTCACAAGTAGACAACATTCTCATACGCCAGCCTAGGCCCAAAGTCGGTATAGCGTTCGCGGATAATATTGAGTGCGTACCGGGCAAGACCATCAAGCAGCTGGTTATTGCTGGGTTATCCACGACGGCGGTTAGGCATACTCAGTGGGCCTGATTGATTGTAACGCGAGAGAAGGCGTCGGCACTGGCGATCGGGAATACCCAGGCGCTGCGCGGCCATCTGAGTGGTCTGACGCTGGTCGACAACGTCATGAATGATTTAGAGTCGGTTAACTTCATCCAAAGTAAAAATGCCGGTGCATGATCCGTCATCAGAATCCTTTGATTGGGAAACTATCTTTAAAAGCAGTGATCGCTGTGGTGAGACTGTAGCGCGGACATGTCTATTTGGTCAGAGACGGACATCTCAATTTAGCTACTGCAATATGAGTGCGCATAATGTATATTATGTTAAATGCAATGTCGTACTCAATAACGTCA
>OGJQ01001269.1_pt1 | contig 13204 bp, 12 predicted proteins | sample 1572261 | NCBI WGS metagenome assembly OGJQ01 (sample SAMEA2582138, study PRJEB24529) | metagenome | biome: Human gut stool | place: China | collected 2011
ATAACCATATTTATAGAGGTTAATCAAATTTCAACAGTTTATTAAAACAAAGCCATTTTGTTTAGAAGATGTAATGTGATTTAATTTAAGATTAATAATTTAAATTTATTTTGTAAATATACGGTTTAAAGACATTATAAGAAGTAAAATAATAAAAATCAGCTATATTAAAAAATATATATAATATAAATAATTTTTATTAATTACTCTGTTTAGTAAATATATAGAAGAAAAGTATACATAATTTATAAGGATATCCTTATTATTTACTATTTATAAGCCATTATACAAATATGGTATATACATGGGTAATTTACAATACAAAGAAAAAAGTCTATAATAAGACTAAGGGTACTAAAGATGAAAGAGTTTAGATAAAAAATAGATTAGGAATGGTAGGCAGTTATATGGATAACATTACAAAACAGACAACAATTAATGTAAATGAAAAAGCAAATTTACACGTTATTGCTTTAAATATATAGCTCCACAAAAGGCTGATAATATTAAGGCAGAAGTTTTGAAGATTGAGAAATAATTGAATGGAGCTTTTATTAATATATATATTTAAAAATTAGTAATTAATGGGGTGGATAAATATGTTTAACTCAAATTTAAAGAAAGAGAATATAAAAAGATTAGAAGGTAGTGTAAAGATATATGATGATGTAATTAATGAAACTAAAGAAAGTAGTACAAAATTATATGATATAAGATTGAAAGCAGTTAAATTAATAAGAATTGTTGAGAGTTATATAAATACAATTGCAAATACACCTAAATATTTTGAAAAAGAACTAGATGATATTGGTTTAATTGTAAATAACTTCAATGCTGCATTAACAGAAATACAAAATCAAAGTGAAAAAACAACTAAAGTTAGTGGAGGTGTAGCAGGTGCAGGAGTAGCTGCTGGAGCTGGAGTAGCAGCATTTGCACCAACGGCAGCAATGGCAATAGCAACAACATTTGGAACCGCCTCTACAGGAGTTGCAATATCTTCACTTTCAGGTGCAGCAGCAACTAATGCAGCTTTAGCTTGGTTAGGTGGTGGTGCTTTAGCTGCTGGAGGTGGTGGAATGGCTGCTGGAAATGCGTTATTAGCACTAGCTGGACCTGTAGGATGGGCAATTGGAGGCACTGCGTTAGCAGGAAGTGCTTTATTTGCAAGTAGTAAGAATAAAAAAATTGCAGAAGAAGCACGTAATAAGGCAATTGAAGTAGAAAAGATGACTAGAAAATTTAAAAGGATTAATTCAGAAATATTAGAGATTCACACACTTACAGTTGAACATGGAAAAGGCATAAATAAAATATATCAAAAGCTTTTAAAAACTGAAAAAACAGATTATAACGCATTTACTCCAGATGAACAATACGAATTAGGAGCTTTAGTTAATGATACAAAAGCATTTGCAAAATTATTAAATAGAGTTGTAACGCAAGATTAGGAGAAATTATAAATGAAGTCAGCAACAAATAATACTGTTAATCAAGGTATTGGAGCATATGTAGAATATATAAATTCCGTTAGAGCAGATGAACTTCAAGGGGTATTAGGTGAGATTGCAAATAAACTTAATGAAGAATTAACACAGCAAGATATAAATTTGATTAAAGCATTAAAATATGTTGATAATGTAAGGGATTTTGTATCCAAACCAAATGAAATTTTGGGAAGTGAGCTCACTAAGCATGGAGAAATTGCGGAACAAATAGATGTAAATATAAATAATGCAAGATGTGTATTAAATGGACTAAAGGAAAGATTTACATTTGAAGGTGTTGGAAGAACCGCTCCAGAAGATTATTTGGATGGAGTACAAGCAGTTCAGTCAAAATTTTATAATGGGTTGAATAATACATTAAGGGCAGTATTAGAGCATAAAGAAAAGTATCAATACTTTGGAAGTGATGGGCAATCATATTATAGTATTCCAAAAGATTATTATGAAACTATACAAAAAATATTAAATGGTGAGAATGTAGATAATCTTAATGGAAGAACTATTGAAACTGCAAAAAAGTTAATAGAAGAAATTGAGAAACAAACTAATAGACCTTTTAATGATGTTGTTAAGCCAAGTATTAGTGATTATTCAGATGTGCAGCTTGGAAAAGTTAATGAGACTCTAGATAATGAACAAGCTTCTTTAAGCAATCAAGCAGATGCTAATAAAGAAGTTTTAAAAAATAATGCTAAAAATGATAAAGCTAAAGCTATAGACAATTCAGGTCCATCTGTTGCAGAAGCGGCTAAGGTAACAGGAGTAGCGGCTGCTGTAAGTGGGGGAATGAGCTTTATCATATCAGTTGCGAGAAAGAAAAAGGAAGGTAAGAGTATTACTCAATTTACAGCTGATGATTGGAAGGATATAGGTATAGATACTGGTAAAGGTACATTAAAAGGAGGAGTTAGTGGGCTATCTATTTATTAAACTTTAACTAATTTTGCTAATACACCAGCTCCATTAGCTAGTGCATATGTATCAGCTGCATTTGGAGTTGTTAACTTGGCTAAGCAATATAGAAATGGAGAAATAACATCAAGTGATTTTATAGAAAATAGTCAACTGGTATGCATGGATTCAGCCATTTCTGCAATAGGTGCTGGATTGGGTTCAGTAATAATACCAGTCCCTGTGTTAGGTGCGGTAGTTGGGAGTATAGTAGCTAATACAATGTCTTCTATATCTAAGGATTACTTAGAAAAAAAAGAACAAGAATTAATTGGTGAGTATAATAGAAAATATATGATAGAAATAGGTAAATTAGATAATGAGCATGCAATAATTCTATCTAAAATTATGCAAGAGTATTATATGTTAGGAGAAATAACTATTATGGCTTTTGATTTTAATCTTAATTCTAAGTTGAGATTTGAAAAAAGTATAGATCTTGCAAGATTGCATAATGTTAATGAAGATGAAATATTAAAAAACAAATATGATATTGATAGATATTTTTTAGACTAATATAAATTTAATTAGTTACAAAAGATAATAAATAGACCTATAAAAACTAAGTTTTCACTGAGTTTTTATAGCTCTATTTCAAATTTATTAGAATTGTCATAAATCTAAACATAATACTTGTATTAAGAGGTTAACTTCGTCTCCCTCAAATAGGATTTGTAAAAAACTTTGTAGCAAGCAGTCCAAGGGACTGCGAATATCACTGATGGTTTAAAAATATTCCAGTTACAAGTTGACAGTTGATGGAAAATTAATCTATAAATATTTTGAATTTATAGATATAATTTATGAAATATAAAATCTAGTATTTTAAATTTTAATATAGTTAATATGATAAGTTTATAATTTATATATTTTGATATATAATAATATATAATTAGGTTCTCTAAGGAGGTATATATGGAGAAAGAAGAAGTTAACTTATATGATATTTTTATGAATTATTCATATAGTGAGATAAAAGATTTATTTAAAAAGGCTAAAACAAAAGAAGAAAAAGATTTCTATATGACTTTAGCAAACATGATGCTACAAAGAGAACAAGCAAAGGTAATAGGTAAATAATATGCTATATAGTTATGAATTATATAGGGGTAAATAATCCTGAAATCGCTAAAGAAAGGGTCAGAATTAGCGTAAGTAAAGGTGGTCACGGAATACCCGATAAGGATATAGAAAGAAGATATTAAACTATGGGATGAGATAAATATATGTGATAATACAGAAATGTTTAGAGAAATAATAGATTTTCAAAATAGTAAAATAGTATGGATAGACAATAAAATACCAACATTGGCTATAAAATTATTAGAAAGGTAATTAGATAAAATAGCATAATTAGATTTTTTATTATCTAATCATGCTATTTTGATTATTATAGTGATTTTTTATTAGAATTCAAAAGATTTATTAGTCATCTAACTTTAGTATTAGTAGTTGTAAATATCCTTTTTCTTTAATAAAAGATATATAACACAAATGGATATATTAACATAATAATACAAATAATGTATAAAATATACATAATATTACGTAAATAGTTAGGGGAATTGAGCGTGGATATAAAGAAGAAGCTAATAGCGGAAGAGAGTAAGATTTTAGATGATAAAATTAATTTAATGAAAAACGAATTATATAAAAATGATAATATTATCAAGAGTTATCCATTACAAGACATAAACACATATAAAAAAATAAATAAATCAGAATATTTTAAAGCTATTAATCAACAAAAGAATTTAGAAAGTGTAATAGAAAATCCTTATTTTGGTAGATTGGATATTGAATATAAAGAAGATAATGAAAAGGAAACTGTTTATATTGGAAGAAGAAGAGTAGATATAGGTGATGATATAATAGTCTATAGTTGGGCTGCTCCTATAGCTGATATATATCAGGAATATAATGGTGGTGAATATAAACGTAAATGTGTAGATAAAGATTCAGGAAAGGAAATTCTTTTAGAAGGAAATATACTAGGAAAAAGAAAAATTTCTATAAATAAAAGTAAAGTTACAGATGTATATAGTTATACTCACATTACAGAAAAAGATGAAGAAGAATTTGTTAGAGATAAGATTGAAAATAGTAAAACTGATAAATTAGGAGTAATTATTGAAACAGTTCAAAAAGATCAAAATAAAATAATTAGATTACCAATAGAAAAAAATATAATAGTTCAAGGTTGTGCTGGAAGCGGTAAAAGTTCAGTTGCATTTCATAGGTTAGCATATTTAGCATACAATTATAATTTAAAAGATAATGAATTATTAGTTATTTCTCCAAATAAAATTTTCCAAGGCTATACTTCTAATATCTTAATGGAATTAGGGTCAGATTTTAATGTTCAGCAGTATACTTTTAAAGAATTTGCTGAGGTAGTTTTAAAAAGAAAAATAGAAAATAATATTATAAATAATGATGAAACATACAAAGAGCAATTAATTTTAAAAACAAGTAAGAGGTTTAAGTTGGTTTTAGACAATTATATAAACTATTTGGAAGATAATTTTATACCAAAGGATAATATAGTTATAGATGATTTTAGATTAATAGATAGTAACGAGGTAAAGTCAATTTGGCGTAATCAATTTGGAGCATATAAAATTAATGATAGAATTGATAAGTTTAAAGTATATTTAGAGAATTATTTAAAAGATAGATTAGAACAATATATTAAATCATTAGAAAAAAGCTATATTTCTAATATGAATATATTAACTAAGTATAATAAGAGTCCAGTAATATATAATGAAATATTAAAATTAACTAGAGAAGAACAAGAAATAAGAATAAAAAGATTAAAGAAACAATTTACAGCTATTATTAATGGCTATATTAGCAATTTTAAAAAGATTGATGTAGTAGAAAAATATAAAGAATTATTGAGAGATAAAGATTTATTAAATTCAATGTCAAAGCTTATTATTTATAAAACTAAAATAGGTATTATTACAAGTAATATAACTGATAACATAATAAATGATATAGATTGTATTCCTATAATGTATAGGTATTACAAGATAAATGAAAATAAAAATAAGTATAGACATATAGTTATAGATGAATGTCAAGATTTAAGTTATATAGAGATAGCTGTTATAGAAGGATTAACACAATCTTTTAGTTTAGTAGGAGATTTTAATCAAAGAATAAATATAAATAAGTGTACTGTATCTTTAGAAGAAATAAATGATATGTTTAAAAAATACACCTTCTTTGAAAGTTACTGTCTTAATAATAGTTTTAGAAATTCTATGTCAATTACAAACTATTCAAATGCAATTTTAGATGAGTATTTTATTAATAAAGAATCTATTCCAGTGGCGTTTAATAGAGAAACTACTAAGCCAAAAGTGTATTCAAAAATAGGAAGAAGCCAAACAATAAAAGCAATTGCAGAGAATATTAATAGCAAAAGTAGTGAAAATAAAAATATTGCAGTAATACTTAAAACTGAAGCATCAGCAAGGGAGTATTACACTGAATTATCAAAAGTATTAAATAATAAAAGTATTAATTTGATAGATAATGAGTATTGCAAGTATAAAAAAGGTATAAATATATTATCAGCAAGTTTAAGTAAAGGATTAGAATTTGATTATGTAATCATTGTCAATGCAAATGAGTTTGAAAATAACGAAGAAGATAGAAGATTATTGTATATTGCAGCTACTAGAGCATTGCATGAATTAGAGATTTATACTGAGAGTAAGGAATGCTTTATAACTTCTATTGATAAAAATTTATGGGAAAGTAAGTTTAGATTGTCTATTGATCCTATTAATGAGGCATTAAGAATTACTATTATAAAAACTTTAACGGATGGGTTTGGAAAGCTTCCACAAGAATATATAGATTATGTATATAATATGGACAGTTTAAGTGAGTTATCTAGATTCGTAAGTAAGTTAGAGGGAGTCGAAGATATAGACAAGCTTTTTAAGGAAGAGGGGATTATTATAGTACAAAAAACAATATAAGTTTACGAAGATGAAAAAAAATTTCAATGAAGCTAGTGTAATATAGAAACTGAATGTGAGATAGAACATCTAGATAAGTTAATTTGTAAGATTAAAGGCAGAGGTAAATTTGCAACTGCAAATCAATTGGATGTATTTTAAAAATAAAAGATTAAAAATAGTTTTAGAGTTAATGTTTAGGTTATTAAGCATTAACTCTTTTTATAGTGTTTAAAGACCGGTAATTTTAAAATTACTGGTCTTTAAAATATGTATAATCAACATTAAGAACTTCAGCTATTTCTTTTATAGTTTCTGTTTTAGGTATTCGATTTCCTTGTTCCCAATTACAAACGCTAGTAAAGCTCTTATTCAATAAATTAGCAAATTCATGTTGATTTAGATTTCTCTCAAGTCTAAGATATCTTAATTTTTGAGCAAATGTATCTAATTCCATATCTTGTAGTATAATAGTATTAATATTAAACTTTATTGCTGAAAACAATGTTGCAAAAGTTGCACTTTTGTACACACTGCACATGCTGTATGGTTGGATTTGCAATAATTGGAGTGAATCTGGAAGTAGAGAATCTACTTTTTTTTTACGTCTCCACTTCCAATGAAATATACTGTTACATCTTGAGTATTACCATCCCATAGAATCTTATCTACTAAAACACCTATTAGGAGTCTTTGTTCATTAGAATCTAGTTTTCTTATATCAGCACACTTTTCTAGTAAGCTTTCTATAAAGTCTAGGTCTAATTTCTTGTAGTTTGAATCTTCGATTTATTTTGAGATTTTATCTCATTCTTGTTGTAACTCTTGCATTTCATTTTTAGTGGCTCGTATTCTTTGTATTATTATATCGTCTAGATCATCAGCAACTGCTAACTTATCTACCAGATTATTTAGAATTTTTTGTTTAGCCTCAATGTCTTTTTGAATTGAATTTTGCTTTAGTTTTATATCATTATTTTTCTTTACTGCGTCATTTTTCTTTTTAAGGCTTTGGATATAGCTTTTCTTATTTTTGCCTAGCTTTTCTAGCTCTAAGAGTAATAAGTTCTCTACCTCTTTTACCTTTAAATTTTTATTTTTGCATAGTTCACTTTTTGATTTCTTTTTTAATGAGCAGGAGTAGTAGTATTGTCTTTTTCCTGTATCTTTTTTTATATTTCCATGAAATACCTGCATGTAGTTATTACAGTGAGCACAATAAATTTTTCCAACATGTTTTGCATTGTGGGTTCTTGCCTTTTTAGGGAAAGAACCTCTATTGCCCTTAAATTGCTCTTGGACTGCAATCCATTTATCTGCATCAATTATGCCAGGGCAATCACTTATTGCAGCTATCCAATTTTCTTTATCATTTGATATTTTAGTTGTTTTTCCGTTTCTAGTTACTTGCTTTGTCTTATTGTAGCTAAGATAGCTATGTTTGCCATCAGGTTCACCATATACATTCCATCCGTCATCCTCAAGCCACCTCTTAAGTTCAGGGGAGCTTATTGCATAAACAGGATTGCTTAAGATTACCTTTAATGATGTTTTTTCAAGAAGGATATTTTTATTTGATTTAATGTTGTGAGAAGCAAAGTAAACTTCTGTCTTATGTAATGATCCTTCTCTTAGATAGGTATCATAAATTAAGTTAACTAATTGTAGTTCTTCATCATTTTTTACAAGCTTAACTAATTTTCTTTCATTACCTTCTTCATCAATATAAGATGAGCTTTCACTATTAAAGCCAAGTGGAGTTCTACCTCCAGACCATTTTCCTGACTTAGCTAGTTCAACCATATTATCCTTTACACGCTCAGCAATGGTTTCACGCTCTAGTTGGGCAAATACTGATGCTATGTATATCATAGCCCTTCCCATTGGAGTAGTTGTATCAAATTGTTCCTTAATACTTATAAAGTCAACTCCATAACTTTGAAGCTCTTCTAAGGTAGTTGAGAAGTCTGATACATTTCTACTAATTCTATCAAGCCTATAGCAGATTAAAATATCAAATTTTTCTTTTTTTATATCACTAAGAAGCTTTTGGAACCTTGGCCTGTTTATATTTCCACCAGAAAATCCTTCATCTTCATAAATGATATATTCAAGGTCATTATTTATATAATGAGTTTCTATATAGTCCTTACACATTTGGATTTGGTTTACTATGGAATCACCTTTTCCTGTATATTTACTTTTTCTTGAGTAAATAGCAATTTTCATCTAATCACCTCGGTTTAGTATATGCAATATTATCATAAATTAAATATATTTTAATTTTACTTTAATAAGTTCTATGTGTAAATTTTCTATAGTAGCCATTTCTTCAATTGTATTATGTTTATATTCATGTTTCTCTTAGTAGACTTTATAAATAGTAAAAAGCTAACTCAAAAAGAAATGGATAAAAAGTTAGGATACCCTGAGATATTATTCTAAGATTGAACTTGGACTAAGAAATCCAAGCTATAATTTTATGGAGAAATTCAAAGCTAACTTTGGTCATGAATGTATTTATGAGATTTTTTTAGAAGAAATAACACATAACGTGTGATTATGTATTTCATGGTAACAAGAAGAAGTGTACAAGCATAGTATAGATTATTAATTTATAGGAGGCGAGATAGTGACGATTACATGTATTTATCCAGAGGATATGAGTATTTTAGAAAACAAGTTAATAGATACATTAACAGATATTGCAATACAAAAGTTTACTTCTGAGGAAATAGATTTAATTGTTGATTATCTTGAGGAAAATGATTGTAAGTACTTCGATTAACTTATGAAAAATTGGCTAATTAGCCTTAAGCAATAAGAATTAACTTTAATGAAGAGTTACATTGAAAATATAAAGTTTGAAATAGAGATTTTAAGCAATATGATGATTTGGATTAGGGTTGATTTCAGTGCTCTTAAAGGTGAAGAGGTTACATGGTTGAATTAAGAGATATTAATACTTTGAAATTAGTTTTAGAACTAGAGTGAAGGGAATATGTAAAAGGCACATACCTTACAGAAGAAGAATTTAGTAAAATACAAGTTTCTAAAAATGGGACAAGATTTTAGATATATTAAATATGAGAATTAAAAACTTTAGGAAGAGGAATGGACTTGATGAATTAAAATATATAGCAGTTTTAGAATATAGAGAAGCTACAGATGATAAAAGAACAAAAACAAGAATCCACCATCATATTATAATATCTGGCATGGATAGAGATAAGGCAGAAGAATTATGGGGAAAGGGCACAGCTAATGCAAATAGAATGCAAGCTAATGAACTAGGCTTTGAAGAATTAGCAAATTACCTTTCAAAGGATCCTAGAGGAAAGAAAAGATGGAGTCAATCTAAAAATATAGTTATACCATTGCCAAAGATTAATGATTATAAGTATTCAAATAAAAAATTATATGAGCTATCACAAAACCAAGGGGAAAGAGAAGTCTTTGAGAAGCCTTATCCTGGGTTTATTTATACTGGACATGATGTTGTGTTTAATGATGTTGATGGAGGGATTTATGTTTATATAAAGATGAGAAGAGTTGAGTAGTATACGTAATGAATATATGTATTGGCTTATATAATGCATTTTGTGCAAAAAAGCTAAACATAACAGATATATTACTTGAATTGACAATAAAAAGAATAAGAAAAGTTAATTTAATGTAAGATATTTTGGGAAAAGTATTGATTTTAAGGAAATTAATAGAATTCAACTACTGGAAATGGTATATTATAGTTAGTAACTTTATTTTAAAATTATATAAAATAAGCAAGACATTTATGCTTAATATACGTAGGCAGTTTTATTCTAGATAACTTAGATTAAGAAGGAAGAGGAGGGGAAAAACGTGGCTAAAGCTAAAAGTTGGGAGAGTAATTATGATATTTTAAATGAATTAGGTGAAGGAGGAAATGCAAAAGTATATCATGTTAAAAGTAAAGAAAATGGGGAAGAATATGCATTAAAACAGTTATATACAGGTGGGCAAGAAAAAAAGGGAAGATTTATTGATGAAATTAATGTTATAAAAGATAATTGCAGAGAGATAGAAGGAATTATTCCTATATATGATTTTTCTATGGAGGAATACTGGTATACGATGCCTATTGCAAAACCTGTGATGGATTATATTACTGAGAATGAACCCAATATTAAAGAAATAGTTCAAGGAATTATCCAATTATGTGATACATTAGAAAAGCTTCATGAAAAAGACATTTCACATAGAGATATTAAACCTTCAAATATCTATTATTATAAAAGTAGATTTAGTTTTGGTGATTTTGGATTAGTTGAATTTCCGGAAAATATAAATAAATTCACAAAATCTGATAAGGGGCTTGGAGCAATATTCACTATTGCGCCAGAAATGAAGAGGAATCCTAAAAGTGCTGATGGTAAAAAAGCTGATGTTTTTTCAGTTGCAAAAACAATGTGGATGTTATTATCTAGAGATGAAAAAGGATTTGATGGAGTATATAGTTATTTGGATTCAAGTCATAGTTTAAGGTATATTGGTAAATATAAAGATACTCACCTTGTAGAAATAGATGAGATTCTTAGAGATGCTACTGATAATATGGCTGAAAGTGGGCTTACGAGAAAAGAATTTAAAATAAGATTAGAAAACTGGTTAACTATATATGCAGACATAGATAAATCTCAAGCTAGTGATTGGAACTTTCTTAATAAACAATTATTTGGGTTAAATCCTCCAGAATCGTCATCTTGGAGGAACATTAATAAAATTGTAGAAGTACTAAATATTATAGGCAAGACTCCAGCGTATAATCATATGATTTTTCATCATAGTGGTGGTTTGGATTTTTCTCATGCTGAAATAGCAGCTGAAGATGGTTGTATTAAGATATATGATATAATAGGATTTTGTCATGTTGTCAAGCCAAAAATATTGCATTTTGAAGGATTTGAAAAAAAATGTAGATGGAATTATTTTTTACTTGAGCTTAATGAAATGAGACCGATTTTTGAAGATGAAAATTATATTGATTATGAATATTTGGTTGAAGACTATCCTGGGCATTATGTATCAGCTCAATATGCTCAATATGGAGTATATGACTATGATACAGGAACCCCTTTACCAAATGGATATAAAATAGTATATAGGTACACTAAAGGAAAGTTCTTAATTGTAATGAAGAGTGGACCATACAATAGAATAAGAGGAACATATGATGGTAGGCATTGTGATTGTGGAGACATTGATTTCAGAGAATATATGAATAATTTAATACGTAGATATGAGGAAGTATATAATTATGCTAAACAAGATAATGAATTAAAACTTTTATCAGACAGAGATTTAGAATATAGAATACTTAACTTAAAAGAATTTAATAAAAATCCTTTCAAAATGGATTCCAAAGAAGTGAAAAATAGCAATGAAGTCAGAATGAAATTTGTTGAACAACAAAATAGTAAAGAGTATATTAAAGAAAATTTTAAGAAGTGGAATTTCAAGACATTATTAAATACATGTGAACTATCTTCTGAAGGAAAAATAAAATTTGTTTTTGTATTTAAATCTCCAAGTGATCAGTTTTCATTTAAAAATCTAAAAGAAGTGGATAATTATCTTTGTACAGACGGATATATAAGAAAATTGAATTCTCCATTAGATAATGAGTGTTATTGCATTGATGATAGAGAGTTAGTGATAGGATTAAAAAATAGACTTGAGCAAAAAATATCCTCAATACTAAAAGATAACGATTTGGCAGAATTAGATGAATATGAAAATTGTTTCGAAATTGAACTTTTTAAGGGTGGCAAGCCTATTCATTTATTTACAAAAGAAGAAATTGAGGAAGAAATGAGAAAAGCAGATGATAGATTTAACAATCAACTTGTTATTGACGAATATGGATATGCTAAAGTAATTAAAAATAATGGGTTTGGCTACTTGTTTCCAGTAAGGCATGAATCATGGCATGCAGGTAATATATATGTTGGTAAATACTCAAGATTGTCTACATTAGAGGATGATTACATATCATCACTACAAGGATGGTTGCTATATTTAGAAACAGGTAGGAAACAAATGATGGATTATGTTCATGAAAATAGAAACGAAGAAGAATTATTAAAAGAGATAAAAAAATTCTATTAAAATTAAAAAAATTAATGTTATAACAATTATTGAGTTATTAGGAAGTTGTAGCTATTAATATTTAATAAAATCTAGATAGATGTGTGCCTAACTCTTTATTTTGATTATATGTTATCAATTAGATAACATATAACAGTAGCGGTAGAAATTAGGTGTTTCAATTTCTAAATTACAACTAAATGTTAATTTAGGAATTGAAATTAAAATCTATCAGTTTTTATAAATGTCAAAAGGCATTGGATTTCGAATCCAATGCCTTTTGACTAGTTAAGATCCCATTTTGTAACTTCTCTTTGTACAACTTGAGCACTGTATTTACTAATTAATGCACCTTTACTTGTTCCAAAGATATTGCTTGTGATAATAGTGCCCATTAGTGCTATTACATCTGAATTTGTAAGTCCAGGTTTTACATCAGAAATTGTAATTGAACTCTTTTCACCACTCTCACATATAAAGACCATTTGTAATGAGTATTCCATGGCTTCTCATCCCTTCTATAAGATTTTCATTAATAAAGATAAGCATTGTCTACTAGTACAGAGATTTCATTAACTAAGGTGTCTCGAGTTTCATTAGCTAACACTAATTTAATTGCATCTGCAACGGTTGCTAAAGCTT
>OGJQ01001284.1_pt1 | contig 13063 bp, 10 predicted proteins | sample 1572261 | NCBI WGS metagenome assembly OGJQ01 (sample SAMEA2582138, study PRJEB24529) | metagenome | biome: Human gut stool | place: China | collected 2011
TGGTCTCTTCGATCTGCTTCTTGATCTGTGCGATTCTGGACTGTAATGCTTCCTTGTCGCCCTCACCGTCTACGATCACGGTGTTCTCTTTCTGAACCTTAACGGATTTTGCACGACCCAGCATATCCATTGTGGTATCCTTCAGCTCATAACCAAGTTCGGAACTGATCACGGTACCACCGGTCAGGATTGCAATATCCTCCAGCATAGCTTTTCTTCTGTCACCATAGCCGGGAGCCTTAACTGCTACTACATTGAAAGTACCACGCAGTTTGTTGACGATCAGAGTGGTCAGTGCCTCACCCTCTACATCCTCAGCGATGATCAGCAGCTTAGCGCCGGACTGAACGATCTGCTCTAACAGGGGCAGGATCTCCTGAATGTTGGAGATCTTCTTATCAGTGATCAGAATATAAGGATTATCCAGAACTGCTTCCATCTTATCCATATCGGTTGCCATGTAAGCAGAGATATAACCTCTGTCAAACTGCATACCTTCTACCAGATCCAGTTCGGTCTGCATGGTCTTGGACTCTTCAATGGTAATAACACCGTTGTTGCTTACCTTCTCCATAGCATCTGCAACCAGCTGTCCTACTGCTTCATCTCCTGCGGAGATTGCTGCTACTCTTGCGATGTGCTCCTTACCGTTTACCTTCTGGCTCATCTTACCGATGGTTTCTACTGCACATGCAGTTGCTTTCTTCATACCTTTTCTCAGGATGATGGGGTTAGCACCTGCTGCCAGGTTCTTCATACCTGCATTTACCATAGCCTGTGCCAGAACGGTTGCTGTGGTAGTACCATCACCGGCTACATCGTTGGTCTTGGTAGCTACTTCCTTTACCAGCTGTGCACCCATGTTCTCGAATGCATCTTCCAGCTCGATCTCTTTTGCAATGGTAACACCATCGTTGGTGATCAGGGGTGCACCGAAGGACTTATCCAGTACTACGTTTCTTCCTTTGGGTCCTAAAGTTACTCTTACGGTATCTGCCAGCTGGTTGACACCAGCCTCTAATGCTGCACGGGCTTCTGCGCCGTATTTAATCTCTTTTGCCATAATAATCAGCCTCCAATTTATTTGCTCTTAGTCTTAATTTCTTTTTAGGTTTTGCTTTTACTGAATAATTGCAAGGATGTCGCTCTGCTTTACGATAATATACTCTTCGTCATCCAGCTTTACTTCGGTTCCGGAATATTTGGAATAGATGACCTGATCGCCAACCTTAACTTCCATCTTGACTTCCTTGCCGTCTACAACACCGCCGGGGCCTACTGCTACGACTTCTGCCTGCTGGGGTTTCTCCTTATTCTGACCGGGGAGTACGATACCGGACTTGGTAGTCTCCTCTGCAACTAACTGCTTTAATACGACTCTGTCACCTAACGGTTTCAAATTCATGATAACTGCCTCCTTAATAGCTATTTAAAAATATTATTACTCGTTTTCATTTGTTAGCACTCATTTTTATCGAGTGCTAATTGCTATAGCTTATATTAGTTTTATATGCCCAGTTTTTCAAACGTATTCACAACTATTTAAAATCTCTATTCTCCTTTTTTCTCTCATTTTCTCATTTTATCTTTCGTTTTTATATAGCATAAGTGAAAATACGATTTAATATTTCGTTTATAATTATAAAAAAGAATCTCGCTTATTTCCTATGAATTAAAAAAACAGCCCGATGCTATCACCGGACTGTTTCCCATACTTACCTATAAAATTGATTTACTTTATGCTGTTTTGGCATCGTCATGGTATTTCTGCCACTTCTTCTTATAAATAAAGTAACAGGGAATTCCTACGAATACCATTCCACCTAAAATATTACCGATGGTAACGGGAATAAAGTTGTTCAGACTGTGAAGTATCGTCAGTCCCTGAATCTGCTCTGCCGTCAATCCGTATGCTTCCTGTGCTTTCGCCACGTAAACAGGATTCTGCGCAGCCATCATGCCAACGGGAATGTAGAACATATTTGCAACGCAGTGTTCGAAGCCGCCGACCACAAACGCCATGATCGGGAAGAAGATCGCCCAGACCTTACCTACGATATCCGTAGCTGCCACTGCCATCAGGATAGCAATACATACCAAAATATTACACAGAATGCCTGAGGTGATTCCCTTCAGGGGAGAAATGCCCACTTTGCCGACTGCCACCTTGATGGCATAGGCACCCAGCAGCCCTCCGGTGTAATCCAGATTACCGGAAAAGTAGATCAGGGTATCAATGATCAGGGCGCCGATCAGATTGCTGAAGTACACCACGATCAGGTTGCGGATACATTCGAACCACGTTACCTTTTTGCCAACCACATCCATGACGATCAGGCAGTTACCGGTGAAAAGCTCTCCACCTACAAATACAATGATCATCAGTCCCACGGGGAAGATAATACCTGCCACAAATCGTGCCAGCCCTACATTGTCAATGGCATGTGCCGCGGTGCTGCTGGTGGCTCCGCCCAGCGCGATAAATGCACCCGCCATAATACCTAACAGGATCATCTTGCCTAAAGGAAGATGGGCTTTACCTTCTCCGGCTTTCATGTTGGTATCAATGACTTCTGACGGCGTATTAAAATGCTGTTCCATATAACCCTCATTTCTGCACAGCTCTCATCTGCTGTACTCTCTTAACTCATTTATTCCTTATATTACACTACTTTCATGATAGTAAGCAAGATATTCACTCCATGTATCTGATTATATACATTTCTGTTTTCAAAGTGGAATCTCGTTTACAAAACGGGAAACTCGGATGACTATTGAGCAGCGTCTGATTTTGTCGACAAAGAGTCTTTTTTTGTAATTTTTTTGCTTTTTTTTGCAAAAAAATGCTAGACAAAAGCCAAATTGTGTACTATACTAAACTTGTTCGGTGAGAGCCGAACCGCTTATATAAGTAGATTTCCGGAAGAATTCCCCTTTTACACAATTAAAGTGGCTGCAGGTTTCCCGCCTGCGGCTGCTTTAATTGTGTTATAAGATAGTTTTTAAGCTTTGCTTTAAAATTGCAAAAGTTTTTGCAAAAATTTAAAATTTTCACTTGCTAAGTGATAAGTATCTATGCTATAATAGCTTTCGTCAGTGGTTCAGCTGATACAATTTCATAGGGGAATAGTACAGCGGTAGTGCGGCGGTCTCCAAAACCGTTAACGGGGGTTCGATCCCCTCTTCCCCTGCTTTTAAAAGTCGATGTTATCGGCTTTTTTTATTTCTGATTTTAGATACAATTTCACCCCGGCACGACGTGATTCATAGATCTGCGCCATGCCGGGGTGTTGTCTTTACAGCTATATTGTTATATCTCCTCTTTCTCCGAATCCGGTGCGATCACAGATCCGATGGCGGTCGCGTAATCAGAGTACTCCGGAATGCTGATCTTCACATCCCACAGGCTCTTGAAATCCTCGATGATCTGGCGGCACTCGAAGAATTTAGTCAGTCCGCCGATCAGGATATACTCTTTGATGCCGGTGCTCATAGATGCCAGGATTCCTGCTTGGCAGATATTCTCGATCACCATATGTACAATACCTGCCGCGATATCCTCCGGTTTGGACTGGGCATCTGCCTTACCGAAATTAGAAGCCGTCACATCCAGATTCAGGCCCGGCAGCTTTTCTTTGGCCAGATCTGCGATCCGCAGATCGATCTTCGCCACATCACCCTTACGGGACAACGGCACAATTTCATGAATGTCGCCGGTATTCAGCATGATCGAGGACAGTCCACAGATCGTTCCGCCTCCTAAGCCGACACCACCCAGGTGCTTCATCTCTTTCTCCGTCACTTTGACGAAGAAGCTTCCGGTACCCATACTGATGACAATGACTTCCTTTTTATCCGTAAGATAATATCCTCCGGTGCCTGTAGCAACGAATTCATCCACTTTATAGGTAGGACAGCCGTATACCGCTTTCTCCACATATTTGCTTCCCACACCGGTGATATAGACTCCCTCCACATCAGCCAGTTCCAGATTATTCTCATACAGATATCTTCCGAATGCACCGTAGAGAGATGCCACCTGGCTATCCGCCTTGACCGCCATGGGCGGAAGCATATGTTCTCCTTCAAAAGCTACGATTTTTGTCGTACTGCTACCGATATCGATTCCTATTTTGACAGGCATGTTTTCAACCTCCTCATATCACTTAACTGTTCATCGTCTCATTTCCAGATACATTTCCACAGTTCGAGACCGTCAGCCAAACACTTTATCCACAGCATCCTGTACAGAACTGACGCCAATGACCCGGATCTTACTTCCTTTTTTACACTCTTCCAACGAGACAAGCGGCACCACACATTCTTCGAAGCCCAGCTTCTCTGCCTCTGCCACGCGTTGTTTTGCCATGCTGACTGCCCGGACCTCGCCGCTTAATCCCACTTCACCGAAAGCGACCAGTTTCGGATTCAGTGCCTTATTCCGGAAGCTGGACAGAATCGCCAGCACGATTCCCAGATCGATCGCCGGTTCCTGGATCTTGATACCTCCGGTGATATTCACGTAGGCATCACAGGAAGATAATTGCACTCCGGAACGTTTCTCCAGCACTGCCATCAGGAGATTTACACGGTTGAAATCCGTACCGGTGGTCTGTCTTCTGGGAATTCCGAAATTGCTGTGGCACACCAGCGCCTGCAGTTCGATCAGAAGCGGCCTGGTGCCCTCCATAGTACATGCCACCACAGAGCCACTGGCATTCTCCGGCCGTCCGTTCAACATATATTCCGAAGGGTTCTTCACCTCCGCGAGTCCCGTCTCCCGCATCTCGAAAACACCGATCTCGTTCGTGGACCCGAAACGGTTCTTCACCCCACGCAGGATACGGTAGGAAGCATGTCTGTCCCCTTCAAAATAAAGTACCGTGTCCACCATATGTTCCAACACTCTGGGTCCCGCTACGGTTCCTTCTTTTGTTACATGTCCCACAATAAAAATAGAAATCCCCAATCCTTTTGCCAGTTGCAACAGGATGCCTGTGGATTCCCGCACCTGTGATACGCTTCCCGGTGCTGCAGATACATTTTCATTATACATGGTCTGAATAGAATCTATGATCACGACCTCCGGCTTGCTCCTGCGGATCACTTCGCCGATGATGTCCAGATTCGTCTCACACAGCAGGAGCATATGTTCCGAAAATGTGCCGAGCCTGTCCGCCCGCATCTTGATCTGTACCTTGGATTCCTCTCCGGAGATATACAATACCTTATGTCCGGCCTCTGACAGATTGTGACACACCTGAAGCAGCAGGGTAGATTTACCGATCCCCGGATCGCCTCCTACCAGAGTCAGGGAACCCTGTACGATTCCGCCACCGAGCACCCGGTCCAGTTCTTTTATCCCGGTGAGTGTCTTGTTCTCCTCACGGATCGCGATTTCAGATAATACACAGGGTTCGGAAGCCTCTCTGCGCTCTCTTCTGCTCCCGGTGCCGGTGTTTTTCAATACCGTTTTATCTATCGTCTCTTCCACGAAAGTGTTCCACTCTCTGCAGCCGGGGCATTGTCCCAGCCATTTCGTGGATTCATAGCCACAGTTCTGACAGAAAAAAACGGTGGCTGTCTTACCTTTTGCCATGCTCTCTCCTCAATCGTTATAAAAAAGAGCCCAGACACGAAGTACTACAATATCCTCCGTGTCTGGACTCCTTTGCAGTGCGCCTTTACGCCTCTACGATCTTCACAGGTACTTCCCCTGCTGCTTCCAGTTCTACACTCAGGCTCAGCTTTCCGCCAAGTCCGGTCTTCATGGTTCCTACGTTCTTACCGTCAATAAATACTTCGTACTCGGTGTCGTCCTTTAATCCTACTGTGATCTGGGAATCTTCATCACCTTCTACGATGAATTCTACACTGTTATCGGACTCTTTGAACTCCAGCACACTGGTTCCGGGAACAGATTCATATAAAAACATACCGTTCTTCTCCAGCTTTGTCATCTCATTGTAGGTCTTAACCTTCAGCAGATCTCCTGCATGCTCATAATCTTCTACCTTTGCCTTCTTGGCCAGCTTATGATTACCAAAACTGATAGATCCGTCTGCTTCACTGCGAAGTATTTCTTCCACTACTGCCATCTGTCTGTCCTCCTGAAAGTAACTGCATCCGCAACACTTCTTTATCTTTCGTCCTTTGCGAATGGGGTTTGAATAGTTACAGTATAATATATCTCACCCTGTTTTTCTACAAAAAAATTATTTATTTTTCACCGTGAATACAACTTTTCCGTCCTTGAAGCCTGCGGATACTTTATCTCCGGGTACCACCTTTTTCTGAAGGATCTCTTCCGCCAGCGCATCCTCTACCACAGACTGGATTGCACGCTTTAACGGTCTCGCTCCCATCTTGTTATCGGCGTATTTAGACACCAGATGTTCCTTCAATGCCGCCGTGATCGTCAGATGGATGCCCAGCTGGTCCTCGCATCTCTTATACAGATTGGATGCCAGCAGATTTACGATCTCTTTCATATTCTCATTGTTCAGCTGGTGGAACACGATAATGTCATCGATACGGTTGATGAATTCCGGCTTGAAGCTGCGCTTTACCTCTTCCATGACATTGGATTTCATTTTCTCATAATCCTTCGTCTCGCTCTTCTCCGTTGCGAAGCCGAGATTCTTGGGATCTACAATCCGCTGTGCTCCGGCGTTGGATGTCATGATCAGCACCGTATTCTTGAAGCTGACCTTTCTGCCCTTGGAATCCGTAATATGGCCGTCATCCAGCACCTGCAAAAGTACGTTGAACACATCCGGATGAGCCTTTTCGATCTCATCAAACAGAACGACAGAATAAGGATTCCTGCGGACCTTCTCGCTCAACTGGCCACCTTCTTCAAATCCCACATATCCGGGCGGGGAACCGATCATCTTGGATACCGAATGACCTTCCATATACTCCGACATATCCACACGGATCATGGCATCTTCCGAGCCGAACATAGCCTCTGCAAGCGCCTTGGATAATTCCGTCTTGCCGACGCCGGTAGGTCCTAAGAACAGGAAAGAACCGATGGGACGGTTCGGATCCTTCAGTCCCACACGGCCTCTGCGGATGGCTTTGGCCACAGCGATAACTGCCTCTTCCTGACCGATCACACGCTTATGCAATGTCTTCTCCAGCTTCAGAAGTCTCTCGCTTTCCTTCTCTGCCAGCTTCTGCACCGGGATTTTGGTCCACTGGGCCACCACCTCGGCGATCTCATTTTCACCGATGCTTAAAGTATTTTCCTCTTCCCTTTTTTCACGCTTTTTCAGCAAACGCTCCTGCTTCTTTACCAGAGCATCCTGTTTCTTCTTGATCTCTGCCATCTGGGCAAAAGCTTCCACGCGGATAGCCTTCTCCATCTCCCAGTCCAGCTCCCGGATCTTATCCGAGATCTCCTTTGCCTTATCCGGTGCATCCATTGCATGCAGTCTGGCACTGGCCGCTGCCTCATCGATCAGGTCAATCGCCTTGTCGGGCAGATTCCTATCATTGATATAACGACTGGACAGTCTCACTGCCGCCTCCACCGCTTCCGGTGTAATGGTCACATGGTGATGTGCTTCGTACTTCCCCTTGATACCCTCCAGGATGCGGACAGCCTCTTCCTCTGTGGGTTCTTCCACCGTAACCGGCTGGAATCTCCGCTCCAGTGCAGCATCCTTCTCAATATACTTGCGATACTCCGCGATCGTGGTCGCACCGATCAGCTGGATCTCTCCGCGGGCCAGAGACGGTTTCATGATATTGGACGCATCAATAGCCCCCTCGGCACCTCCGGCACCGATGATCGTATGCAATTCATCCAGGAATAAAATAATATTCCCATCCTCTGTGACTTCCTTCAGTACCTTCTTGATCCGCTCCTCGAACTCTCCGCGGTACTTACTTCCCGCTACCATTCCGGACAGATCCAGTGTCAGTACTCTCTTATTCTGCACCGTAAAAGGCACATCGCCCGCCACAATACGGGTTGCCAGTCCTTCTACCACGGCGGTCTTGCCAACACCGGGTTCCCCGACCAGGCAGGGATTGTTCTTCGTCCGTCGGCTCAGGATCTGGATCACTCTGCGGATTTCTTCATCTCTTCCGACTACCGGATCCAGCTTTCCTTCCCTGGCCAGCGCCGTCAGATCCCGGCTGTACTGCTCCAACGTAGACTGTTTCGCCTTACGGTCTCCTCTTTTTCCCAGGTCTTCCTTGTACAGATTGCCGTCCTGTCCGATAGCGATCAGGGTATCCACATAAATTTTCTGTACATTGGCTCCCAGCGTGTTCAACAGGCGTACCGCTACGTTTTCCCCCTCTTTGATCAGGGCCAGCAGCAAATGCTCCGTTCCGGTCTGCTTCTGTCCGAAACGTGCGGCCTGATGGTGTGCTTCCTCCAGGATTCTCGCGGCTCTGGGAGAATATCCCTCTCTGTCCTTCACTGCGACACCGTTCTCAAACGCGATCAGATCCCGGATCATGTCCATGACCTGCCCGGTCTCCACACCGTTATCAGCCAATACCTTGGCCGCCACACCGGTGTCTTCCTTTAATAATCCTACCAGAATGTGTTCCGTTCCGATGTAACCCTGCTTCAGACTCCTTGCACATCTGGAAGCCTGCGCCAGCGCATTTTGCGCCTTATCCGTAAACTGTGACTGCATCAATTCAGTCCTCCATACTCTTCATATATTTCATCAATCAGCTCATGAACTTCCTGCCTGGAAATATTCTTGCAGCTGCTCTTAGCCAGTATTACCTGCAATTCCTTCCGCAATTCATCTACCGCACGCATGCGATCCACATCGAGTGCAATTACCGCGCCTTTTCGCCGGTCTACCTTAACATAACCTTCCTGCTTCAGAACCGTATATGCCTTATTTACTGTATGCATATTGATCCCGATCGTATCCGCCAGCTGGCGCACGCTGGGCAGAGAATCTCCTTCATGAAATTGTGACGTGGCAATTCCCATGATGATCTGATTGCGTAATTGCATATAGAGTGCTTCATCACTGTTGAAATCTATCTCTATTATCATCAAACTCGCTCCCTTCCCATGTCACTGATTGTTATATTCCTATTATAACAGTGAACGCAGTACTGTCAACTGTAACCGGGGAAAGTTTATCGTTTTTTAATCAAAAACGGCATCTCACTTGTGCAAGATGCCGTTTGCATTTTATTGATCTTCGTCTCCGTCCCAATTCAGGAATTCAAATTCAAATTCATCATCATCTGACATGAAGTTTTTGGACTTCCAGCCGGGATTCTGATTGCCTTCACTCTGCGGTACAGGCTTTGTGGGTCTTGCCACCGGTCTGCCGGCCTGCTGCGCTGGTCTTTCGCTCTGCGGTGCCGTGGGTCTGCCTCCCTGAGGTGCAGGTCTTCCCTGTCCGGGTGTCACCGGTCTGCCTCCCTGAGGTGCAGGTCTTCCCTGTCCGGGTGTCACCGGTCTGCCTCCCCGGGGTGCAGGTCTTCTCTCCTGCGGTGCCGCAGGTCTTACGGTCTGTCCAACGGGTCTCTCTCCCTGAGGTGCGGGTCTGCCATCTGGACGTGTTCCCTGGCCTGTCGGTCTGGATGCCGGTCTTCTCTCGGCTCCCACTTCATGCATTACTTTCTGGCTGCCTTGCGGCCTGCCTCCCTGCGGTCTGCCTCCCTGAGGTGCGGGTCTTCCGTTTTGGGGTCTGCCTCCCTGGGGTCTGTCCACTCTTCTTCTGCGGGCCGTTTCCTCTTCCACGCCGGAGAAATAGGATGCGTCATTCATATCTTTGATTTTGAAGATCAACAGTGTCACCGCTGCTACCGCCGCTACAAGCAGAATCACCAAAATAATGATGACTGCTTTCTGGCTGCTGATCTTTTTCTGATTGGTCTCATACTGTGCATTGATCTCTGTGATCTGGTTCAGGGAATTGAACAGATCTTCAATCTTATATTGCTTCTGCCCTGCCATGTCCAGCAGATACCATGCATCTCCCTGCATCTGAGTATCCCAGTCTTTGGATGTGGTCTGGGTATCTTCCGCAGGCTGCTCGTCTGTGGGTTGTTCCTCTACCGGCTGTTCTTCTACCGGTGCCTGCAGCTCTCCGGATAATGCAACATAATCCGAACGAATGAAGCCTGTCACCTCGACACTGTTGGAAATAAAGCTTATCTGATACCATGTCTTTCCATCGGTTCCTGTTGCCTGTCCGGTCACAGTCAGTGCCATTCCATTCTCCGCAGTAGTCACGATCTGGCTGGTGGTAGACGCATTGCTGCGCACACGAACAGACTGACCTCCGGTCACGGTCGCACTCAGGGGTTCCACTGCAGTAACCTCCACAGGGGTCTCATTCACGGCAGGCGCCGGTGTTGCTGTGGTCGTAGTCGTTGTAGTCGTTGTTGTACCTGAAGAAGACGACGGGGTAGATCCGTCGGTAATGCTTACCAGATCGGAACGAATATATCCCAGCGTATTCGCATCCACATACACTTCATACCAGGTATAACCGTCTGCACCCTTGGTCTGACTCTTGATGGAGATCGTCTTATCCTTGGTCGCACTTCCGATGACTTCACTGGAAGAGTCCGCACTCTTACGGATCTTGGCACTGGATGCCGTTACCTTGGCCGCACTCTCCGCATGACTGACGATTGCCAGCTCCCCGGCAAAAAGTCCTGCTCCCAACACAAGTACCAGTGCAAGCATTCCCCAGAAAGCTTTACATTTACTTATTCTCTGTACTGTCTTTTTCATCTGCAACTCCTTTTGTATCCTGACCTTGCCTTACGCTTCATCGATTGCCTTGCCAATGTCATGACGCATGTATTTATTCTCGAAAGAGATCCATTCCGTTGCCGCATAGGCATTGGCACGTGCCTCCTTCAGGGTAGCTCCCTTTGCTGTCACTCCCAGAACACGACCACCGTTTGTGACGATTCCCTTGTCCGTAAGCTTCGTTCCGGCATGGAAGCAATAATAACCGTCTTTTCCGTCGAAGTTCTCCAGACCGCTTATTACAAATCCCTTCTCATAGGATACGGGATAGCCGTCGCTTGCCAGGACCACACATACCGCAGCATTGTCCTCAAATTGCAGGTCGATCTGATCCAGTGTGCCGTCCACACAGGCTTCCATCACTTCGATAATATCATTCTTCATACGCGGCAGTACCACCTGTGCCTCCGGATCACCGAATCTGGCATTGTATTCTAATACCTTGGGGCCGTTCGGAGTCAGCATCAGTCCGAAGAAAATGACTCCCTTGAAAGGTCTGCCTTCCGCTGCCATGGCATCCACGGTAGCCTGGTAGATGTATTTCTTACAGAATGCATCCACTTCCTCTGTATAGAAGGGGCTGGGAGAAAAGGTTCCCATACCACCGGTGTTCAGCCCCTGATCGCCGTCCTTTGCTCTCTTATGATCCTGCGCAGAAGTCATGATGCGGATGGTCTTGCCGTCCACAAAAGAAAGTACACTGACTTCTCTGCCTGTCATAAACTCTTCGATGACCATGCGGTTGCCGGCTGCACCGAACTTTTTATCCAGCATGATCTCATCCACGCCTGCCAGCGCTTCTTCTAAAGTATTGCAGATCAATACGCCCTTGCCCAGTGCAAGACCGTCCGCCTTCAGCACGATGGGGAAGCTTGCCTGCTCCTTCAGGTACTTAATAGCCTCCTCCGCGTTATCAAAATTCTCATAAGCTGCGGTGGGAATGTTGTATTTCTTCATGAGATCCTTGGAAAAGGCCTTACTCCCTTCCAGGATCGCTGCATTTTTACGGGGTCCGAAAGCCCGCAGGCCCTCTGCCTCCAGTGCATCCACCAGTCCGCCGACCAGGGGATCATCCATGCCTACGATGGCCAGGTCAATGGCCTGTTCTTTCGCAAATGCCACGATCTTATCAAATTCCATGGCTCCGATGGGAACACATTCTGCGATCTGACCGATCCCGGCATTGCCCGGAGCACAATAGATCTTATCTACTTTAGGACTTTTTGCCACACAGGTTGCAATGGCGTGCTCTCTGCCGCCACCGCCTACGATCAATACTTTCATACCCATATCTTCTGCCTTCCTTAATTTTCGCTGTTTGTATGCTTTACTTTTCCGTTCACGACACAGATCCGTCCATTGGCAATGTCATCCACTGCCTTCGGAAGAAGCAGCCACTCTGCCTGTTCCATCACACGTCTCTGCAACGTCTCCGGAGTGTCGTCGTCCTCCACTGCCACTGCCTTCTGTGCAATGATAGGGCCCTCGTCCATGCCTTCATTCACAAAATGTACCGTAGCTCCTGTCACTTTCACTCCGCGCTCCAGTGCCTTTTCATGCACATGTAGTCCGTAGTATCCCACGCCGCAGAAAGAAGGGATCAGAGACGGGTGGATATTGATGATCCGGTTGCTGTATTCATGCACCATTGCCTCCGGGATCTTCACCAGGAATCCTGCCAGTACGATCAAGTCCGGAGCAAACTCCTTCACCTTTGCAAGCAGTGCCTCATTAAATACTTCTCTGCTCTCATAATCCTTCGGAGACACACAGACTGCGGGAATCCCAGCATTCTGTGCTCTTTCTAAGCTCTTCACCGTCTTGTTATTGCTGATCACGCCCACGATCTGTGCGTTTTTAACCTTACCTGCTGCAATAGCATCAATGATGGCCTGTAAATTCGTGCCGCCACCGGATACCAGTACGACTACTCTTAACATATGGTCACACCCTTTTCACCGGCCTCACAGGTACCTACCACATAAGCAGTCTCGCCTGCTGCCTTCAGAGCTTCCATAGTCTTATCCACATCTGCGGGATCCAGTGCCAGTACCATGCCCAGACCCATGTTGTAAGTATTATACATCATCTCGTCTGTGATATTGCCTTTCTTCTGCATCAGGCGGAAAATAGCAGGCACTTCGTAGCTGTCTTTCTTCACGACTGCACGGATGCCGTCGGGAAGCATTCTGGGGATGTTCTCATAGAAACCACCTCCGGTGATATGGCTGCAGCCCTTTACCTTAACACCTGCGTTCTTCACAGACTTCATAGCCTTCACGTAGATTCTGGTAGGAGCAAGCA
>OGJQ01001297.1_pt1 | contig 12991 bp, 10 predicted proteins | sample 1572261 | NCBI WGS metagenome assembly OGJQ01 (sample SAMEA2582138, study PRJEB24529) | metagenome | biome: Human gut stool | place: China | collected 2011
TGATGTCGGCGATGGGATCGGTCGTACCCTGCGACGCGAACTCCGTGCCGCCGTCGCGGGCCGTCGTGAACATCGGCACGCCGTCGATTACGTAGAGGGCGTTCGAAGTCTGCGAAATCGACTTCTGACCACGCATGACGACCCTCGATGCGCTGCCGACGCCACCGGACGACGAGTTGATCGTCACACCGGCGACCTTGCCGCTGAGCGAGTTGATGAAGTTGACGTCCTTGTTGGCCACGATGTCCTCGGAGTTGACCTGCTGCACGTTGTACGACAGCGCCTTTTCCGAACGTTTGATACCGAGAGCCGTAACCACGACCGCATCCACATCCACCGCCGACTCCCGGAGCGTAAAGGTGATGTTGGTGCGGCTGCCTACGGTCTGTGCGATCGGTTCGTAGCCTAAATAATTGATTTCTAATACGGCGTCAGCCGAGGGGGGGGGAACTTGCAGCGAGAAATCGCCGTCCACGCCGGTACTCGTACCGATCGTAGTCCCCTTGACAATGACCGCAGCGCCGATCACCGGCATACCGGAAGCATCGACGACCTTGCCCGTCACGGTGACAGGCTGGCCGGGCTGTGCGGCCGGGGCTTTCTGCGAGAGTACGATCGACGTATTCTCGACGGCATAAGCGATATCGGAAGATTGGAAAAGCGTATTGAGCACATTGTTCAGCGGCGTGTCCTTCACATCGATCGACACGCGGCACGCTACGTCCACATTCTTGTCGTAAACGAACAGGTAGGTGGTTTGCTTTTCGATTGCACTGAGCACCTGCTCAAGGGGAGCGTCCGAAACCCGGAGGGTTACCGGTACGGACTGCGCACTTGCCGTGCCCGCGAAAAGGCAGCATACAAGTGTCAAAACAGGCAAGAGAAACCTAACTCTCGCTTGGTTTTTCATTTTCATACGTTGGTCAGTTAATTAGGTTATTGGTTTTTCCCGGATCCCCTGCCCTGCTCGGGGGAGGGGTTTAAAGGCGCTGTCCGGGGCACGCCTCGTCATTCGTCTAAGGTCTGGGGCAATTTTTCACATAAATCTGGGCTTAGGTACTACAATCAGGTTAGGTTGGTCAGTGTATATAAATCATGTCTTTCAATTCGTTGCGCGTATACTGGAAATCGGCGCTCTGCTGCAAAACCCACAGGGCATGGTCGATACCCTCGGAGATACGGATCTTCCCGGTGAAAAGGTTGGTCGGCATATCCTGGCGCCGCACCTCGATCTTCACGCCGTAATATTTCTCGAACTCATCGAGCAAATCCCCGAACGAAGCGTCGCGGAAGGCAATCAGCCCCTCGCGCCACAGGAACCCTTCGTGTTCGGGTATCCGCCCCAGGATCAGCCGTCCGTTGAGGTGCGTCACCTGTTCGCGCGGATGCAGCTCGACCTGGTTGTTCGAATTGAAGCGATCCGTCACGCGCACCTTACCCTCGACGAGCGAGGCGACGAACTCCCCGTCTTCCGAGCGGGCCTTGACGTTGAATTTCGTACCCAGCACCTCCACGTCGCAGGCATAGGTCTCGACGACGAAAGGATGCTTCCGGTCATGCGACACATCGAAAAACGCTTCGCCCTTGAGCTGCACCTTACGCTCGCGCCCGATGAAGAAGGTCGGGTAATGCAGTTCGGAAAGCGCGTTCATGCAGACTTTCGTGCCGTCGGGCAGCTGCACGTCGATATGCTGGCCTGCCGGGACGGTGATCGTATTGCCCGTCAACAGGAACTTGTCATACATCCGCGAGACGTAGATGCCCCCCGCTCCCGCAACGACCAGGATGACCGCAGCGTATTTGAGGACTTCGCGTGTCCAGCGCGGCAGGGTCAAAACCTTCGGCTTGCGTGTCGTGCGTCCGGGGTCGGCCAGCATCAGCATCGAATCGAACAAACGGCGCTCGGCAAGCAGTTCCCTGCGGTTGGCCGGATCACGGTCGATCCAGTCGAGGACTTGTTTTTCCTCTTCTACGGACGCGCGCCCGTCAAAAAACCGGTGTAGTAATTCTTTTTCCATGACATAGAGATAACACCCCAGCCGGGGAAATCCCTGAAAAAAATCGCACTTTTTTCAGGGAAAGCCCGGGTGAAGCAAGTTAAACGAATGATTATCAATTGATATAAAACCAGAAAATAAAATAAGCCAGGTAATCTTTGAGCACCACACGCAGGATTTTCATCGCCTTCGAGACTTCGAACTCGACGCTCTTGACCGTAACGCCCATTTCGGCGGCGATCTCCTTATAGCTTTTGCCGTCGAAGCGGCTGCGGATAAAGATCGCGCGGGTCTTTTCCGGAAGTCTGTCCAGCGTCTCGTTCACCAGCCGCCGCGCCTCCTCGCTGAACAGTTCCTCGGGGTTGCAGGCTTCGAGGGTCGAGATGCGGGTTCGGAGCATGCGCGCACCGTGGGAGTGGATATCCTCGGCGGCACGCAGGCGGACGCCCTGCGAACGCAGATGGTTCAGGCATTTGTTCTTGACGATCGTGAGCGCGTAGGGAGGGAAGGCGGAGGCGGAAAGCATGTCGCGTTTTTCCCAGGCGGCCATAAAGCTCTCCATGACGATATCCTCGGCCGTGGCTGCATCGGAGACATAAGTGCCCGCGAAACGGATAAACCGTTGTTGGTACTCCCCGAACAGGCGGTTGAACGCCTTCAGATCCAGAATCGTCTCGGATTGCAACTCCATACACTCATTCATTTAAACAAATATAAGGAAAGTGTGCAATATCCGCGCCCTAAAAACGCAAAAAATAAACGGCCATACCCGCCAGCGCCAAACTCCGGGTAGGGCAACGCAACAGAATTTATTCCATAAATCCCTGCCATTTATATAATAACACCCCAGCGCGGGAAATCCCTGACAAAAAACCGTTTTTTCCGCACCGGACATAAAAAAAGCTCCTCAAAGGGAGCTTTCAGCCCGAATTGCCAGCCCGTTACCTGGCTTTGGCCTCGCAGTAGGCGCAGCGGCAGGTGCCGTCGGCCGTGCGGTAGAACAATTGGTCGACATCCTCCGTCGCGGAGATGCAACGGCGGTTGGAACACTCCATCTCGTTGACCACATACTCGCCGTTGAAAACCGGAGTCCGTTCGAACGGTTTGTTCCGGTCAGCCCAGCGGAGCAGGGTCAGGATCAGTGCCATACGCACGAACTTACCGTTCTCGACCTGCCGGAAATAGGCCGCGCGGGAATCGTTGTCCACGGCACGCGTGATCTCGTTCACGCGCGGCAGCGGATGCAGGATGATCATATCCTTCTTGGCCGTCCCGAGTTTCTCGGGGTTGAGCACGAAGCTGTTCTTCACGCGGTCGAACTCCTCCTCATCGAGGAAGCGCTCCTTCTGTACGCGCGTCATGTAGAGGACGTCCAGTTCGGGCATCACCTCCTCCATGGTCTCCACCTCGCGGAACTCCAGTTTCGAGTTCTCGCTCATCTCGGCCAGCATGTAGTCGGGAAGGCGCAGCTCCTGCGGGGCGATCAGGATGACCTTGATGCCCGAGTAGCGCGACAGCGCCTTGATGAGCGAATGGACGGTGCGGCCGAACTTGAGGTCGCCGCAGAAGCCGATCGTCATGTTGTCGAAACGCCCCTTTTCGCGCTTGATCGTCAGCAGGTCGGTCAGCGTCTGCGTCGGGTGGCTGTGGCTGCCGTCACCGGCATTGATGACCGGTACCCCGGCATACTGCGAGGCCACGAGCGGCGCCCCCTCCTTGAAGTGGCGCATGGCGATGATGTCCGCGAAGCAGCGGATCACACGTACGGTATCGGCCACGGTCTCGCCCTTGGACACGGACGACGAGTTGGCGTCCGAGAAACCGATGACGCTGCCGCCCAGCTCCATCATGGCCGAGGTGAAACTCAGGCGCGTACGGGTCGAGGGCTCGTAGAAGAGCGTCGCCAGCTTCTTTCCCTTGCACGCCTCGCTGTATTTGGCACGGTTGGCGATGATGTCCTCCGCCAGCGCAACGATCTGTTCGGTTTCGGCAACCGTCAGGTCGGTCGGATCGATTAAATGTCGCATATTTTTCTTCTCTGTTTTCGGTTTCGGGTTGCGTAGTCCGTATCGGCGCCGGTATGTCCCGCGGTTCCACCCCGGCTGCGTGCGGGCATATCCCCGCACGGCAGGAAAGGCCCGGCCGGGAATACGCGGCCGCAGCGAACTATTTGTCCATCCAGCTTTCGTCCGAGGGGTTGTCGCGAAATTTCAGCAGCCGGGCCTTATCCCCGGGCTCGATATACCCCTCTTCGGCGGCGACCTCCACCAGCGCATCGAGGTTCGAAAGGCTGTAATTGACCACATCGGCCTCTTTCAGGCGCTCCAGCCCCTTCTTCATGCCGTAGGTGAAGATCGAAGCCACACCCAGCACCTCGGCACCGGCTTCGCGCAGGGCGTTCACCACCTCGATGCAGGAACCGCCGGTCGAGATCAGGTCTTCGATCACGACGACCTTCTGCCCCTGCTCCAGTTTGCCTTCGATCCGGTTGCCGCGGCCATGGTCTTTCGAACCGCTGCGCACATAACCCATCGGCAGGTCGAGGATCGTCGCGGCGATGGCCGCATGAGCGATGCCTGCCGTCGATGTTCCCATCAGCACCTCGCACGCGGGGAATTTCGCCTTCACCGTTTCCGCAATCGCGGCCTCGACCTTCTTCCGCACCTCGGGGGCGGTCAGAATCAACCGGTTGTCGCAATAAATCGGGCTTTTGATACCGCTCGCCCAGGTAAACGGCTGCTCGGGGCGCAGGAATACCGCACCGATCGAGAGCAGGCCTTTGGCAATTTCTCTTTCCATAACTATTTCTACATTCTTTAGATTGTCATTCCTTTTTCCGCAAAAACGGCTTTCCGCCTATCGCTCGTCGAGGGCCATACGGAGTACGGCCTCCACCTCGTCGGGCATAATACCGCCCTCGTGCACTTTCTTGTCCCCGACGTAAAATGTCGGTCCGTAATAGTAGTCGTAACGGTCGGCCACTTCGGGTTCGGCCAGTTCGTCGATCATCCTGATTTCGATGCGGCTGTACGGTTCCTGCCGCTGCAGTTCCTCCAGATAACCCAGCGCCTTCTTGCAGAAGGGGCACCGGGGCTGATAGAAAAGTGTAACCGGTTTCATAACTTTCTTGATTTAGAGTAAAACTTATTTCTTGCCTGTCGCGGCAATCGGCCTCTTCGGTCGCCGCAATTCGGCGCGCATTCCGTTCGCACGATCCGGCAACACCCGTGCCGACCGAAGTTCCGCGAACTCCACGCTCCCAAACCCATTTTAGACAACTGCCGCACGACACGAATCCCGTCCGTATCGCTCGATCCGGGCCGCAAAGCAGCCCTTCCTTCCGTACCGCCCGAAATACTCCCTACCGTCGCACACTCTATTTCACGAACTCCTCCACGCACCGGCGATAGGCCGCCACGGGATCGGCTGCCGCCGTGATGGGACGCCCAACCACGATATAGTCCGAGCCGATTTCCCGCGCACGCGCCGGAGTCGTGACCCGCACCTGATCGGCCACCTCTCCGTCCGCAAAACGCACGCCGGGCGTAACGGTCAGGAACTCCTTTCCGCAGGCCGCCTTCACCATACCGGCCTCCAGCGGCGAGCAGACCACGCCGTCCAGTCCCGCTTCGCGGGTATTCTGCGCATACTTGACGATCGTATCGTTGATCGAAGCCGAAATGAGCAGCTCGCGCTGCATACGCTCCTCCGAAGTCGAAGTAAGCTGCGTCACGGCGATCAGTAACGGGCGCGTGCCGTCGGGACGGGTCAGCCCTTCGACCGCCGCACGCATCATCTCGATCGTGCCGGCCGCATGCACGTTGCACATGTCCACGTCGAGGCGCGAAAGCACGGCCATCGCCTTCTTGACCGTATTGGGAATGTCGTGCAGCTTGAGGTCGAGGAAAATCTTGTGCCCCCGGCGCTTGATCTCACGCACGATTTCCGGCCCTTCGGCATAGAACAGCTCCATGCCGATCTTGAGGAAAGGTTTGCGTGCCTCGCCCCTGAACAGGTCGAGGAATTTGAAGGTATCTTCCGCAGACTTGAAGTCGCAGGCGATAATTACGTCATGTTGCATATCGTACGGTTTTACGTTCATTCTACAATTCCGATTATGTCGCTCAGCCGCCCGATCCCGAGCCGTTGCATCTCGGCAGGCAGCGCCTCGACGATCTCCTTCGAGGCATAGGGGTTCGCCAGGTTCGCGGCGCCGACCTGTACGGCCGTAGCGCCGGCCATCATCATCTCGATCACATCGCGGGCCGTCGTCACGCCGCCGCACCCCATGACGGGTATTTTGCAGGCCTTGGCGACCTGGTAGACCATCCGCACGGCCACGGGGAAGACCGCAGCACCCGAAAAGCCTCCCATCGTATTGGCGATGACCGCCTTGCGGTTCCTGACGTCGATCCGCATCCCCAGCAGGGTATTTATCAGGCAGATGCCGTCGGCACCCGCCTCCTCGCACGCCCGGGCGATCGAGACAATGTCCGTGACGTTGGGCGACAGCTTGATGTAGACGGGTTTGGTCGTCACGGCCTTCACGGCGCGCGTCACCTCGGCGGCACACTCGGGCGACGTGCCGAACGACATGCCGCCGTGCCGCACGTTGGGGCACGAGACGTTGACCTCGATGATGCCGACCTGCGGCTCGCGGTCGATCCGCTCGCAGCAATAGGCGTACTCCTCGACCGAAAAGCCGCTGATATTGGCGATCACGGGTTTATGGAAAAAAGTCTTCAGGCGCGGCAGCTCTTCGGCGATCACGGCGTCGATGCCCGGGTTCTGCAGCCCCACAGCATTGATCATGCCCGCCGTACATTCGGCGATGCGGGGCGTGGGGTTCCCGAAGCGCGCATCGCGCGTGGTGCCCTTGAACGAAAACGACCCGAGGATGTTGATGTCGTAAAAATCCCGGAACTCGTTGCCGTACCCGAACGTACCGCTGGCCGGCACGACCGGGTTATCCAGTCTCAGGCCGCTCAGGCTGACGGACATATCCGCGGCGGGTTTTTCCGCGGGCCGGTTTTGTGCGATGAACTGCTTGTTTACCATATGACCTCCCCTTTCGTTAATACGGGCCCCTCCTTGCAGATGCGCTTGTTGCCGTATTTGGTTTTGCACGAACAGCCCATGCAGGCCCCGAAACCGCAGCCCATGCGCTCTTCGAACGAGAGCTGCCCGTCCTGCGGCACAGCGTCGCACAATGCCCGCAGCATCGGCAGCGGCCCGCAGGCATAGAAATAGTCGAACTCGGGGCGGCACTCGGCGATGGCCGTCGTGACGAACCCCCTGACACCCGCCGAACCGTCGGCCGTGGCCAGATGAACGTCGCAGCCCAGCGCCCGGAATTCGTCGGCATAGAAAACCTCGTCCGCCGTATTGAACCCGAGCACCACGCCGACCCGTTTGCCCGCCGCGAGCAGCACCTTGGCCAGGTTGTAGAGCGGGGGCACGCCTACGCCGCCGCCCACCAGCAGGGGACGCTGTGCGGCATTGTGCACGTCGAACCCGTTGCCGAGCCCCGTCAGCAGGTCGAGCTCCCCGCCCGCAGCCATACGGCTCATCTGTGCGGTTCCCTCGCCCACCACCTTGTAGATGAGCGTGAGCGTCGTGGCGTCGTAGTCGCAGACCGAGATCGGACGGCGCAGGTAACGGCCTTCGAGGGCGATGTCGACGAACTGCCCGGGGGCGGTGATCCACTGCGTGTCCCCCCCGAGCACCATGCGCCATACGGTCGCCGTCAGCGGTTCGTTGGCAAGGATTTTATAGATGCCTTTCTTATACATGCCTTTCTGTTCCAATGTGCCGCATAATACCGGAAATCACTTCGCATCGATGGTCGAAACCCCGAACGTAATCTCTTCCAGCACGTCCAACAGCACCTTCACCGTTTCGAGCGCCGTAAATACCGTCACGTTGTTCTCGACGGCCGTGCGGCGGATCTCGTACCCGTCGAGACGGGTGTTATGCTGGTTGATGTCGATGGTGTTGATGACGTAGCTCACATGTCCCTGGCGCAGCGAGTCGATGATCTCCGAGCTGCCTTCGCTCAGTTTGCGGCGCGTACGGGTACGGATACCGTGGTTACGCAGGAACTCGGCCGTCCCGGTCGTGGCCTCGATGTTAAAGCCCAGGTCGTAGAACCGCCGCACGAGGGGCAGTGCCTGCTCCTTGTCGTGGTCGGCGATCGTGACGAAGATCGTCCCGTAGTTCGAAACGTTCATGCCCGTGGCCTGCAATGCCTTGTAGAGCGCGCGGGTGAGTTTGTCGTCGTAGCCGATCGCCTCGCCCGTGGACTTCATCTCAGGCGACAGGTACGAATCCATGCCGCGGATCTTGGCGAACGAGAAGGCCGGGGCTTTGACGTACCAGCGCTTCTTCTCCTTGCCGTAGACTTCGGTGATGCCCAGCTCGCGGAGCGTCTTGCCCAAAATCACCTGCGTGGCGATGTGTGCCATGGGCACGCCCGTCGACTTGGAAAGGAACGGCACGGTACGCGACGAACGCGGATTGACCTCGATGACATAGACCTCGTCGTTTTCGTCGAGGATGAACTGGATGTTATAGAGGCCGACGATGCCGATCCTCAGTCCGAGTTTGACCGTATAGTCGATGATCTTATCCTTGGCCTTCTGGCTGACGCTGAAGGTCGGATAGACGCTGATCGAATCGCCCGAATGGATGCCCGTGCGCTCCACATGTTCCATGATGCCGGGGATGAAGACGTCCTTGCCGTCACAGATGGCGTCCACCTCCAGCTCCTTGCCCATGATATAGCGGTCGACCAGCACCGGCGAATCCTCGTTGACCTCGACGGCCGTCTGCAGGTAGTGGCGCAGGCGCTCCTCGTTCGAAACGATCTGCATGGCACGGCCTCCGAGCACATAGCTCGGACGCACCAGCACCGGGTAGCCGATGCGGGCGGCGGCCTTCACGCCGGTCTCGATGTCGGTGACGGCCTCGGCCTCGGGCTGCGGGATGCGCAACTCTTCCATGATCTTTTCGAAGCAACCGCGGTCTTCGGCGTTCCTGATCGCCTGCGTATCGGTACCGATAATGGGCACGCCCAACTGCGCCAGCGGCTCGGCCAGGTTGATGGCCGTCTGTCCGCCGAGCGACACGACGATCGCCTTCGGTTTTTCGAGGTGGATGACGTTCATCACGTCCTCGACCATCAGCGGTTCGAAATAGAGCTTGTCGCTGGTAGTGTAGTCCGTCGACACGGTTTCGGGGTTGTTGTTGATGATAATCGCCTCGTAACCGGCCTCGCGGATCGACCAGATGGCATGCACGGTCGAGTAGTCGAACTCAACGCCCTGGCCGATACGGATCGGGCCCGAGCCGAGCACCACGATCTTCTCCTTATCGCTCACAACCGACTCGTTCTCGTCCTCGTAAGTCGAGTAGAAATAGGGCACATAGGAGCTGAATTCGCTGGCACAGGTGTCGATCATCTTGTAGACGGGGAAGAGGCCGTTCTTTTCGCGCAGCCGGTATACGTCCTGCTGCGAGATGCCCCACAACTGGCCGATGAACTTGTCGCTGAATCCCATGCGCTTGGCATCGCGCAGGGTTTCGACATCCATCGGGTGCGCTTTCACCTCGCGTTCGAATTCGACGATGTTCTTGAACTTTTCGAGGAAGAACATGTCGATCTTCGTATTGTCGTAGATCAGCACCAGGTCGATGCCGTTGCGGATCAACTGCGCGATGGCATAGAGGCGGTCGTCCGTAGCGTCCTTGATGTATTCCAGCAGCTGCGCGTCCGACCAGTCGTCGAATTTCTTGTGGTAGATATGGCAGACACCCGTTTCGAGCGAGCGCATCGCCTTCAGGAGGCTTTCCTCCATCGTGCGGCCGATGGACATCACCTCGCCCGTGGCCTTCATCTGCGTACCCAGTTTGTTCGACGCATCGCTGAACTTGTCGAACGGGAAGCGGGCGACTTTGGTGACCACGTAATCGAGCGTCGGCTCGAAGCTGGCGGGCGTATTGGCCAGCATGATCTCGTCGAGCGTAAGTCCTACGGCGACCTTGGCCGTCACACGCGCGATCGGATAGCCGCTGGCCTTCGACGCCAGGGCCGACGAGCGCGACACGCGGGGGTTCACCTCGATCAGGTAGTATTTGAACGACAGGGGGTCGAGTGCGAACTGCACGTTGCAACCGCCTTCGATTTTCAGCTCGCGGATAATCTTCAGCGCCGAATCGCGCAGCATCTGGAACTCCTTGTTGGTAAGCGTCTGGCACGGCGCCACGACGATCGAGTCGCCCGTATGCACGCCCACGGGATCGATATTCTCCATGCAGCAGATGCTGATGGCCGTGTCGTTGTGGTCGCGCATCACCTCGAACTCGATCTCCTTGTAGCCCTTGATGCTCTTCTCGACGAGCACCTGGTGCACGGGCGAAAGGAACAGGGCGTGGCGCATCATTTCGCGCAGCTGCTCCTCGTTGTCGACGAATCCGCCGCCCGTACCGCCCAGCGTATAGGCGGGACGCAGCACGACGGGATAGCCGATCTGGGCGGCGACCTCCACGGCCTCCTCGACCGACATGGCGATTTTAGATTCGATCACCGGTTCGCCCAGCGACTCGCACAGCTCCTTGAAAAGTTCGCGGTCTTCGGCGCGTTCGATCGACTCGAACGAGGTGCCCAGGATCTCGACCTGGCACTCTTTCAGGATACCCTTCTTGGCAAGTTGCACCGCAAGGTTCAGGCCCGTCTGTCCGCCCAGCCCCGGCACGATGGCGTCGGGACGCTCGAAACGGATGATCTTGGCCACGTATTCGAGCGTCAGGGGTTCCATGTAGACCTTGTCTGCGATATGCGTATCGGTCATGATCGTCGCAGGGTTGGAATTCACCAGGATTACCTCGTATCCCTCCTCCTTGAGTGCGAGGCACGCCTGCGTACCCGCATAGTCGAATTCCGCGGCCTGGCCGATGACGATCGGGCCGGAACCGATGACCATTACCTTGTTTATATCTCTTCTCTTAGGCATTTTTACGCTCCTCCATTATTTTGGTAAACTTCTTGAACAAATAGCTGCTATCCTGCGGGCCCGAGGCACTCTCGGGGTGGTACTGCATCGAAAAGACGCCGTCCTCGGCGCACTCCACGCCTTCGGCCGTGCCGTCGAGCAGGTTTACGTGCGTCAGCCTGAGGCCGGTGGCGGCCAGCGAGTCGATGTCCACGGCATAGCTGTGGTTCTGGCTCGTGATCTCGATCCGTCCCGTCTCCAGATTTTTCACGGGGTGGTTCCCGCCGCGGTGGCCGAATTTCATCTTCACGGTCTTGGCGCCATAGGCCAGCGATATGAGCTGGTGCCCCATGCAGATGCCGAAAATCGGCAGTTTGCCGCGCAGTTGCCTGACCAGCCCGATCACCGGCGTCACATCCTCGGGGTTGCCTGGGCCGTTCGACAGCACGATGCCGTCGGGATGGAAGGCCATGATCTCCTCGACCGTCGAGTCGTAGGGCACGATGGTCACATTGCAGCCCACGCGGTTAAGCTGGCGAATGATATTGTGCTTGATGCCGCAGTCGACGGCCACCACGTCGTACTTGTGGTTGGGAACGCGCGACATCCAGCGTTTCTTGCAGCTCACACGTGAAACCATATCGTGCGGCAGGCGATACTCGGCGAGCTTGCGCATCGCTTCCTCACGGGGCGTGGCGGCATCGGTGACGATGACCTTCTGGCTGCCCTCGTTGCGGATAATGCGCGTCAGCGTGCGGGTATCTACGCCCCAGATCGCCGGGATGCCGTACTCCTCGAACACCTCGTTCAGGGTTTTCGTATACCGGAAATTCGACGGCGAGTCGTTATACTCGCGCACGATCATACCGCCGATGGTCGGGTTCTTCGTTTCGTAATCCTCATCGGCCATACCGTAGTTTCCGATGAGCGGATAGGTCATCACGACCATCTGATCCGTGTAGGAGGGATCCGACATGATCTCCTGGTACCCCACCATCGAGGTATTGAAGACGATCTCGTTGATAGCCTCTCGGTCGGCACCGAAGCCGTAACCGTAGAACTCCCGGCCGTTTTCCAGCACAATTTTCTTCGTAAATGGTTTCATTCTTATCTATTGGTTTTCATCGTTTCGTCTCTAAACACTTCCCTGCCGCCCACGACGGTCATCGCCGCACGGCCCTGTACTTCCCAGCCCGCAAACGGGGTCGCCCGGCCCATCGAAAGGAACGTCGCAGGGTCGACCCTGTACCGTGCATCGAGATCCAGCACCGTAAAGTCGGCCTGGTCGCCGACATGCAGCCCGCCGCCCAGGCCGAATATCCGGCGGGGATTAACAGCCATCAGCGCGATCAGCTTTTCGAGCGTGATAATGCCCGGCAACACCATATATTTATATAACAGGGGGAAAGCACACTCCAACCCCACGACCCCCATGGCGCTTGCGGCCAAGCCGCGCGACTTCTCCGCGGCGGTATGGGGCGCATGATCCGTGGCGATCACCTCGATCGTGCCGTCCGTGATCCCCGCAAGCAGGGCATCGCGGTCAGCGCGGCTGCGCAGCGGCGGGTTCATCTTGAAGCGTCCGTCCTCCTGCAGATCCTCGTCGCAGAGCAGCAGGTAGTGCGGGGCCGTCTCGCAACTCACGCGCAGGCCCCTGGCCTTGGCGCGGCGTACCAGTTCGACGCTCTCACGGGTCGACACATGGCAGACATGGTACTGGCAGCCGGTCTTTTCCGCGAGCGCGATGTCACGTTCCACCTGCCGCCACTCGCTTTCCGAACAGATGCCCTTATGCCCGTGCGCACGGCAGTACTCCCCGTCATGGATATAGCCGCCCCGCAGCAGGTCGTCGACCTCGCAGTGCGCCACGACCGGCTTCCCCACCTGTGCAGCGCGGCGCATCGCCTCTTCCATCAGGCCGTCCGACTGCACGCCGCGGCCATCGTCCGAAAAGCCGACGACCTCGGGCGCCAGCGCCGCAAAATCGACCAGCCGGACGCAGCC
>OGJQ01001319.1_pt1 | contig 12729 bp, 6 predicted proteins | sample 1572261 | NCBI WGS metagenome assembly OGJQ01 (sample SAMEA2582138, study PRJEB24529) | metagenome | biome: Human gut stool | place: China | collected 2011
TTGACCCCGATGCAAACTACACCGAGGACAAGGGCGATTTTGAGATTCCGACCGATGTGCCGGACGAGGACGAAACCCCGGACGAGCAGGACACCGAACCAATCTGATTTTAAGGCGGCATTTGCCGCCGTACATATTGCAATCCAAAACAGATTGGAGGGATTCTTATCACAAAATTAGTCGTGGCGGAAAAGCCGTCCGTAGCCATGTCCTACGCCAAAGTCCTCGGTGCCACCAGCCGTCAGGACGGCTACCTTGAGGGTAACGGCTATCTGGTAAGCTGGTGCGTGGGACACTTGGTAGAGCTGGCACCACCCAATGTCTACGATGCCAAATACGTCAAGTGGAACATCGCAGACCTGCCTATATTGCCGGAAAAGTGGCAGTATCTGGTGTCTGCCAGCACCAAAAAGCAGTTTGGCATCCTGCAAAAGCTGATGCACCGCCCGGATGTGGATAGCATTGTGAACAGTTGTGATTCCGGACGTGAGGGCGAACTGATCTTTCGACTGGTCTATGAGCAGGCTGGATGTAAGAAGCCTGTTTCCCGCCTGTGGCTGTCCAGCATGGAAGATAACGCTATCCGCGAGGGTTTTCAGAAACTCAAACCATCAACTGAATACGATGCGCTGTACAATGCAGCACTCTGCCGGGAACGTGCCGACTGGATGGTCGGCATCAATGCGTCCCGGCTTTTTTCGTGTCTGTACGGTCAACCGCTGGCGGTGGGGCGTGTTATGACCCCGGTGCTTGCTATGACGGTGGTACGGGAAGCCGCCATTGCCGCCTTTGTGCCGGAGAAATTCTACACGGTTGCCCTGACCCTTGCGGACGGCGGCACTGCATCCAGCAAGCGGTTTGCCCAGAAAGCGGATGCCGAACTGCTGCTTTCCAAATGCCGAAAGGAGGGGCGTGTCACGGTACAGAAGATGAAACGCAAGGAGAAATCCGAAAGCCCGCCGCAGCTCTATGACCTTACTGCATTGCAGCGGGATGCCAACCGTTTGCTGGGATTTACGGCACAGCAGACCTTGGATTATGCCCAAAGCCTTTACGAAAAACGGCTCATCACCTATCCCCGAACGGACAGCCGCTTTTTGACGGAGGATATGGCGGCATCCCTTCCGGGGCTGGTAACGGACACGAGCAAGGCGTTTGCCGTGGAGGAACCGCTTCTCATCTATGTGCAGCAGGTCATCAACGGCAGCAAAGTCACCGACCACCATGCGCTGCTGCCTACGAAAAGCATGGTAAACGCAGATCTTGCCGCCCTCCCTGCCGGGGAGCGGAATATCCTGCGGCTGATTGCCGCACGGCTGCTCTGTGCCGTAGGCGAGCCGCACCGCTATGCAGAAACTACGCTCACCACCATCTGCGCTGAAGAGGAGTTTTCCACAAAAGGCAAGGTGGTGCTGTCCGACGGATGGAAAGCCATGGAACGAAAAATGCTGGGGGAACTTCTGGGCAAGCAAAAGGAAGCAGTTGTTCTGACCGATGCGCAAGAGCAGAGCCAGTGCAGCGTTGCTGATGCCGAACTGAAGGAAGGTCAAACGTCCCCGCCGAAGCATTTCACCGAGGACCTTCTACTTCATGCGATGGAAACCGCCAGTGCAGACAGTATGCCGGAGGGTGTGGAACGTCAGGGCATCGGCACCCCGGCAACCAGAGCCGCCACCATCGAAAAGCTGGTGCAGAAGGGCTTTCTGGAGCGCAAGGGCAGCAAGAAAACCAAGGTGCTGCTGCCCACCGACAAGGGCAAGGCATTGATTACCGTGATGCCCGAAGAAATCCAATCCCCGGAAATGACCGCCGATTGGGAAACAAAGCTGCTGCAAATCGAACGTGGCGAAATGGAGCCGGGTGAATTTATGACCGAGATCAATACGATGATTACCGAACTGGTAAAGAACACGGAAATGAAAAAAGGAGTGAATGCGCTTATGAAAAACAAAATCATTGGTGTCTGCCCGAATTGCGGTGCAAATGTTGTGGAGCGTGAAAAGGGCTGGTTCTGCGAGAACCGGGAGTGCCGTTTCGTGCTGTGGAAGGACAATGCGTTCTTCAAGCGTCTGGGCAAGCGGCTGGATTCCCATGTGGCGGACAAGCTGCTGCGGGATGGCCGGGTCCGGCTGAAGGACTGCAAGAGTGTTAAGGGCAAAACCTACAATGCCACCGTGCTGCTGTCCTGTGAAGCGGATGGCCGCAGCAAGTTTTCGCTGGAATTTGAGGGAGGGCGCTGATGAGGGTACAGGATGAAGCCGTTTATCTGCTGAACAACGAAAAATACCTGCATCTGCGGGAAAATACTTCCGGCGTTGGCTACGCCACCTATGACAAGCTGACCCTGTTGCCGTTGGAAAAGGGACAGATTCCCTTTGAGCATCTGCCGCCCGATGGCAGAAATGCTATTCCTGCCGCCCGGAACTGGTTCCTTTTTGAGCTATCCGATGATCCTCGCAGGGCTATCCAGCTTGAAAGTGTGAGAATCCTCGACAACATCCCGGATTCCGGCATTCGCAAGCGGCGTATCTGGGAAGATCCGTCCATTACTATGAATGATGTGCGGCTCATCGACAGCAACTACAAGGACTTATACCGTGTTCCCAATGGCAGTGTGATTCAGGTGGACTACCCGGATGGCCGAAGTTTCACAACACGGCTGGAACATTGGGACGAGTATCATTTTGATGTTGGTGGACTGGGCGATATGTTCCACATCTGCCAGTTTGCCGAGGTCATGGAGCGCAATGGAGCCAGCTATTACCCGGAAATCCAGACACAGGATGAAACAGGTGCATGGGAACTAGGCGGAAAAGGCTATATTGCCATCCAGTCCTGTGACGATGGCTGGGATTACACCCTCTATCACAGCGATTACTCTGTGATGGACAGCGGCCAGATCGACGCGCCGGAGCTGACGATTCAGGAAGTCCGGGAAGAAATTCTGGAAGCACATCACATGGAAAAAGGTCGGCGGCTGATACAGGACTACGATTTTATCATGGACAGAGCCGCCGAAGCCGAAGAACTGGGGCTAAACAGCCGCCCTTCCACGCTGGAAAAGCTGGCTTCACTGGCTGGCGCAAAAGAAAAATGCGATGCCCCGGAGTGCAGCCCCGTTGGGTGCCGGAAAGTGAGGGATGCTCATGAACTTTAATGGCGAAGAATTGACGCTGATGATGCTCTACAATTCCGGCTCCCGGCCGGGTTTGATGCAGGAGCTGCGGCTGATGCAGTGTTACCTGATGCCTGATGAAACTGCCCTGAGAGAACTGTCCGAACAGGTCATTGAAAAGCTGAAACTTATGACCGATGCCGAGTTTGCCGAGCTGGAATTTCCGCTCGACTGAATTTTTATGGCCAATAAGTAGTATGAATATCTTTTCTTCCCTCAAATATGTGATATACTAGTAGCATCACATATAGTAAATGAAGGAGGAAGGTTTTAGATGGATTTAGTTAAAGTCCAACAAATACACAATCAGTATCGTATCTTTCGACAAGATATGTATAATGAGTGGGAAGAGTATGCTTACTTGAATCATTGCATAAGAAAGCCGACTAAAGAACCTTTTGAGTTTAATAGCCTATTAAGTGACAGTGTATTGCATAAAACTATTGTTGATGCTGGCGGAATGCAAACTAGGTTTTTGAGCGGTGGCAATTCAAGAAGTCATTTCATCAATTCTGTTGGGCGGTTTGAAGTATATATTTCCTCTTTAGCTAAGGTTGTGTTTATAGACTATCCTCAAAAGATGAAGGGATCTGATTCTGAAACCGAAACCTCTAAGGCATTCCAATTGATTTTAAGTTGTAGCACGCGTGACGAAATGATTGACACGCTTGCTGAAGAAAAGGTCCGAAGTATTTTCTATGGAAACCCTGCTGATGTGTTTTTGAAAGATAAGTGCAAATTAGAGTTGGGAACACTTTTTTCTTCCAAATACCGTTTAGCCATTTCTCTATATAGTGAGATTTTAGGAAGACGAAATGCCATAATCCATAATTCCGGTAGAGTTGACAAGAAATATATAAGAGAAAATCCTCAAAGTACTCTTTTGGAAGGCAAAAAGATTATTATTTCTGAAAATTATCTACGCGGAACTATTGGCTTATTGGTTGGAATCGCTGCTGAAACCACAAGTAACGTTGTGGAGAATATTTATAAAGGAAATGTTCAAGGAATATTAGGCCGCGCCACAAATTCGTTTGAGAATTGCTATGAAATCGACTGGTATAAGAGATTGTTGCAAAATTCCGACTAAATCCTTTTAATTTTACTAATTTATTGGAAATCACGATACATCCGAACGCTATTTTCCTGAGAGCGGCCTTTACAAAGGTCGCTCTTTTTATATCCTAAAATCGAAAGGAGGAACGCAATGCCAAATAAAACGCAAGAATACCTCAACCTTGCCCAGCAAACGGCAAAGGAACTGACCCGGTATTGGGAAAACTGGACGGACTACCTGACCACAGCATCCCGGCTGTACAAGTACAACTTTGCCGACCAGCTTATGATTTACGCCCAGCGGCCTGATGCCACCGCCTGCGCCAGTTTCGACCTCTGGAATGACCGCATGAACCGCTATGTCCGGCGTGGCTCCAAAGGCATCGCTCTGTTAGACCAGTCCAGCAGTGTTCCGCGTCTGCACTACGTTTTCGATGTGAGCGACACTGGAGTACGGCGTAATTCGCGTGATCCGGAAGTATGGCAGCTCGGCCCCGATCTGGTTCAGCCTGTGTCGGAAATGCTCGCTAGAGAGTACGGCATCCGGCATGAACGAATCACCCAGCAAATCGCAGACATTTGCGGCAAACTGGTGGATTCCTATTGGGATAACAACAGCGGTGACATTCTCGACATCGTTGACGGCTCTCTTCTGATGGATTATGATGAAGCCGGACAGGAGTTCCAGTTTAAGAGTGCAGCTGCCATCAGCATCACCTATGTCGTTCTCGAACGCTGCGGCTTTGAACCGGAAGGACATTTTGACCGGGGCGATTTTCAGGCCATCTTCTCCTTTTCCACTCCTGCCGCCGTGTATGCGCTGGGCACCGCAGTCAGCGAGTGCAGCCGGGATGTGCTGCGCAACATCGAACGAACTGTAAAGACGACGATCCGCCGCCGCAATGTAGAAAGGAGCCAATATGAATATGAACAGCAGGAACGTGACCTACTCGACCATCGGGGACTACCAGCTCCCGAACCTGACCCTGCCCCAGCAGGAGAAAGCACTGGGCAAGTACGGGCGGCTGCGCCGGACTTACCTGATGAAGCATCGCCCGGTGCTGTACAACTCGATGCTCCTGTCGGGAACTCTGCATCCGTATCTGCTGGAAGTGGAGCAGACCGCAGAGAACCAGATGCAGCAGACCATGCAGGAACTGCTGAAACAGAACCCGGCTCCGAACAAGGAGCAGCATCAGATGGAGTGGGTGCAGCACATGAACAGCCTGAAAGCACAGGCCGAGGAACTGGTGATGAACGAGCTGATTTACAGCTAAGTTTCTTCGATGCACACATTCCCACCGAAGCTGAACAAATTGAATCCATCGACCAAGCGGAGAGCGAAAAATCGCCCTCCGCTTTCTCTTTGTCACAGGCTGAGATCGAAAACGCGCTGCGGAGAGGTTCTAACTTTGAAAACAGCAAACTTCGCATCTGGAAAATTTATCAGCTCCAGCCTGACCGAAAGCTCCGGGCAAAAGCTCTTGCGAAAGAATACGCCCCAAACGGACCCGGCGGCTCCTCGCACACCTATCTGGACGGAAGCAATGGTTGGCTCGATCATGACAGCAAGGGGCTGACGTTTGAACACTATCCAGACCATCAGAAAGCGCTTCTCCGCTGGAATCAGGTCGAAAAATATATCGACCTGATGATTCAGTCTGACCGCTATCTGTCGGATAAAGAGAAAAGAACCATTGACTTCCCCCTTGAGCTGAACGCCGCCAGTGCTGCCGAATACACGGCATTAAAGGAACAGTACCCGGACACTCTCGTTGGATTTGAAGCAGGTGGCAATTTTATGTTCTATGGAGAAGATGCCGCTAAAGTTGCCAAAATCATCAACAGTGCTTTGTTCACGAGAGACACCGCGCTGGGCGAAGTTCAGGTCACAGGCTTTTCTCCTCGCTTATGGGCAAGAAGGTCAAAAGAATTGTGGTCTGCGGGCAACGATGTTTACCTTGCCGGGTTAAACGAGAACGGCACTCACCATCAAACCAAGCACCTGCGCAAAGAGGATTACCTTCCCATCGGCTCCGTTATCAATATGGATAGCCGTGAATTTCGGATTGATAGGGTGGACTTTGATAAGGGCAAAGTTTCTTTGCAGGATATGGCACTGGCCGATATGCGGGTGCCGATTTTTCGGGAAGAACCGCTGTCTGTTGTCCGGGAATTGTACGAACAGCAAGACGAAGCTCTTGACACCGCTCCCGAAAAAGCAGTCGATTATAAGGTCGGGGATGATGTCGTTGTTGAACTGTCTACCCGAACCATCGAGGGAAAGGTCGGCTATGTTGGTGAAACCGATGTGCGCATCGACACCAGTGCGCAGGGCTATTCGTGGAGCAACGAGGTGTTGAACAAACAGCAGTTCGAGAACAGTCTGCGACGGGATGAGCCTACGTCTGATGAATCACTGGACAAGCTGCCTATTTCTGTGGAGGTCAACGGCGAATGGCAGACATTCCCGGATGCAGCCGCCGCAGACGAAGCCCTGAATGCCGAACCTGTGCCGGAAGCTGCTGGAAATTTCCGCATTACGGACGATCATCTGGGCGAGGGCGGTGCAAAACAGAAATACGCCCGGAACATTGCAGCTATCCGCACCCTGTTCCAGTTGGAGCAGGAACACCGTGGAGCCACCATCGAAGAGCAGGAAATTCTATCACAGTATGTCGGCTGGGGCGGTCTGCCGGATGCCTTTGACCCGGACAAGGGCAACTGGGCAAAAGAGTACGCCGAACTGAAAGGACTGCTCTCCGAAGATGAGTACGCCGCCGCCCGTGGCTCCGTCCTGAACGCCCACTACACCAGCCCCACCGTGATTCGTGCCATCTATGATGCTGTGGAGCGCATGGGCTTCCGCAGCGGCAATATTTTGGAGCCGAGCATGGGCGTTGGCAACTTTTTTGGTATGCTGCCGGACACCATGCAGGATAGCCGCCTGTACGGTGTGGAACTGGACAGCATCACAGGCCGCATTGCGCAAAAACTCTACCCAGAAGCCAGCATTAAAGTGGCCGGATTTGAAACTACCGACAGGCATGACTTTTACGATCTGGCTGTCGGTAACGTACCTTTTGGCCAGTATAAAGTCAACGACAAGGCGTACAACAAATTCGGTTTCAGCATCCACAACTATTTCTTCGCCAAGGCTATCGACCAAGTACGTCCGGGCGGCATCGTGGCCTTTGTCACCAGCCGCTACACACTGGACAGCAAGGATTCTTCTGCCCGCAAACACATTGCTGAACGTGCTAATCTGCTGGGTGCTATCCGGCTGCCGAACAGTGCGTTCAAGGCCAACGCCGGAACGGAAGTCGTCAGCGATATTATTTTCCTCCAAAAACGTGACCGCCCTATCGACCATGAGCCGGACTGGGTGCAGCTTGGCAAAAGGGAAGATGGCTTTGCCATCAATCAATATTTCGTAGACCACCCGGAGATGGTGCTGGGTGAGCTGACTTCTGAAAGTACCCAGTATGGCCGTGAGGAATGCACCGTGCACCCCATCGAGGGCGCAGTGCTGGCAGACCAGCTTGCCGAAGCGGTACAGCATATTGAGGGGCAGTACACCGAAGTCGAGGTGGAAACACCAGATATTGCGGACGCAGAAAATGAGAAGCACATTCTCCCGGCAGACCCGGATGTAAAAAAATTCTCCTATACCGTGGTGGACGGTGAAGTGTACTACCGGGAAAATTCCGTCATGACACAAGTGGAGCTTTCCGACACCGCAAAAGGCCGTGTGACCGGGATGGTAGAACTGCGGCAGATTGTCAACGAGTTGATTCAGCAACAGTTGAACGACTACCCGGATGCTGACATCAAGGCCACGCAGGAAAAGCTGAACACCGCCTATGATGCTTTTGCCGCCAAATACGGTTTGCTGAATGACCGCAAGAACGGCAGATTATTTGAGCAGGATTCCTCTTATTATCTGCTGTGTTCTCTGGAAAATCTGGATGAGCAGGGACAGTTCAAAAGCAAGGCGGCAATGTTTACCAAACGGACGATTCGCCCGGAACGCACCGTCACCAGTGTGGATACGCCCACGGAAGCTCTTGCGGTTTCTATCGGAGAGCGTGGCCGGGTAGACTTGCCCTATATGGCAGAGCTGCTCGGCACTCCCGGCGAGTATGAGCGCATCACCAGCGAACTGTCCGGCGTAATCTTCAAAGACCCCGGCGCAGACCCCACCGACACGGAAGCGGGCTGGCAAATGGCGGATGAATACTTGTCCGGCAATGTCCGGGCAAAACTGCGCATAGCACAGCTTGCTGCTGAAACCAACCCGGAGTTTGCAGTCAACGTCACCGCATTGGAAAAGGCGCAGCCGAAAGACCTTGAAGCGTCTGAAATTGATGTGCGGCTGGGTGCAACATGGCTTGCGCCGGAGATCATCCAAAAGTTTATGGCAGAAACTTTCCGGATCCCCTACTATCTGCGTCATGCAGTTAAAGTGAGATATTCCCCCTATACCGCAGAATGGCGCATTGAGGGCAAGTCGGCTATGGGCAGAGGCGACATTACCTCCACCGAAACCTATGGCACATCCCGCGCCAATGCCTACAAGATTCTGGAAGATACGCTCAACTTGAAAGATGTGCGCATCTATGATGCCATTGAAGATGAAGAAGGCAGACCGAAGCGCGTCCTGAACAAAACGGACACCATGCTGGCGCAGCAGAAACAGCAGGTAATCAAAGATGCTTTCGCCAACTGGATCTGGCAAGACCCCCAGCGGCGCATTGCACTGGTGAAGCAGTACAACGAACTGTTCAACAGCAACAGACCGCGCGAATACGATGGTTCCCACATCCACTTTGTCGGTATGAACCCGGAAATTTCGCTCCGGGAGCATCAGCGCAATGCCATCGCTCATGTGCTTTATGGCGGTAATACGTTGCTTGCACACGAAGTGGGAGCCGGAAAGACGTTTGAGATGGCAGCATCCGCAATGGAAGCCAAACGGCTGGGGCTGTGTCAGAAAAGTCTTTTTGTGGTGCCAAATCATCTGACGGAGCAATGGGCGGCAGAGTTTTTGCACCTATACCCCAATGCCAAGCTGCTGGTGGCTCGAAAAAAGGACTTTGAAACCGCCAACCGCAAAAAATTCTGTGCTAGAATTGCGACTGGGGACTACGATGCGGTCATCATCGGTCATTCACAGTTTGAGCGCATCCCGTTGTCCTATGAGCGTCAAGAACGCATTATTCAGGAGCAGATTGATGAAACGCTTGCCGCCATCAACGAACTGAAAGCCACTGCTGGCGAAAATTTCAGCATCAAGCAGATGGAAAAGACACGCAAAACGCTGGAAATCAAGCTGGAAAAGCTACGCTCCGATGCGAGAAAGGATGATGTTATCACCTTTGAGCAGTTGGGCGTGGATAGGCTTTTTGTGGATGAGAGCCATTTTTACAAGAACCTATTCCTCACGACAAAAATGCGCAATGTCGCTAGTTTGTCTACAAGTGAAGCGCAAAAATCGAGCGATATGTTCGGAAAGTGCCGCTACTTGGATGAGATCACAGGCGGGCGCGGCGTGGTGTTTGCTACGGGAACGCCCGTGAGCAACTCCATGTCGGAGCTGTACACGGTCATGCGCTATCTGCAATATGGCACACTCCAGCAAAAAGGGCTGACACACTTCGACTGCTGGGCATCTACTTTTGGTGAAACCACCACCGCCATTGAACTTGCCCCGGAGGGTACGGGCTATCGTGCGCGCACCCGATTTGCGAAGTTTTTCAACCTCCCGGAACTGATGTCGATGTTCAAAGAGGTTGCCGACATTAAAACCAGCGATCAGCTTCATCTGCCTGTGCCGGATGCAAAGTTTGAAACCGTGGTAGCGAAACCGTCCGAGATTCAGAAAGAAATGGTGCAGGAACTGAGCAGACGCGCTGCGAAAATCCACTCCGGCGCGGTGGATGCGTCCGAGGACAATATGCTGTGCGTCACCAACGATGGCCGAAAGATTGGTCTGGATGTTCGCCTGATGAACCCCATCCTGCCGGACGACCCCAACAGCAAACTGAACACCTGTGTTCGGAACGTGCTGCAAATCTGGGCGGATGGCAAGGAGCAAAAGCTGACGCAGCTTCTGTTCTGCGACCTCTCGACACCAAAGAACGATGGCAACTTTAATGTCTACGATCATATTCGCAAGAAATTGGTCGCCGCCGGGGTGCCGGAAAGTGAAGTTGAGTTCATCCACAATGCCGACACCGAAGCAAAAAAGGCCGCATTGTTCTCCAACGTGCGCTCCGGCGATGTGCGGATTCTGCTCGGCAGCACCGCAAAAATGGGAGCCGGGACGAACGTGCAATCGCGGCTTGTGGCAGTGCATCACTTGGATGTTGGATGGAAGCCAAGCGACATGACCCAGCGCAATGGCCGCATCATTCGGCAGGGAAACATGAACAAGGAAGTCAAGGTGTTCAACTACGTCACAGAGGGGACATTTGACAGCTACTTGTTTCAGACTCTTGAGAATAAACAGCGATTCATCAGCCAAATCATGACCTCAAAATCCCCAGTTCGCTCCTGCGATGATGTGGATGAACAGGCATTGTCCTATGCGGAAATTAAGGCATTGTGCGCAGGAAATCCGTTGATTAAAGAGAAGATGGATCTCGATGTGCAGGTCGCAAAGCTGAAAGTTCTGAAAGCCGATCATCAGAGCCAGAAGTTCCGTTTGGAGGATAAGCTGCTCACAAAATTCCCAGCTGACATTCAGGAAACGAACGCCTATCTTGCCGGAGTGAAATTGGATGCAGAACTTGCTACCGCCCATCCGCAGGAGAAAGAGGGCTTCTGCGGCATTACCATCAAGTGTGTGACCTACGATGAGAAAAAGACCGCTGGCGAACGGCTTCTCCTCGCTTGCTCCGAACTGCCTAACAGTGAGGAAAAAGTGATCGGCAGCTATCGCGGTTTTGAACTGTCCTTGCGTTTCGACACCTATCACAGCGAATATCAGGCTCTTTTGAAAGGTCAGCGGAAATATCCGGTAGCACTGGGCAAAGACCCACTTGGCTGCATCATCCGTCTGGACAATTCTTTGAACAATTTCCCAGAACGCATTAGTTCCGTCGAAAACGAACTGGCCACGCTTAAACAGCAGCAGGCGGCGGCACAGATTGAAGTGGAAAAGCCGTTCCCGCAGGAAGAAGAGCTGGCTGAAAAGTCAGCTCGCCTTGCGGAGCTGAACGCACAGTTGGATATGGATGAAAAAAGCCACGAGCCGGAACAGGATGAGGAACCTCGCCGTTCCTCGGTGCTGGCGGCTCTGGAAGAAAAGTCTGATAAGGTAGAGCCCATCAAGCCGTTCAAAAGCTATCTGGACAAGGATGGTGATGCTCGATGAATGGCCTCCGCGACCAGCAGTTGCATTTCCGTGTCAGCAAGCAGGAACTGGAACGGATCTGGAGCAAGATGGAATCCAGCGGTATTTTGAGCATTGGCTCTTATCTGCGAAAAATGGCTCTGGACGGTTACTGCCTGCGTTTGGATTTGCCAGAGTTGCGGCGCATGGCCTATCTCCTGCAAATGTGCAGCAACAATCTCAACCAGTATACAAAAGCTGCCAACGAAAACGGTCAGGTCTATGCCGCCGATCTGGAGGACTTGCGCACCCGGCTGGATGAGCTGATTGTTATTGGCAGAGAGATTCTTTCCCGGCTGGCTGACCTCTGATTTTCACCCCACGGCTTTAGCTGTGGGGCTACATATTATATAAGGATAAAACTGTGGGAGGTGGTGGGCATGGCCGCAACACGCTTGATTGCGCTGCACAAAAATAAGGGAAAATCCGTGGCGACCTGTTTGAAAAGCCGCACAGACTATGCACAAAACCCGGAGAAAACCAAACAGGGTGAACTTGTCAGCAGCTACGAGTGCAGCCCTCTGACGGTGGACGAAGAATTTATGCTGTCCAAGCGGCAGTATGAACTTGCCACTGGACGTAGGCAGAAAAGTGATGTGATCGCCTATCAAATTCGGCAGTCGTTCAAGCCCGGTGAGATCACCGCCGAAGAAGCCAACAAGGTGGGCTATGAACTTGCCATGCGGTTTACCAAGGGCAAGTATGCGTTTATTATTGCCACCCACACAGACCGGGAACACATTCATAATCACATTATCTACAACTCCACTGCGCTGGACAGCACCCGGAAGTTCCGGGACTTTTTATTGTCCGGGCTGGCCGTGCAGCGGTTGAGCGATTTGATCTGTCTGGAACATCAGCTGTCTGTTATTGAAATCAAGCCGTACCGAGAACGGCAGAAGCGCACTCTTTATCCTCCCAGAGAAAGCAATCGTGATAAGCTGTGTGCCGTAATCGACAACATCTTGCTGAGCGAGAAACCTGCAAGTTTCGAGGGCTTTCTTCAAAAACTGGAACAGCGGGGCTACGAAATCAAACGGGGAAAGTACACTTCGGTCAAAGGAACACGGCAGAAGCGCTTTATCCGTTTTCGGACACTGGG
>OGJQ01001332.1_pt1 | contig 12596 bp, 9 predicted proteins | sample 1572261 | NCBI WGS metagenome assembly OGJQ01 (sample SAMEA2582138, study PRJEB24529) | metagenome | biome: Human gut stool | place: China | collected 2011
CGGGCATTTTCATACCTTTGCTCTGCCTGTGCAAAATCCTTGTCAGATACAATCTTGTTTTTAACAAGCTCTTTCATACGTTCGTACTCCTTCTTAGATACCTCGTAGGCAATGCGGGCACGTTGTACCGGATCACCGTCGGCGATATTCTTTGAAGAAATCGTGACTAGCGGCGTGCCGCTGCCGACGCTCATTCCTTCCGTTACTTTTCCACGGAAAGATACAACGCCGGCCACTGTAGCTACGGCAACCGATTCATCACCTTGGGCAGCCAGCACCTGTCCGCTGGTTTTAATCACTTGCTGGAAAGGTGCAGGTTCGATAACGCTCACCTTGACACCGGCTGCTTCAGCTTTTGCCTTCGGAAGGATGATTTCATCACTGTGCGCTTCGGCAGACTCGTTATGTCCATCGGCCGCTTCATGGTTGTGTTCTCCGCTACATTCGCCTTCATGAGAATGATCGGAACCCTCTGCCTCGTGATTATGTCCTTCCGTGGCATGATCGTGTTCATTGTGTGTGTGTGTGACGGTACTATTATTACAGGAACCCAGCACGAATAAGCCTAGGATTCCTACGAAAATAAGTTTTTTCATAATGATATTTTCCTACTAAATTTTACTGTTTTTTTACGCTACAAAGATAAGGTAACGCAAATGCAACTGATTTGCATTTACGCTTTTACGCAAAAACAGAGTAGGGAGGGGCACGAAGAGGAGTGGCACGGTGTATATCCGTGCCATGCAGAGAGTCTCGGTAGACGTAATAGTTCTTAATCCGTCTCTCTTGTGGCCGTAATAGATGTTCGATGATTACATCCGTGAACAGGGTAGCGATGAATACATAATCCGGTCCGCTATCCGTATGTACGGATGGAGTGGGAGAGTAGAAACGAGTCATACATTCGCTGCTGCAACATGAATCGTTTCCCGGGTGATGATGATGTGTGGGACATTGCTGTTCTACAGGCAAGTCCTGCTTCATGCAAATCATTCCGTTGGGGTGATGATGATGGGGAATAACGGCTGCCACCAACATTATAATGTTGATTAAAAATAGCAGAGTTACTATTATTCGTTTCTTCCCTTTCATCCTTTCTTTTAGAGGTTATCAGCTTTTTCAGAGCTTTAAAGTGCAAATATACAAATACTTTTATTCCGCCTGCAGCCGATACCCTCTTTTTATTATTTATTATTTCTTTTCCAGTTCTTGCAACGAATCCATTTTTTTCTTTTCGAGGAACTCGTAGATGCCGCAAAGATGTTCCGTCACCTTTTGATTACCGAACTCATACACCTTGGTCACCAGTCCGTCGAGGAAGTCACGGTCGTGTGAAACAACAATCAGTGTGCCGTCAAAATCCAGCAATGCCTGTTTCAGGATATCTTTCGTTTTCATGTCCAGATGATTCGTCGGCTCATCCAGGATCAGGAGGTTGACAGGTTCCAACAGCAATTTAATCATGGCAAGGCGGGTACGCTCCCCACCCGAAAGTACTTTCACCTTCTTCATCGATTCCTCGGGACCACCAAACATGAAGGCACCCAGTAAATCACGAATCTTGTTCCGGATATCCCCCTTGGCTACATCGTCAATCGTTTGGAAAACCGTCAGGTTTTCATCCATCAACGAAGCCTGATTTTGAGCGAAATATCCGATTTGTACATTATGTCCTAAAGTCAGTGTACCGTCATGTTCGATTTCCTTCATGATACATTTCACGAGTGTAGATTTACCTTCACCGTTTTTACCGACAAAAGCTACTTTATCACCACGCTCAATTGTCAGGTTAGCGTTGCGGAACACCACTTTCTCTTCGTATGCCTTTCCAACACCTTCCATGATAACCGGATAACTGCCCGAACGGGGTGAAGGCGGGAATTTCAGTCGCAATGCAGAAGTATCCTCCTCATCGACTTCGAGCAATTGCAGCTTTTCCAGCATTTTGACGCGGCTCTGTACCTGCAACGTCTTTGAATATGTTCCTTTGAATCGTTCGATGAACTCCTTCGTTTCAGCAATAAACTTCTGCTGCTCGTCGTATGCCTTCTGCTGCTGTTCGCGGCGATCCTTACGCAGTTGCAGATATTGGGAATAATTCACCTTATAATCATAAATACGTCCCATCGTCACTTCGATGGTACGTGTTGTAATATTATCCACGAATTTGCGGTCGTGGCTGATTACGATAACTGCTTTCCCGTTATTAATAAGGAAATCTTCCAACCATTGAATAGATTCAATATCCAGATGATTAGTCGGCTCATCGAGCAAGAGTACGTCCGGTTTCTGTAACAGCAACTTAGCGAGCTCGATGCGCATCCGCCATCCACCGCTGAAATCACTCGTCTGGCGTTGAAAATCGCTCCGGGTGAACCCTAATCCGAGCAATGCCTTTTCCACATCCTCTTCATAATTGGTTGCGTCAATCGAATAAAACTTCTCGCTCAAGGCAGACACTTCTTCAATCAGCGCCATGTAACTATCGCTCTCGTAGTCCGTCCGTGTCTCGAGCTCTTTGTTCAGTTTTTCAATCTGCGCTTCCATTTCATGCAGATGTGAAAAAGCCTGTGCCGTTTCGTCAAACACTGTTCTTCCGTCTTCCGTCATCAGATGTTGAGGCAGATAGGCCACTACGCAATCTTTGGGCGTGGAAACTTTTCCACGTGTCGGTTGTCGTGCGCCTGCCAAAATTTTCAGCAGCGTACTTTTTCCCGCCCCATTTTTACCCATCAGTGCGATGCGGTCTTTTTCATTAATTACGAAAGAAATATCACTAAATAAAGTAGTGCCGCCAAACTCTACGGCTAGTCCGTCAACAGAAATCATACTATTCTTTTAAATTGAGGCGCAAAGATAGCGAAATATATCAATCTTTTTTATAACTTGCGGGCTGAAAAACATTATTAACTGAAATATGTTGACTAAAAAGTAATTTTAGAGAATAATTTTAAAAATAATATAGAAACGATATGGAAGGCGGACAAACAAATGAATTCAGACCTCTTATCTTAGTGGCTGAGGACGACGACAGCAACTTCAAATTGATCAAAGCAATCATCGGAAAGAAATGTGATATACAGTGGGCCAAGAATGGCGAAGAAATCGTGGCACTGTTCAAGGAATACGGCAACGAGGCCAAAGCGATCCTGATGGACATCAAAATGCCTGTGATGAACGGACTGGATGCTACGAAGATCATCCGCGGAGAAAACAAGGAAATCCCTATCATCATGCAGACCGCCTACGCTTTCAGCTCTGACAAGGAGAATGCGATGAACGCGGGAGCGAGCGAAGTGCTGGTGAAACCGATCACACTGTCGATTCTGCGCAATACGCTGACGAAGTATTTCCCCGAATTGGTCTGGTAGACTGATCTCTTTTTTTGTCCGGTAGACTGATCTTTTTTGTTTGTTAAACCGGTCTTTGTTCCGGCAGACATGATCTTTATCCGGCAAAACGGTATCGCTGAGTAGAAAAACGGTATAACAATTCGGGTGTTTTTTCCTGTTTTGTATTTGTGATATTAACAAATAGCTGACGGCTGTAAAAATAAAATAGGCGGACCTCACGGTCGGCCTATTTCTGTTCGTTTCCGTTAATTTGTTAGAGTTCAGAAACGACTCTATGTAAAGTCTCTCCTTTGAGAGATTTTAAGAGCGATTTTTATCGGCTTCCACCTGCCCACCAAACGGGTTCGGAGTATACGTATTGTCCGTCACCAAAGGCTTCTTTGATGGCTACATTTGCCAATACATCGTCTGCTCCGTAACCGAAACGCAGCGGGAATTTGTTAGAGTTCAGCGGGTTTTTCAGTTCCACTAAGTTTTCGTTCGCACCTTTCATACGGCGGTAGTCGTTGTAAGCTTCTAAAGATTCGCCGGATGCACCAAAGAATGCGAGATATTTCTGTACCATTGTTTCTTTTAATGGGTTAGCGGCAAAAAGAGGAGCTACTTCATTATCAAAATAGGCTTCGGCAACGGCGTCACCCAAGAAATCGGCTTTCCCGCCCAGCCAGTTTCTGGCGGCATCGGCAACTGTATTCTCCAAATTGGCAAATGCAGCGATAACGGCATCTTTCAAAGCGGCTTTTGCTTCATCTACTCTGCCACCCAGACGACACAGGGCTTCTGCTTCGAGGAATTTTACTTCATGGTAACTGATCAGTTGTGTGGGAGCGGTCATAGCCCATGAGGCCATAGACATGCCATAATTATTCTGTAATTCCTGAGGGGTGCCGTTAGGAGCTACGTTGATGGCATCGATTGTTGTGGCTTGATTTGCACCGCCTCCATATACAACATTTCCGCTAGGATCAGGTTGGATAAATGAGCGTGGAGCTCGCGGGTCATTTCTTGTTGCAAATTTCTCGATGAGACTTTCGCTGGCTGCAAGGCTGTTACGGCTATAGCTGAAAGCCCAAAGGGGATTTAGTTGAGAATCACCGTCATAAATGTCCAGTTTACATTCTTCATTTGCATTGGTAAATGATTTACTTACATAGGTCAGAATGTTTTGGAGATCGGTAGTCTGATTGGCGCTTTTGTTAAGAAGACGCATTGTATAGCGTGCTTTCAGTGCATAAGCTGTTTTAAGCCACAGACCGGCTTGTGCATCTTGGTCTGATCCGTAGATGAGGTCTTTTGATCCCACTGCACCTGATAATCCTTCGTCTTCGGCTGTTCCATCCTTCAAAAGTGTGATAGCAGCATCCAGGTTCTGCATTACTTCTTTGTAGATAGACTCTTGTGAATCAATTTTAGGTTGCATATACTTCGGTGTGCCGTCCGGATTTAAAACTCCGGTTTCGCTGAACGGTGTGTCTCCGAACACATCGGCTACTACCGCACCATTGTAGGCAAGAAGGATTCTGGCTATTGCTTCAGTTACTACATTGCCTTTTTCCGATGGGTCTTCCTGACACTTGTTGATTACAATCTTTGCATTCTTTATATTGGCGTAAACGCTGATCCACGCATTGTTGTAGGTCGTGGCAGTGGTCGGTTCTCCGCTGCGGACTTCTGCCCGGTAGAGTTGGTTGCCGATACCTGTTTCGTGCTCCATGTAAACGGACGAATAGAGTGAAAAATCTCCTCCTACTGTGCTGAATGCAGTGCTGACTCCCAAGTCTGTTATCAAAAACTTCGCCGGAGCATCCTGCGGGTTATTGGGATTCTTGTTGACTTTGTCCATTGCATCTTCCGTACAAGCAGAAGCAATGACAGCAGTAAAGAAAGAAACTGCCAGCAATTTTCCTATTGATTTATATTTTTTCATTGTCTTGCAGATTAAAATTTAATATTAAAGCCGAAACCAAAGCTAGCTGTTTGCGGCATTGAATAGTCTTCGAAAGCTCCGGACATATTGTTGTTTCCTTGGCTGGCTTCCGGATCAAGGTCAGGCATCTGTGCCCAGACGAGGATATTTCTTGCGAAAGCATTCACCGAAAGTTCCATCCACTTTTTCTGGAGTACTTTGTAGCTTACTGCCACTTCGCGGAGTTTGATGAACGAGTTGTCGTATACAGAAGATTCGTCAATATCGTTCAGGCGGCTGTAGTACACTTGTTGCGCATTGGCTCCGGTGATGGCGATATCGTTTTTGGTTCCGTCCTGTTTGTAACCGTCAAAGATGATCGTGCCTTCCCGATTCTCTGTTCTTTTGCTGACGCCGTAGTAGTCGGACAAACCGGTAGTTCTGCTGTACATCTGGCCACCTTGTTTCCAGTCAAGTACAGCACTGATGGTACATTTCCACAGACGCAATGACGTATTGAAACCCATTACGAAATCCGGAGAAACTTTTCCGATCACCTGTGCCTCACCGGCGACAGGCAAACCGTTTTCGTCTACCAGACGATTGCCGTTAGCGTCTCTCTTGTATCCTACGCCATAGATTACAGGGAATTTTTCGCCTGCTGATGCACGAACCTGTGGAGTGACGTAACCACCCAGTGAAATGTTTTCCACACCCGGAGCCAGTTCGTCTACATAGTTGTCGATTTTGGTCCAGTTGAAACCGAAGTCCCAGTTGATATTCTTCGTGCGGATCGGGTTGAATCCCAATGTGATTTCGTGCGTGTCGGTATGAATCTTACCACCGTTTGTCAACAGTTTGCTGGCACCGGTAGAAGACGCCAAAGGCACTGAAAATATCTGGTCTTTGACGTTCTGACGCGAATAAGTATAATTCAACGTAATCAGGTTGTCGAAGAAGTTCACGTCGGCACCGATTTCGTACGAACGTGTATTCTGCGGTTTCAGATTCGGGTCGAATATTGTGTAGTACGGGGTATAGGCAGTAGTACCTTTGATGGGGTACATGATGGGAGTCAGCGAATAGAATCCTCCTCCGTACGTGGGAGTCGAGTAATAATTCTCAAGGAAATCACCAGCCTGTCCTACTTCCGCATAAGAAACTCTCAGTTTGGCGTAGTTGACTACATCATTTTTCAGTTCATCAAGTTCTGTCAGGATGAAACCTGCTGACACAGAGGGATAGAAGAACGAACGGTTGTTGCGCGGCATGTTGGACACATAGTCCTGACGTCCGGTCACAGTCAGATAAAGCATGTTTCTGTACGAAGCCGATACGTTGCCGAAGAAACCGACAGTACGGTTTTTCCATCTTTCTTCTTCTGTAAGCTGAGTGGTTGCATTGTTGATATGATTCCACCCTGCGAAGTTATAGTTTGTTCCGTATTCGTAGTATTTCTTTCTGTTGCTCTGGATAAATTCGTTACCTGCTACAGCGTTCAATCCCCAGTCGTCATTGATGCGCCAGTCGTAGTTGATGGTCAGCAATGAGTTGTAGGTAGCGTTTGTCCAACCGTAGTTTTCTATCTGGCCGCGACCGCCGCCGGTGTTACTTCCGTATCCGTAGCTGTCAGAGTAGTGAGTGGTATAAGCGTCTACACCTAACATATATTTCGCGTTCAGTTTATGGTTGGCCGTTCCGAAATCTGTTTGATAAGTGGCATATACATTTCCGAAGAAACGGTTGGTGTCTTCTGTGTATTTGTTGTTGTCAATAGCCCAATAGGCATTGTCAAAATTTCCACGGAAAGAGTTTTGCTTATAAATGTCGCCGTCTACATGGCTGGGGATACCTGCCAGATCGTAGCTTGCGGGCGAAGCGTAAACAGTTCTCAGCAGTCCGTTTCCGGACGTTACCGCCTTGTCAATCGAAGTCGTGATGTAGTTTCCTGCAAAACCGGTTGTGAAGTTATTCGTCAGTTTCGTTTCGGCGCTTACTTTCACGTTGTATCTGTCCATGCCAGTTTTGGGGATAATACCGTCTTGGTGCGTATTTCCAAGAGAAACGGAGTATGAACTTTTTTCCAGCGTTTGTGCCACGTTCAGCGAGTTGCTCCAAGTGATACCTGTTTCGAAGAATTCTTTTGTATTGTCGTAAGCCTGTGGAGTAGCCCAAGGGTCAAGACCTGCTGAAGCACGCTGCGGCACGTAATATTTGCCGGATTGCATGCCATACTTTTGAGTAAATTCGTTGTCGGTGTTGCCGCCATAATTGGGATCGTTGGACAGTTCAGAAATCTTAGGTCCCCAGGATAATCCTGAAGTTGGGCTGTATCTTCCGCCGGACCCCTGTGCATACGTCTTTTGGAATTCGGGCAGGCGACCGACTACGTCAAAACTGACATTGGATGAGAAACTGACTTGGGGTTTGCCTTTTTCCAGTCCCTTACCGCTTTTGGTGGTGATGATGATCACACCATTGGATGCGCGGATTCCGTAAAGTGCCGAAGCCGCCTGTCCTTTCAGAATGTTGATACTTTCAATGTCGTTCGGGTCGATATCTACCGCGCGGTTGGCAAAGTCCACGCCGCTTACACTACCGTTGTTCTGTATGTCCGTATCTACGTCAGGAGTACTGGTCACTGCCATCCCGTCGATTACGTAAAGCGGCGTGTTATCTCCGGAGAAAGAACGTGCACCACGGATCGTGATCTGTGAAGATGCTCCGGGCATACCGCTCGAAGGTTTGATATCCAGACCGGAAACTTTTCCTTGCAACGCTCCTGCCAGGCTGGAGTTGGAAGCTTGGGTCAGTTGTTCGGACTTCACGTCCTGAACGGCGTAGCCCAGCGCTTTCTTTTCGCGGGAGATACCCATGGCCGTTACTACGACTTCGTCCAGGGCTTTGGCGTCACTTTTTAATACTACGTTGATAACGCCCTGTTTGATCGTTACTGTCTGCGGAACCATTCCTACATAGGAAACGCGCAAAGTTTTAGAAGAACTTGGTACGGTGGGGAGTTGTCCTTTCGGGAAGCGTTAAGTGTTTTTGGGGCTATTTAAGGCATAAAATGATAAAAAGATAGCATTTTGAATGATTCGCTGATGTTATTTTATGAAAATAACGATTTTAACACTATCTTTATGTCGTGTAATGTAATTTGAATATTATTAAAATCGTGCTCAAATCTTCTCATTTCATCAATATACTGATTAAATTCTTTCAATATGATACTTTATAGTTAAAAACGTAACACTTTTTTAATTTTGATATAAATAGTGTTATCTTTGCAGCCTGTTAGAGACTAGAAGTCTATTTATAGGTTAAATTTAAGAGAGAATTTATGAAAAGAAAATTGATGTTCTTTATGACCTTCCTTTTTTTGGGTATAGGTCTGGTGACAGCGCAGACGTCCCGAGTTACCGGTGTGGTAACCGCCGAGGAAGATGGCCTGCCTGTTGTAGGTGCTTCGGTATTAGTGAATGGCACTACTCTTGGTACTATCACGGATATTGATGGTAAGTTTACAATCACGAATGTACCAAGTTCTTCTAAGACTTATTGATATTTTAAAGCCTCTCTTTTTCCTCCTTTTTTATTCTATCTTATTGTAAATCAGAATATAAGTGCTTCTTTCCGCAACTTGGCTTCCCGGCTCACTTACTATAATCGCAACCTTTTCCCTTTCTTTTTCGATCTCAGTCATCTTTTTCGGGCAGGTACTTGGCTTGTTTTCAGGGGGCGGATGCTTAGGTTCTACCTTTATTTGAGGCTTTCTATGAGCGATAGGGGCAGACCGGTCTTTTCGGCAATGAGTTGATTGTCAATTCCTTGCTTTTTCATGTCGATGGCTGTCTGAAAGATGTTCAAGGCTTCTTCGCGACCTTTCTTCAGGCCTTTCTTCAGGCCTTCCTCAAGTCCTTCTTCAAGTCCTTTCTTTAGCCCTTCTTCCATCCCTTTCTTTATTCCTTCCTTTTCCGCTGCATCCATTGTCACCAAATAATCCCGGTACACTTTGACGCTATTGTCGTATAGCTCTCTCTCCTTTGGAGACATAGAAGCCACATCAGCGATCTCTTCGAGTTTTTCGAAGACGGCTTTTCGTGCCTTGAATGGCAGGCGTTTTAAAGTTTCCATATTATTTAATATATAAATCCAACGTTCAAAATTCGTTTCACATTCCTCTTCGCTTTTTTTGAAGAGGGGGAGGGCGATGAATATTTGCCGGAACTTCTCCGAGAAGAGTTCACCTGTCTCCTTGTCTGCAAGAATAACGTCTGTCCGGAGTTTTATGTTCTTGTCCATGATGAAATTCATCAGAAAGACTCCGTAAACAGCTTTTATTTCAAATTTCCAGTCGTGCCCCGTCCGGCCCTGGTTGACGATGGCACGGGAGAGATAGAAGATGGAGCGTTCTTTAAAATTGCTCTGCATGCGGTTTTGCATTTCGACAATTATCTTTTCGCCCGTGTCCGTGGTGCAGTAGACATCGTAGATGATGCCTCGTCCTTCCGGGTAGTCCGGCAGCTGTTCGTTGTTCAAAAACGTTAAGTCGGTTATCACTCGTTCACCTTCGAGAAGGTCGTTCAGAAATTCGATTAGTAAATTCTTGGAGACTTCTCTGCCGAATATTAGTTTGAATCCGTAGTCGGTGAACGGATTGATAAATTTGCTCATTGTTTTGGTTGTTTCTCTTTTATGTTGTAAAGAGATGTTTCTCTTCGCATGTATAGTGAAGAGGCTTTTCTTTATTCTACAAAGATAGGATAAATTATTGTTTTATGATGCGTTTGGCGGGAGAAATAAATGACGTGGGTGCTCAAAAATGTTCATCTCCCTCTTAAAAATGTTCATCTTCCTCTGACTCGCTTTTTGAGGATGCCGTTGTAGGTGTCTTCAAATTCTGCCGAGTGGTTGAGTGCCCAGAGGATGTAGTCGCCCGGCTCGTTCTTTTTGAGCAGGGTGGAGCGGTATTCGGAGCTGAGGACTTTCCATAAGGGGCCGCAGGGACCACCCAGATTTCTGCGTCGGGCGAGGGCGAGGATGGCTTTCACGGTTGGTTCGTTCCGGATGCCGATGGCGTCCATGTTGAGGCGTAGCAGGGATTCGGAGAATCCTCCGGAAGCAGTGTTTTCGTTCGGGGCTTCTTCTTGCTGACTTCTTTCGTATTGGGTTCCGTTGTGCTTGGCTTCTTCCTGCTGGTTTCTTTCGTATTGAGTTCCGTTGTGCTTGGCTTCTTCCTGCTGGTTTCTTTCGTATTGGGTTCCGTTGTACTTGGCTTCTTCCTGCTGACTTCTTTCGTATTGGGTTCCGTTGTACTTGGCTTCTTCCTGCTGGTTTCTTTCGTACTGAGTTCCGTTGTGCTTGGCTTCTTCCTGCTGGTTTCTTTCGTATTGGGTTCCGTTATATCTAGTTTCTCCCTTCTGATCTATTCCTTCATTTCTTCTTTCTTCCTTATTTTCCTCCCCTCTTTTTCCGGACGAGATTTCTAAAGACAAACCTTTGACAGCAACAGGCGCAGCCTGAAAAACGCCGTTTGACGGAACGGGCGGCTGCTCTCTATCCTTCTCCCATTCATTTTCGGTTTTGCTTTGTCTTTCCCTTTCTTTGTCTCTTTCTCTTTCTCTTTCCGGTTTGCTTTTAATCTCAGTATCCGTCTCCGATTTACTTTCGATTTCTGTATCCGTTTCCTGTTTTGTTTGTGGGATTGTTGCTGCAATTTCTCGGTTTTTTGCAGCATTAATTTTCATAGCTGATTCGTCGGTCACTGTTTTTGTAGCATTGATTCCTGTGCCTGCTGCATGGATATTTGTGCCTGTCGTGTCGATTCCTGTCTTTGTTTTAGTAACTTCTGTAGCTGTGATATTGATTCCTGTTTTTATTGCGTTGACTTCTGCGCCTACTATATGGCTTTCCGCTTCATCCACTTCTGTACCTTTTGAATTTATATTATTTCTTATTTCTGCGGAATTATTTTCCGTTCCATCCTCTCCTTCCTTGATGAGCCAAAACTGTTCCAGCGGAAGTTTGTATTTCCTTCGGCTGTCGGTAATGATTTTGTGGTATTGCTCTTGGATGGCTTGCGAAGTCAGAATCCCGTACTCCTTATATATATAGGTGTCGAATAGTCCGACGGACAGGCAGTCGTCGATGATGGCCTGCATCTCCTCCTCCTCGCAACATACTTCCTGCGAAATGTCGAACAAGGTATCTTGATTCCATGCGACATAAAATCCCTTTTCTTTGTAGATGAGGCAGAGCAGGGAAGTGAGTGCGGCAATTCCTGCTGCATGATGACGGTTGGAAATGCGGCGTACCTTCCTGTCTTGGAAGAAGTTGACATCGAGCGGGAAATAATCTAATCCGGGTTTGGAAATACGGGCCATCTTTTTGAATATTTAGAGTGATATTGAATGATAAATAATGAATAAGGCGAATCGGTAATTTTAATTTAGCTCATTTCAGTATGGTGATAAGCTACTTGATAGTCAGTTCTGTCTCTCAACTGAGGGTAACTAAAAAGTCGATTCTATCTCAATTGGGGGTGACTAGAAAGTCGATTCTATCTCTATTCTCCTCCTTCCCGAAGGAGGAGAATAGAGTTACTATTGCGTACAACTACTCCCTAGAACTCCTTTTTCACATCGAAGCAGGGACAGGCTTTCATGTATTCATTGGGTGAGATGATGCCGTCTCCGTTGAGGTCGGGGCTTGTGTCCCGGTGTCCGATGACCTGTTTCACGTTGGGGAAGGCCAGTTGCAGAGATTTCACCAGTCGGATGAGGGCAGTGCGTTGTGCATCTGTCCGTGTGTCGGCGGGGCGGCCTTCCTTGTCCAGTCCGCCGACGTAGCAGATGCCGATGGAACGCTGGTTCCAGCCCATACAATGCGCCCCGTCGAGGGTGACGTCTCGTCCCGGTTCGATGGTGCCGTCGAGGCGGATGACGTAATGATAGCCGATGGACCAGAAGCCACGGGCACGGTGCCAGCAGTCGATATCGGCAGCGGTGATGTTCTGTCCCGCACGGGTGGCGGAACAGTGGATGATGATGGTGTCTTTCATTGCAGAAACTCCTTTCTTTGTTCTCTTTCTCTGGGCAATATATAAGTGTTGAAACCAAAAATGGCGGATTCTTCGGGAGACAGGCGGCGGTAATAGTGTTGCGTCATTGAATGGTGTGCGGGAACAAAGAGAGAAATAAGAGGAAGAGGCGATGAAACAAGGGGAGAAGAAACTGACTGCACACATACATTGCCTGCTTCGGACTTCCCGATTGAATTACTCGATCTGCCTGTTCCGAGCAGATTGCCTGCTTCGGACTCTCCGACTGAATTGC
>OGJQ01001336.1_pt1 | contig 12487 bp, 10 predicted proteins | sample 1572261 | NCBI WGS metagenome assembly OGJQ01 (sample SAMEA2582138, study PRJEB24529) | metagenome | biome: Human gut stool | place: China | collected 2011
AATCAAAGCTTCTGGCATTGAACATAGTGTGCAGGACTGCCTGTAGCTTATATTTATCGTCCGTTCGTCAACTAATATTCAATTAAACAACAATTATCCTATCTCGCTTCCAGCCACGATATCCTTATCTACTGTCATAACTGAAAGATTATCCTTATCATCCATGGCTGCAAGTATCATACCCTGCGATTCAACACCACATATCTTACGTGGTGCAAGGTTAGTAACCACTGCAACCTTCTTGCCAACCATTTCTTCTGGCTTATAGTACTGTGATATTCCAGATACTATCTGGCGCACTTCATCACCTACACGTATCTGCGAGCAAAGAAGCTTCTTAGCCTTCTTTACTGGTTCACACTTAAGCACTTCTCCAACCTGAATCTGTATCTTTGAGAAATCATCATATGTTATCTCTGGTTTTTTCTCAACTACTGGATACTCTGTAGCTCCGTTAGCCTTTCTCTGAGCCTCCTGAAGCTTCTCAACCTCTTCCATAACTACATTTATATCAAGTCTTGCAAAGAGAATCTCTGGCTTATCTGTAACCTTTTCTCCTGACTTTCTAAGTCCGAACTTGTCAAGGTCATCAAAGTCTCTCTCTCCTTCTGCAGGGTTATCTGGATAAAGCTGCTTTAATATACTTTCAGTTGTGTTTGGCATAAATGACTTAAGAAGATTAGCACCGATAGTAATACTCTCAACAAGGTTGTAAAGTATCTCTTCAAGTCTGTCTTTCTTAGACTCATCCTTGGCAAGTGCCCAAGGCATAGTCTCATCTATATACTTGTTACATCTCTTGAATAAAGAGAATACCTCTGTCATGGCATCTGCAACATGAAGTGTAGACATCTTATCCTGAACCTTATCTCTTGTAGCTGTTACAACCGACTTAAGGTCTGCATCAAAGTCTAAGCTTGCACCATTCTCATCAACACCTGCGCCCTCACTTGTCGCACCTGTCTTAGTAACAACACCACCAAAATACTTGTTAGACATGGCGATAGTTCTGTTAACAAGATTTCCAAGTGTATTGGCAAGATCTGAGTTCATACGCTCAACTAAAAGTTCCCATGATATAACACCATCATTCTCAAATGGCATTTCATGAAGAACGAAGTATCTTACAGCATCTACACCAAACATATCTACAAGGTCATCTGCATATATAACATTTCCCTTTGACTTACTCATCTTACCATCGTTCTGTAAAAGCCAAGGATGACCAAACACCTGCTTAGGAAGTGGTTCACCAAGTGCCATAAGGAATATAGGCCAGTATATTGTATGGAATCTGATAATATCCTTTCCTATAAGATGGAGGTCTGCTGGCCAGTACTTCTTGTACTGTTCACTTGAGCTGCCATCTGCATCATATCCAATACCTGTGATATAGTTAGTAAGTGCATCAAGCCATACATAAACTACATGCTTAGGATCGAAATCTACCGGAATACCCCACTTGAAAGATGTTCTTGATACACACAGATCCTGAAGTCCTGGAAGAAGGAAGTTGTTCATCATCTCATTCTTTCTTGATACAGGCTGTATGAATTCTGGATGAGTGTTAATATGCTCAATAAGTCTGTTTGCATACTTGCTCATTTTGAAGAAATAAGCTTCTTCCTTTGCTGGTTTAACTTCACGTCCACAGTCCGGACATTTGCCATCAACAAGCTGTGACTCTGTCCAGAAGGATTCACAAGGTGTGCAATACATACCTTCATATGAGCCTTTGTATATATCTCCCTGATCATATAGCTTCTTGAATATCTTCTGTACCTGTTTTTCATGATAATCATCAGTTGTTCTTATGAACTTATCATATGATGTATTCATAAGATCCCATATTCTCTTAATCTCTGCTGATGTCTTATCAACAAACTCCTTAGGTGTGATTCCTGCTTCTTCTGCTTTTAGCTCTATCTTCTGACCATGCTCATCAGTACCAGTCTGGAAGAACACATCATATCCCTCCTGACGTCTGAATCTTGCGATACTGTCAGCAAGTACTATCTCATAGGTATTGCCAATATGTGGCTTGCCTGATGTATATGCAATAGCTGTTGTCATATAAAATGGACCCTTACTCTGTGGCATATCTATAACCTCCATTTTCCTTGTTTTCTCTAATTAATCCTGATTATTTGTACAGGTTTTCCAATCATTTAATGATAGTTAACTTTTGATGATATGTCAAGTTTTGCAAATCCCTAAAAATTCTGTGTATTCAAATCCCTAAATTTTGTGTATGCAAATCCCTAAAATTTTGTGGCTTTTGACCACGACATCTTATAATGTTATGATATGAATAATCATCCTTTGACATTCCAGCACTTATATTGACATATAATATGATGTGAGTGTCAAAATTAAATTTTCATATGCGGGATTTTTGTGTCCGCGCACACCTGACACAAACCCGATACGCCCTAAAAACGTGCGAAGCACAAACTTGAGATGCGCAAAGAAGCAGCGCAAGAATGGAGGATTATTATGTTTAAAACATTCAAAAAAACAATTAGTCTTGCAATGTCTTTAATCCTGTCAGCTGCAAGTATATCACTTTACGGCTGCAGCACACAGGATATACACAATATAACAGAAAAAAACGACTCTTCAATAACACAGGAATACTCCTATAGCCAGACAGACAATACCGCCTTTAACGAATATACCGATAACTTATTTCGCGAAATAGTTACCGATGATACTCTTTCTCTTCACACATTACTTGAACATCCAGAGAACTATGGGATTAACGATTATAATATCACTCTCGGAAGAATAGACACAGAATCTCTTTATGATACGTCTGATATAACACAATATATAACTGAACTTAAAGCCTTTGACAAAAACTCCCTGTCACAAACCCAGGCTGTAACTTATGATTATCTTCTTTCGTATCTTGAATCACGCCTGTGTTATAGTGACCTCGACCTGTATGACTCTCAGCTCACTCCGACAATAGGCATACAGATAGAGCTTCCTCTTGTATTTTCTGAATACTCATTCCTTGAGCAAAAGGATGTCGAGGAATATCTTGAATTACTATGTGATGTTGATGGTTATTTTGAAAATATGCTTGAATACGAAAGACTGCGTGCAGACAAGGGCTTCACTCTCAAAGACTCCTTACTTGAGGATGTCATAAGCTCATGCCAGTCAGTTATAGATTCCATAAAACAGGAGAATTCCACTAACCGTCTTTTTATAGATGATTTTAATTCACGCATCGATGCTCTTGACTTTATATCTGACAGTGACCGACAGGACTATAAAAAACGTAATATAGAAGCTGTACAAAAGCACGTAATACCGGGCTATGAAGCATTAAGAGACGGTCTTACCCTGCTAAAAGGAACATGCCGTTATCAAGATGGAATAAGCAGCTATCCTGATGGTCAGAGGTACTTTGAAGGTCTTCTTGAGCAGACACTTGGATGGAGCAAATCTATTGATGAATACTCTTCCCTTCTTGAAAGCTATATGAGAAACTATCTGATCGTCATGAGAAAGCTCATACAAAAAAATCCTTCTCTCACCGATGCTTTCAGTTCTTATTCCTTTGGCACTTCCAACCCACAGGATATTATAGAAGAGCTTAAGCAGAAAATGTCTGATGACTATCCTGCCCTTGATGATATTGACTATTCGATCAAATACGTGTCAGAAGCACTTTGTGATTATGCAAGTCCTGCCATGTACTTTATGCCACAGCTTGATAACCCTGATATCAACTCCATATACATCAACAAAACCAGTACAACAGACAGTTATATATATCCAACACTTGCACATGAGGGTTATCCTGGTCATATGTATCAGACACAGTACTTTCTTAAAACCAACCCATGTCTTATCCGTTCACTTATAAAACCAGGCGGCTATGTAGAAGGCTGGGCTTCGTATATAGAAGTACATTCATACGAATATGGCAAAGAAAGCCCCGAACTAAACACACTCGCAAAATGCAACTACGCATTAATACTTTGTCTGCATGCCATGGGTGATATAGGTGTCAACTACTATGGATGGGATGAGGCCCGTCTTTCCTCATTCTTAAGCAACTGGGGCTACTCTGATGTGGACACTGCACATTCCATTTATACAGCACTTATTGCAAATCCTGGCAACTACTGTAAATATGTACTTGGATTTATAGGCTTTGAAGAACTAAAAAAACAGGCCCAGAATGACCTTGGCAGCAACTTTTCTTTAAAAGAATTCCACCGTTACATTCTTGAAATGGGACCTGTCCAGTTCGATATTCTGTTTTCTTATCTTAAGCAGTGGGAAAACAGCCTAGTAGTAGTATCTTCCAGGGCAGCATAATCCACCACCGCCAAGACAACAGTTGCAGGCAAGATTAAGGACTATCAGTTTCATGCACCAGCTTCCCATGCTGCTGCCTGGATTCTGATATGTCTGCTGTCTTCCTGTATACCACTCACCACCACTGTTCATCCGCTGGTAGAACATCCTGTACTGCATATTATCAGGAGCAAGTTCAACAGCCCTCCTTGCATGTTCCATGGCAGTCGCCTGATTGCCTTTTCCTGCATTGGCCTGGGCACTGTAATAATACCATCTTGCATCTCTGTCCTCCATGCTGTTAAGAACATTAAGTGCTTCGTCAAAGCTTCCATTGTTTATATAGTTAGCTGCAGCTCTAAGATGTATGGTAGTCTGATCGTTCCCATTCATGTCAGAGGCACCATTGGCATTTCCGCCTCCTCCATAATATCCGCCAAATCCAAATGGTCCATATCCCCAGAAATCTCCACCAAAGTTACCGTAACCGCCATTCTGGTTGTTATTCTGATAATCACCATCATAGCCATAACTTCCTGTACCGCCGCGATTCTGACTGTAGGATGATGTATAGCCACCTTCCTTTTCTTTCATTATCTGGTTATATGCCTGCTGTACAGTCTTAAACATTTCCTCAGCCTTATCCTTGTTTGGATTATTGATGTTGGCATCCGGATGATATTTTCTGCTTAATGTTCTGTATGCCTTTTTTATTTCTTCGTCCGAAGCATCCCTTGACACTCCCAATACTGAATACGGATCAGTCATAATTCCTCCAATATATATGTTATATAGTCTATCCTCTGCCATAGTTAACTAAGCTTAGTTAATATGTTTTACCAGGATTTTTACTTTGACTTTCATTTTTTGTTTTCAATTCTCTTTTATTCCTGCACAGCTCGAATCTTGTCCATACTCCTGAATATATTATGTTTCGTAAAAGATTAGCATTTTCTATAACAGGAAGCCTCTCAAAGGCTGCTGCACACTGTGCCATAAGTGATTTTAATATATTTTCAACAAAGGCATCATAATCAGGTCTTTGTGAATACGCCCTGAGTCCATTATATCTGCCCTTTTTATTATCCTCTTCAAGATCCTCATATGCATCTAATATATATATGAACCTTCCAAGTGCGCTGCCTGTCTTGATAAGTGTATCTTTCCACTCATCATCTTTCATAAGCAATATCTGTGACATTATAATCCCAAACTGCTCCGCAGGCATATCAACATTTCCCTCGCCTGCCTTTTCAAGCCCGCTTATTTTATCCAGTGCTTTTTTTATAATATCAGCTTTTTCAGGATATGCTGCTTCTATACGCTTTACTTTGCCTGACAATGTATCTGCAAGCACCTTCCTTGTGACTTTCTTTTCATCATTCCAGTCGTCTATGCATTTGTAATATGTCATAAGCACATTCATATCTGCCACATAGCCTGATATATCATTCCTGCTGACTGGATGTCTGTGTAGTGGATGTGCTATGCATCTTGTCTCATACTTTCTTGTTTCCGGCTCGTATAAGCCAGTAAGAAGCAGAAGAAGAAATGTCATATCATAGCTTATGCATAACTGTCCGTTAACCCCATACCGCTCTTTAAGTTCATCACATAGTCCACAATAATATGAACGGTATACATCATATTCTTTAATCTTAAGCTCTGGCTTGTTTACTACAACATATCCGTACACTGGCACTATCTCCCTATCTTGTTAAGTCTGAGGCTTCTGTTATAAAAATATAACAGCATAAAAACGAAAGCATATATCTGTACACAACAAATACTGCTTTCGCTTATCATATAACATATTTAAAACTCACGTCAATCAATGCCTGAAAGATTAATAAATCTTTTAGATTATTTAGAAATACTGGTCACGGTAATCCGTCCCCCATATAAGAAAATCCTCATAATCTGCCAGGGAATTAAATCTCATCTTATCTGTATACACATCTTGACCACTGTCAGAAGCTTTATCTGCTTCAACATCATAAGTTTTTCTGTGAGGAAATGTATACTTGTGTATATCTGTTCCATCATAACCTTCACAATCATAACCTTCACCATCATACTCTGGGTACACATTAATCACCTCCATAATGGAAGTATCCCCTTTGTGTGATGATTTATTCTAATATATAACTATCGCCTGTCTTCCCATATCCTTGTATCTTTCTTCTACAACTTCTTTATCATATTCATAGATACCTCTTAGCGGATCAGCCATAATATATGTATCAGCTGTATAACCAATAAGCACCATGGCATGCTCATGTGATTTCCACACTATTGTTTCTCCATCAACATTCCACTCAGCTGCTATATGTGGCTTTGCCATCCACATTGTTTCCCATACCAACACAGGATGTCCATTATCTACATAGTCAACAAGCTCACTATAATCAGCTCCTGTAACATTATAAACATTCATATCCGAATTCTCGCTGTATAGATATCTTTTTGCAGAATTCACAATTACCGGTGCAAATGCCCCACATGCATCCTCATCTCTTGGATTACCTACAAATGCTTTGTATGGTGATGTTTCACCTACCCTTCCCTTATCAAGGAAGTTATCAGCCAGAGTAAGCTTGTCTACATCATAACCAAGATAGTTAAGTACTATTGTTAATGCTGTTATCTCGCACCCTGTTGGCAGTTCAGGATTCTGAAGCACACACTTAACATCCAACTTCTTATATGACTTACTCCTTGCAGCAGCTGCTTTAAATGCCTCTTTTTCATCCGATTTCTCTTTTTCAAATGATTCCTCTCTCTCAAACGATTCCTCTTTTTCCGCTACTTTAACAGTTCCTGCACCAGTCTTTTCCTCTTCTGCATTTTCATTATTTTCTTTCTCATATATTTCTGTCTGTTCAATCATGCTTTCTTTTAATAACATCTGTTCTTCTGTCTGCCATACAGTATCTTCATCATAAACAGCATCCACACTGCTTACAGCTTCTATTTCACCCTTCATATAATCAGCTCTCTGAATAAATCCTGTAATATGCCCATTTTTTGTCCTGGCTGCAACTGCCACCATAACTATAACTGCTATCATGCCAGCCAGTATAAATGCTGCAGCAATATTTCTTTTTTTACTGATTTTTTTACTAATTCTTTTCTGTCTATTCCTCTTTTTCTCCATACTTACCTCTTTTCCTGCAGAACACACTGCCGTTCCCCTTTTTTGTTTATCATGCCGATTTATACCTTTATTCTTCGGCCATGACATAATTCTTTTCTTTAATACTAATATAAATCATTAACCTTACAATATTCTTACAGAACAGTGTTTTATCATGGAAATTTCAGAAAAAGAGAAGAGTAATTTTGAGGAAATGTTTTTAGAAAAAGATTTTTAGAGAAATGTTTAAAGAAAAAGGTTTAAAGAAAAAGATTTTTAGAGAAATATTTAAAGAAAAAAGGGTAGGGAATTTAAGGAAAAAGAAAGTTGATTTTTCAAATTGATTTTTCAGGATGAGTGGGGGTTTTAGAAGATTGATTTTTTAAGAAGGTTGAATAAAAAGCAAAAAATAAAAGCCCCTCAACCTGACTCCATCGATCAAATCAAAAGACTTTCCTAAATGCACCGCCAGGGGTTCGAACCCTGGACACCCTGATTAAGAGTCAGGTGCTCTACCAACTGAGCTAGCGGTGCGTATATTAAAATGTATGTGAAGCTTAGCGACTTGTGTCTTACGACTTCACAAGTGCACCGCCAGGGGTTCGAACCCTGGACACCCTGATTAAGAGTCAGGTGCTCTACCAACTGAGCTAGCGGTGCATATATAATAATTCGTTGCCGTAACAACAAAAGATATATTATATTCTTTTATGGAAAAAATCAAGTCTTTTTTTGTATTTATTTAGATACAATCGACTTTTTTTATTTTTTCCAGCATATTTTAGCCTTTTTTTACGAAAAAAGGGTTTTTTTACTTATTGATATAGAGTATCATATGTATAAAGCTTTTAAAATTTATAAAGATTTTAAAATGTTATACAAGTGGTGTAAACGCCGCTTGCAATAACCACTTACAATAACAGCACACAAGGAGTAAATATATGTCTGTATATAACAGCAGCAATACTGATGACAATATGTCTATGAATAACAACAGTAGTACTGATGACAATATATCTATGCATAACAACGGTAATACTGATGACAATATGTCTATGAATAACAATAGTACTGCTAATAACGATAATACCAGCGATGATAATGCATATACCATCATTAAACACAACCGTTTTCAGCCTAACAGCAAGTATTTTACTATTATGCTATATGGGCTGGCTTTCGTACTTGGTTCAATCCTTCTTGTAAGGATCGTAGGAAGCTTCAACAACACAGTAAAACTTTTAGGACAGGCTATTGAGGTTATAGCACCTTTTCTTGTTGGTGCATTTATAGCATTTATACTATATCCTCTTGTCAGATTCTTTTACAGAAGACTGTTTAAGGAAAAGTGCCATATGAAATCTGACAGGCTTGCCAAATGGCTGTCTATACTTGTTACCTATGCTATAGCAATCGGCATAATCGCAGTACTGCTTGTATTCATACTGCCACAACTGTACACAAGTATAACTGATATACTGGATAAACTGCCTGTATGGTACAACAATGTTACTATATTTATAGCTGATTTCGAGAAGAATCATAAAGACCTTGGCTTCATAGATTATAATATTATCAATGAACACCTTACATCTTTATATCCTAAGATATTGTCGTATCTTACAGATATACTGACTAATATTCTGCCATATGTTGTAAACACTTCTATGGCTATTATAAAAGGTTTAATTAACCTTATTATTTCTGTTATGGTTTCTGTATACATGATATCAGACCATAAAAATATCTTTTATCAATTTAAAAGACTTTTATATGCTGTATTTCCTAAACAGGCGGCTGACACCGCAAGAACAATATGTCGTGAAAGTGCAAACATTTTCATTAAATTCATGTATGGAAAAGCTATCGATTCATTAATAATAGGAATCATCTGTTTTATATGTATGACAATATTCAAGTTTCCATACACAGTGCTTATCAGTGTCATAGTCGGTATCACCAATATGATTCCATACTTTGGACCTTATATTGGCGGAGTTCTTGGCGGCATTATTATAGTGATCATCAACCCTCTGCAGGTTATATTTTTCGCGATCATGATACTTATTATCCAGCAGTTTGATGGTCTCTTCCTTGGACCTAAGATTCTTGGCAATAGTACCGGTCTTAAGCCTTTATGGGTTATATTCGCTATAGTTGTCGGTGGTGCTATGTTTGGCGTACTCGGTATGTTCCTTGGTGTTCCTACTATGGCAGTTATATGCTATATTCTTAATATTATTATTGAACATTTCTTAAAGAAGCGTAATATTACGGTACAGCCTTATGATTCACCTGATAAAATGTAGATATCATTACCTGCAATTTATTATTTTATATATCTCATTCCAGGAGTGTCTGAATCGTACTATTCTTTGATTCAGACTGCGATGATAATAAAAGAATTCGTTAAGACGTTTTAATGAAAAACAACGATTACAACGATTACAATGGTTACAACGCATAAAACACACCTTCCATATAATAATGTTTCTGATGCATCCGGATTGTTATGTTGCTGCACAATTTACGCAATTCATGCCATTCACGCAATCCTTACATCATATGATTATTATATTAAAGGTGTGTTTATTTGTTACACTATGAATACGTTTATATGCTATTTTCTGTCAGCTATAAGCTTGCATATCGGATTTCCCAGCTCGGAGAATTTCTTTTCATACTCTGTCATGACATTGCCCTCATTAAGTCTTGTGTCGTTATGAAGGTCATATGTGCACTCTTCAAGTATCCACCCTGCTTCCTTTACTTCTTCTACTGAAAAATCAAACAATGCTTTATTATCTGTCTTAAACTCAACTCTGCCTTCCTTTTTTAACATCTGGTCATATCTTGCAAAGAACTGTCTTGATGTGAGTCTTCTTTTTGCGTGTCTGTCCTTAGGCCATGGATCAGAAAAGTTAAGATATATTCTGTCAACCTCATCTTTACCGAACACCTCGTTGATATTCTCTGCATCCATACGGATAAATCTTAAGTTAGGAAGCTGCAGCTCATCCTGCTTCTCAACAGCTCTTAACAGCACGCTGGAATATTTTTCTATTCCTACATAGTTAATATCAGGATTCTGTGATGCAAGTGTTGTAATAAATACTCCCTTTCCCATACCAATCTCTATATGAACAGGATTACTGTTTCCAAACACATCCTTCCATGTCCCTTTCATTCCTTCTGGCTCAGTGAACACATACTTATTCTCAATCATCACTTCTCTTGCACCTGGTACATTTCTTAAACGCATATTTCCTCCATCTCAGGCTCTTATATTATTTGTTTTACCTGCTTCTTATAATAACATTCTATATGATAATGCTGTCAAAAGTCAAAATATAGTTGTTTAATTACTAAAAAATATATGTTATAGTACTAAGTAACATGATACTTATATAACTAATATCTACAGAAATGAGGAATTTAGTGTGAAAAATAAGATTTTTCACACGCAAGATTTGTGCTTTGCACAAACTTGAGATGCGCTGAGAAGCAGCGCAAGAATGGAGGATTAATATGTTTAATTCATTTAGAAAATATATAAAACGTACTCTTGGCACTATTGCCACAGTTTCTATCATAGCAGTTACTACATTTTCCGTTACTGCCAATGTATCTGCGGCAGCTTCCGATAGCAGTACAGCTCCTAAAGCTGCATGGCCTGATGCCCCTTCAATAACCTGCGAAAGCGCAATACTTATAGATGCAGATACTGGTTCAATATTGTATGAAAAGGATTCCCACCGGAAAGCATATCCGGCATCTACAACCAAAATCCTGACTGGACTTCTTACCATTGAAAACTGTAACCTTAATGATACCATGACATTTTCAAGCAAGGCTGCTAATTCAGTCAATCCTTACGAGGATGCCAATCTTAGTATGAAAGCTGGCGAACAGATCACTGTCGAACAGGCTTTATATGGACTCCTTTTATATTCTGCTAACGAAATAGCATATGGACTTGCTGAACAGGTTGCAGGGTCGGCAGATGCATTTATTGATATGATGAATAACAAGGCTAAAGAGCTTGGTGCCATAAACACTCACTTTGCTAATCCAAGTGGATTATATAATCCAAACCATTACACAACGGCTTATGATATGGCTATGATAGCAAGAGGCTGCTATAACAACGCTTCATTTGTCAATATTGACTCAACCTCTTCATCATACACTATTCCAGCTACCAACATGTCTGCACAGCGTACTATAAAGCATAGACATAAAATGCTTAAAGGCCGTGAGTTCTACTATGAATACTGCAAGGGTGGAAAAACAGGATTTACTGATGAGTCGCTTATGACTCTTGTAACATTTGCAGAAAAAGACGGAATGCGTCTTATATGTGTTGTTTTCAGATCTCCTGATGATTCAACACGATATATAGATACAAGGGCTCTTTTTGACTGGGGATTTGGTAACTTTAAGAAATCAACTACTTCTAATTCACAGATAAGCTCATTATTCTCAACTGATAATTATTATTCATCAGATGTTTTTGGCAAAAGCAAGCTTGGTTTTAACCTTAATGCCTCATTTATAACTATTCCTGCTAACGGCAGTACATCTGATGTTACTATGGATATAAATACCGACTATGATGTATCAAACAGTAATGATAAGCTTACTGCAAAGCTTAACTACAAATATGGTGATAATGTAGTAGGCACAACAACTCTTACTATATCATCGGGCAATGCTGTCAAGGACAGCCAGCTTCCATATCTTAGCAACGAAATAAAAGTCACAGAGCTCACTCCTAAGAAGTGTCTTAAAGTAAATATATGGATAATAGCTGGTATCGTCGCTGTGATACTTATTATTATCACTATTATCAACAACAGGAAGCTTTCTAATAATAGAAAACATCATTATTCAAAAAGAAATCTGAGATTCTAGATAATTGTTGTTTAACACACATTCGGTTGGTGAACTGACGACATAATACAAGTGAAAATCGGTGCTGCGCATACATCATCGATGCCAGAAGTTTCAATTGGATATTTCTAAGACTTTTCT
>OGJQ01001338.1_pt1 | contig 12446 bp, 8 predicted proteins | sample 1572261 | NCBI WGS metagenome assembly OGJQ01 (sample SAMEA2582138, study PRJEB24529) | metagenome | biome: Human gut stool | place: China | collected 2011
TCGCTTATGGCGTCTGATGCTTGGTCGGCAGAACCACCAAATTCGTGACCGCCCATAAACAGTAGCGGTACGGCAATTATAAGAACAAGTATAACTGCCAATATTGTATTTTTAACCCAAAGTTTCATTAATATATACCCCCTTATATAACATTAAGCTGCTTAAGTTCGTTTGTACAGTTCTTAGCCAATACATTGAATATCATAACAGACAGAATACCCTCTGCAATGGCAATCGGAACTTGTGTAACCGCAAAGATTCCCATAAACTTTACAAGTGATGCAAAGAAGTTTTGGTCAGGGAATGCAAGTGCAAGCTGACATGATGTTACCACATAAGTGAATATATCACCTATTGTTGCGGCAAGAAATACTGCAAGACCTTTCGGTGCGTTAAGCTTTTGGCATAACTTGTATATACCGAATGAAACGAACGGTCCGGCAATCGCCATTGAAAATGTGTTTGCACCAAGTGTTGTAAGTCCGCCGTGTGCAAGAAGAAGTGCCTGGAACAAAAGCACGATTATACCGAGTAAAGACATAATCGACGGTCCGAAAAGAATTGCACCGAGTCCTGTACCTGTCGGATGTGAACAACTTCCTGTAACTGAAGGGATTTTAAGCGATGAAAGAATGAAAACGAAAGCTCCTGCAAGTGCAAGAAGTATTTTTGTTTTGTTATTCTTCTTTGCTTGCTTTTGCATACTGATACCGCCTGCGATAAGGAACGGTATACATACAACTCCCCATATAATACAGTAGTTCGGAGGAAGATAACCCTCCATAATGTGCATTGCGAATGCGTTTGTCATAGGAATGACAAGCAGTAGTGAAAGCATTGCCACCAATAGTTTTGTTTTCCTGTTTGCTAAAGACATAAATTTTTCTCCTTTTCTTATTATGAAATATGTTTTAGCACACAAGTGACCACTTAAATCAGTTATGAAACTTTTTGGGAGTGCAGAAAACTTGTGATTTTCACATACCAAAAAAAGCCGTAGGGATTGGGTAAATCCTATGGCTTAAAATCTGAATGATTCCGCCATTGACCCATCGTTCGTAGGCACAAATGCGCTCTATTTTCGGCAGGCGATCCGACTGTACGGTAGCGTGACTGTGAGGGAATTTCACCCTGCTTCTCCTTTTGAAAACAAATATAAAAATATTTGTTTACCGAAAACGGATATATTTAGATATATCTTGTCTATTTTAACACTATTATATCGAAAAATCAAGGGAATTGACAATAAATTAAGTAGGGTGTATAATTTTTTTATCTGTTTAGAAAAGGAATGATATGTTGTGGATACATCAAAAAGCAAAACAGCCTTTGACGAGGCTAAAAAATATATACCCGGCGGAGTTAATTCGCCTGTAAGAGCGTTTAAGAATGTCGGAACTTATCCGCTTTTTATAGAACGTGCAAATGGAAGTAAGATATACGATATTGACGGAAACGAATATATAGATTATGTCGGCTCATGGGGGCCTATGTTTTTGGGACACTGTAAGGAAATCGTTTTGGAGGCGGTTAAGGAGGCTTGCGATAAAGGTATGTCTTTCGGTGCACCTTGCCTTGCCGAAACGGAGCTTGCAAAGAGAATTTGTTCGCTTGTTTCTTGTGTTGATGTTGTGAGAATGGTTAATTCGGGTACGGAGGCAACTATGTCTGCGATACGTCTGGCAAGAGGTTACACGGGCAGAAATATAATAATAAAGTTTGAGGGCTGTTATCACGGACACAGCGACTCGCTCCTTATAAAAGCCGGTTCGGGTGCGGCAACTTTCGGAAGTGCGTCATCGGCAGGTGTGCCTGAAGATTTTGCAAAGTATACGCTTGTTTTACCGTACAATGATATTGACGCAATAGAGGACGCATTTGAAAAAATGGGTAATGAAATTGCCGGAGTTATAATTGAGCCTGTAGCAGGAAATATGGGTGTTGTACCGCCTAAAGACGGATATTTGCAGAAAATTCGCGAGATAACGAAAAAGTACGGCAGTGTATTTATAGTGGACGAGGTCATGACAGGATTTAGATTGTCTGTGTCGGGTGCAATAGGCAGATTTGGTTTGGACGCGGATATTGTCACATTCGGAAAAATTATCGGCGGCGGTATGCCTGTCGGCGCATACGGCGGTAAACGTGAGATTATGGAATTTGTTTCGCCGACAGGTCCTGTTTATCAGGCAGGTACATTGTCGGGTAATCCGCTTGCAATGGCGGCGGGTAACGCACAGATTAAATATTTGCAGGAAAACCCCTATATATATGAAGAAATTGAACAAAAGGGTGCATATCTTGAGAGTGAATTTAAAAAGTCGGCTGAAAAATATGGTGTGAATGTTCGTGTAAACAGAGTAGGCTCAATGATGAGTGTATTCTTTACGGACAATGACGTAACAAATTTTGAAACCGCGTCAAAGTCGGACACCGAAAAATTCAAAGTATACTTTAACGAAATGCTTAAACAGGGTATTTATCTTGCACCGTCGCAATTTGAGTCACTGTTCTTGTCTGACGCACATACTAAGGCTGATTTGGAAAAGACAGCGGCGGCATTTGACAAGGTTATGGAAATATTGCGATGAATTATTACAGAGAATGTAGACTTTGTCCGAGAAACTGCGGTGTTGACAGAAGCAGGACAGTCGGTGTATGCGGTCAGAGTGATAAGCTTTATGTGGCACCTGCCGCACTGCATATGTGGGAAGAACCGTGTATTTCCGGTGAGAGCGGTTCGGGAACAGTGTTCTTTTCGGGATGTAATCTTGGGTGCGTGTATTGTCAGAACAGAGAAATATCTTCGGAGCATAAAGGCTTTGAAATAACATCGGACAGGTTGGCGGAAATATTTCTTGAACTTCAGGATAAAGGCGCAAACAATATAAATCTTGTAACACCAACTCATTATGTACCGCATATTATAAAGGCACTCGATGTGGTAAAAGGACTTGATATTCCGATTGTGTATAACTGCGGCGGCTATGAAAGCGTTGATACACTGAAAATGCTTGACGGTTATATAGATATTTATTTACCGGATTTTAAATATGCCGACAGCGTACTTGCAAAAAAGTATTCAAAAGCAGAGGATTATCCGATACACGCAAAAAGAGCGATAGATGAAATGGTAAGACAAGCCGGAGGTTGTGAATTTGACGAAAACGGTATGATGAAACGCGGAATAATCGTAAGACATCTTGTTTTGCCGTCATATACCGACAATTCAAAAAGAGTGATTAAATATCTGTATAACACATACGGCGATGATATTTATATGAGCATAATGAATCAGTACACACCGCTTGAAAGTGTTTTAAAATATCCCGAAATAAACAGAAAAGTTACGGAAAGCGAATATGACGAAGTGCTTGACTTTGCGGTTGAAATCGGTGTCGAAAATGCTTTTGTGCAGGAGGGCGGTACTGTTTCGGAAAGCTTTATTCCTTTATTTGACGGTGAAGGAGTAGTAAAAAAAGTAGACAAAACAAATATAAAATGATATAATAACAAATATGATTTTTGAACCTGTTTACAGGTTCGGATAATATATTGATGATTGGGGGCGGATTTATGGAGGATTTGTATGTAACGGTAACGGGCTTTGCGAATTATTATCATAAAAAGCCTTTTGCAATAGGAAACGTGCTTATCTGCGTAAAAGAGCCGTCAAACAAATATGATTCAGAGGCGATAACCGTAAAATTGCCGATTATCGGCAAGGTCGGATATATCGCAAACAGCCCGGCGAGTATTGCCGGCGGTACACTCAGTGCCGGAAGAATATATGATAAAGTCGAGGATAAGTTTTTTGTCCGAGTGATGTTTACGACGCAAAGTAAAGTGATTTGTAAGGTTGAAGAAAATTCGGACGGAATACTTGAAAAAGAAATACAAACACAAATTGAGGCGGCGGAAGAATGGCTAAACAAGTAGTAAACGATTTTTCAAAGGGAAGTATAATATCTAATATATTAAAACTTTCTATTCCGATGACACTTGCGCAGCTTATCAATGTACTTTACAGTATAGTAGACCGAATTTATATAGGAAGAATGGGCGAAAATTCGTCACTTGCATTGACAGGCGTCGGAGTTTGTCTGCCGATTATAACTGTTGTAATCGCTTTCGCAAACCTTATCGGCATGGGTGGTGCGCCGTTGTTTTCAATAAAACGCGGTGAGGAAAATGAAAAAGAGGCTGAGGCGATACTCGGCAACAGTGTAACATTGCTTGTAATATTTGGTTTGTGTCTTACAGTTGTCGGATTAATCGTAAAAAGACCGCTTTTGTATCTTTTGGGTGCAAGTGAAAATACGATTGAATATGCAAATTCATATATAACGATTTACCTCTTGGGTAACGTGTTTGTTATGATGAGTTTGGGACTTAATTCGTTCATAAATGCACAGGGCTTCGGTAAAACGGGTATGTTTACCGTCGTAATCGGAGCGGTGCTGAATATTATTTTAGACCCGATATTTATATATATAATGGGCGTACAGGGTGCGGCACTTGCGACAGTCTTGTCACAGCTTGCCGCGTCGGTTTGGACGTTTAAATTTTTAACCGGCAAAAATACGATTATAAAAATAAAATTTTCCGCAATGCGCTGTCAGGCAAAACGTGTAAAGAAGATACTTGTTTTAGGGCTTTCGGGATTTACAATGTCGGTGACAAACAGTGCGGTACAGATTGCGTGTAACGTAAGTTTGCAGAATTACGGTTCGGACGTGTATGTCGGAGGTATGACTATAATCAATTCTATAAGAGAAGTTTTGCAAATGCCTGTAACGGGTTTGGGAAACGGTGCACAGCCGATAATCGGCTTTAACTACGGTGCAGGTGAAAACGGACGGGTTAAAGAGGCGATACGGTATTTGGCGGCAATGCTTATTATATACAGTACAGTGGCATGGTTTATAATTTTGCTGATTCCGAAATTCCTTATAGGAATATTCACTGCCGATGCGGCACTTATAACTGCCGGTGTACCGTCATTGCATATATACTTTTTCGGATTTTTCCTTATGGCGTTTATGTTTACGGGACAGACGGTGTTTGTCGGAATAGGGAAAGCGAAGTTTGCGATATTCTTTTCTATATTGAGAAAGGGAATAGTGGTAATACCGCTTATACTTCTTCTTCCGATATGGTTCGGAGTAAACGGAGTATTTTTGGCAGAGCCGATTTCAAATTTGATAGGCGGTTTGGCGTGCTTTACAACAATGTATTTTGCGGTTTACAGAAAATTATAATTTGAGGTGCAGTTTTGAAAAAAAATAATTTAAAAAAAATAAATTTACAAAAGATTAAAAAAATATTGGAAAATATATTTTCGTCAATCGGCTCAAAATTTAAGAAAATAAAACCGGTCGAATTCGGTGTCGGAGCGGTTGTAATTGTTTTGTCGTGCGTGGTAATAGTACCGTCACTTGTGCAGTGCGTTATAAATCGTAATAAGGCAAAGTGCAGTGTGCATATGAGCATAATGCTGAATATGCTTTCGGACGAGCTTTCGGACGAAATGAAAACAGGCGAAACATATTGGCACGACCTTATCCAAAACGGAAATTATCAAAAATTGATTTCAAGCCTTAATGAAAAGACCGGATTAAGTAAAAAATATCCGTCGACAAATTATTATATCAGAACAGGTGAAGAAAAACTTGCGCTTATGTGTAAAAAGCATAAGGATATATCGGATAAAGAGATTAAGTTCGCACTTATGAAAGACGTGTCGGTTGAAGTGGCGGAAAAACCGCAAATCGGCGAAAAAATCGCATATTTGACGGTAAGCGGACCTGATACGTATTATGAGGACGATATGCTTGACGAAAATAATCCGACTAAAATGGTGTTCATAGGCAGAGAAGTTGATAAGGTTATAAAGAACTTGACTGTAACGGCAGTATATGCAGGCGGTGCAAGGGAAGAACTTCCGAGAAGTAAGTATACCGTAACGGCGGATAAGCTTAATATGAAAAAATCGGGACAGACACATCTTACGGTTAAGTCAAACTCAAGTTCGCTTTGGGATAACAGCGCATATGCACAGTTTGTAATTGATGTTGTCGGAGATGATGACATTGCACCGCTTATAGTTGACAGCGGCACAAATGGAAGATTTGAACTTGCATCATGGGAATGGAATGACTTTGTAACCGAGGCGGCACAGGAGGACGGTAAAAAATCGTTCGGTGCGTCAATAATCAGATATAACGGCAATTACTATTATTATCCTGACGGTTTGACGATAGTAAATGACAATAAAAATAATAATATGTTCAAATTCGCACTTGATGTTGACGATGAAACAAAACCGGCATATTATATCCAATTTGATACATCGTCGGTTGTGATAAACGATAATGACAGTAAAATCCATAACGGCAGCGTTAAGATTGAAAATGATTTAATCTATATTTGGCAGGAAAAGAGCAGTAAAGAACTTGACACCGGTTGGATAAGAGTGTATTGTGATTTGAAAAAGTATTAAAAGAAAAACAGACAAGTCTGAAAATGACTTGTCTGTTTTGACATTATCGACATTTTTTGTTGATTTTACTTGAAATGTATAAGTAAATAGTATATAATGTCGAAGTCGGAGCAATCCGATAAGGTAAGATTTGAAACAGTGTAAAAGCTGGGCGGTTATGCCATCATCTCCGAGAAAGGAGGTGACAGCTATGGATAATGAATACATAATTTGTTTTATGATAGTTCTGTTACTTTTAGTAATTTCCATAAAAAAATAACGCCCACTCAGCCATAAGTCAGCGTTATTTTTCATAAATAATACACTAATGGCATAACCGTTTAAAGTCTTGCCTTTTTCTATTATCATTATATATCCGAAACAAGATTTTGTCAATATAAAAGCAAAAAACTATTTAATTCCCAAAGCGTCTTTTGCGAGTCTGTCGGCGACATCGTTGTATTTGTCGCCGGAGTGACCTTTTACCTTGTTAAATGAAACTTTTACCGATTTTTTTATTTCGTCATAGAATTGCTTGTAAGAAATTGTGCCGGATTTGTTGGTTTTCCAAGCACCCGTACACCATTTTTCGACACCTTCGTAATCATAATAAATGTCTATTTCTTCTATATGATTGTCAATGCAAAACTGCATTGCGAGTTTTGCACCCTCAATTTCGCCCGCAACATTTCTCATTGAGGCGTTTTCGGGATTTGAAAATTTTCGGCTGAATGTCGTTTCTTTCCCCTCATAAAAAATAATAACTCCGCACGCATATTCTTTTGTGGAGATGTTGTAGCTTCCGTCAACATATGCAACGGCGGTGCTTTTTCTTTCTTTCGGTTCATCGAATAAACTGATTTGTTCGTTTTCGCCTAAAAAAGCTTTTGCGTCCTCAAGCTTTGTGAAACTTTTATATTCCGCACCCGAAAAACCGGAAACCTCCTTTTTACATTCGTCCCAAGTGTTAAAAATTCCTGTATGATAGCCGTTTCTGACGGCATAATATTTAGCCATATGTGTAGTCCTTTCAGTTTGTTTACACTATTATATTAAGAAAAAATAATGATTTCAATAAATTTTTTAAAATTTTTTCAAAAAAAGCGGAACTTTTTCGGAAAACATACGTCTAATCTATTGTAAAACATAAAAGCATTGGTTGACATAATCAATTTGACCAAAAAGTCCGTGAATTGGACATAGATTTTGTGCTAATTATAAAATTTTGTGAAAAAGATCGGGTTGGCAGAAAAAAGTAGTTGACAACAGCTTTATGAAAGAGTAAAATATTCAGTAGCAGTTTTCGAATAATAGGGTAGAAGCGTTAGTTGAAAATTGTTACCGTAATATGAGTCACAAAACGGCAAAGCAGGTTGTAGCCGAGATGTGACAAGAATTACAGTTTTTTTACAACTGTAATACGTCATTGACTTATACACAGTTTGCGTGGTATAATCAATGTGTAATGTAGTTTTGTAATGCAAAGAAGGGTGCATACAAAACATCTAAGGAAACCCTTCACAAACAAAGAATCAAAAAGGGAGGATTTGAGACTATGAATAAGAATCTCAAAAAGGTAATTTCATCAGTTGCTGCTCTTACTATGGTAGCATCTTCAGTTGCCGCTTTCGCAGTTGATTTCCCTGACGTAGAATCTACAGCAAGCTACGCACAGGCTGTTCAAGAACTTTCAGCTCTTGACGTAATCAGCGGTTACGATGACGGCACATTCGGTCCGGATAAGCTTGTAACAAGAGCTGAAATCACAAAGATGATCGTTGACGCTCTTGCAGAACGTTCATCAGCAGAGGCATCAACAGAATCAACAAAGTTCGCTGATGTTTCAGCAGATCACTGGGCTAAAGGCTACATCAACCAAGGTGTTGCTGACGGTTTCATCGCAGGTATGAGCGATACAGAATTTGATCCTGACGCTAACGTTACATATGTACAGGCTCAAAAGATGCTTGTAAGTGCTATCGGTTACGAAACATTTGCACAAGGTCAAGGCGGATGGCCAACAGGCTACAAGACATACGCTGCATCACTTGATATCACAAAGGGTATCTCAGGTATCAAAGACAGCACAGAACTTACAAGAGCTCAGGTTGCTCAAATGATCGACAACGCTATGGACGCTCCTCTTTGCGTAATCGCAAGCTGGAAGACAGAGTGGAACGGTTCAAAGACACCTAATCTTGAAGTAAGAGACGGTAAAGAAGGCAGAGCATACGAAACTCTATTCACAGAAAAGCATGACGCATACAAAGTATACGGTCGTGTAACAGAAACAAGCAAGACTGGTTCAGTTGATAACGACAAGGTTACATTCCAAGTTGAAAAAGCTGACAACTTCGACGATGAAGAAGTTAAGGCAGATTCACCTGTTTCAGAAGATATGTACATCGGCGATTCAAAGGCTGATAACTACCTAAGAACATATTCTCAGGCACTTATCCAAAAGAATGACGATGATGAATTCACAATTCTTTCAATCGCTGCTGCTGCTGCAAACAAGAGCGTAACAGTTGCTTCAGAAGACTTTGATGAAAACAAGTCAACAGGCGAAGCTCTTTACTTCTTCCCTGCAGGTACAACAAAGGGTTCAACAAAGTATCAACTTGATACAACAAACGGTGTTACAATCTATGTAAACGGCGTTAAGCAAGATAGCATGGCTATCTATGATGCAAACGATCTTGAATCTGACAAGACATTGTACGGTTATCTAAAGAACCATGAAACAGCATCTGTAACACTTCAAAAGGAAACAGAAGTTGGTTCAACAAGCACATCAGCTAAGTACAACACAGTTATGATTTCTTCATATGCAACAGCTATTGTTGATGAAGTTATCGACAAGACAAACGAAACATCAGTAAACTTCGATACATATTCAACAGGTATCCAAGCTAAGATGACAGTAAACAAGGATGATGATAACTACACATATTCATTCAAACTTGACGGTAAAGATATCGAAGCTAAAGATCTTCAACAAAATGACGTACTTAACATTGCATACGATACAACAGGTTCATTCAGGGATGCAAACTTCTATGATGTAATCGTTACAAGAAACGTTGTTGACGGCGTTAAGTGCACAAGCAGAAACGATACAAAGGGTGAATACACAATCGGCGGTACAAAGTATAAGGCTGCTGAAGGTATGGATATCGATGTTGAAACATCAACAGAATATAGCCTATACCTTGATCACTTCGGCAGAATCGCTAAGGCTGACGAAAACTCAGTATCAAAGAACTACGGCGTATTGAAGAACATCTACAAGAAGGCCGGCGGCGACTACATGGCTCAAATCATTACTAAGAAAGGTACTGAAGAAGAGTACAAAGTAGACAGCGACAACGTAAAAGCTTACAAGTCATACCTTGTTAAGTCAGACGCTGACGGTGCTGTATACGACAGCACAAACAAGAAGACAGATGCTTACCCAAAACAGGTTGTTGAATATTCAGTAAGCTCATCTTCAAACAAGATCACAATTAAGAATGGTGGCGTAATCGCTCCAACAACTGCTGATGCTGAATACAAAGAATCAGGTAACAAGATTGGTTCAGTTAAGATGGCTGACTCAACAGTAATCCTTGACCTATCAGAAGTTGATACAAAGGATACATACTCAGTTGTTTCATCTCTAAACGACGGTAGCAACTATGTAGCTTACGGTTATGATAAGTCTAAGTCAGACAACACATACAGATTCGTAATCATTACAGAAGGTACATCAAGCGTATTCAATTCAGAAACACAGCTTGCTATCTTCAACGGTAGTGAAGTAGTCGACAATGACGGCGATAAGACAGCTTACAACTTGGTTGTAAACGGTGAAGAAAAGCAATTCATTCTTGATGATGACGTTGTAATCACAGGTAACAAGGGTGAAACAGTAGCAGATAACGCATTTGACGAAGGTGACGTACTTGTTTACGCTACTAACTCAGAAGGCTACATCTCAAGAATCTACTCAGTATTCGCTGCTCAGAATGTTCTAAACGGTTCATCATTTGAAGACTTCAGAACTAACGCATTCAAGAATCAATCATCAGTTCTTGCAGATACAAAGTTCGCTGATCTTCTATCAGATGATGACAACGATGTAAACGTTGTATTCGGTCCTGTTGTTGATAAGAGCGGTAGCAATATCACAATCGGTACAGTTACAACAAATGCTGACGGTAAGTATGTAGTAAACTATGACAAAGGTCTTGAAGTAAACTACAGCAACGCTAAGATCTACACATATGACTTCGCAGCAGGCTCAAAGAAATCAAGAGTTCTTCTTGACGAAGGTATTGCATCAACACCTGACGTTAAGGCTGCTAAGACAACAGTAGGTGGTCAAGATATTCTTAACCTTGAACACGAAGATGTTATCGACGATGTAGTATTCGCAGTAGTTAGAACTACAGATAAGGACGAAGCTCAAGAAATCTACCTAATCGTTAATAACGACTAATTCTTAAATAAGAATTTTAAAAGAAGCGGTTTATACCGCTTCTTTTTTTTGCTAAAATCTTGCATATGCCATTAATGAATGATATAATAAAACTATTATACAAAACAAATAAGAGGTAAATTATGATTCCTGTTGAAAAAAATAAAGAGTACGTTGCTTGTATAGATTCTGTTTCTTCGGACGGTAACGGAGTTGCGCATATAGACGGATTTGCGGTTTTTGTACCGCAAACGGTGGACGGCGATAAAATTAAAATGCTTGTTGTCAAAGTGCAGAAAAATTTTGCATACGGTAAGGCGTTGGAAATTATAGAACCATCGGATAAACGTTGTGAGCCTATGTGCCAACATTATAAAAGGTGCGGCGGTTGCCAAATTCGTCATATAAAGTATGACGCACAGCTTGATATAAAACGTGATATTGTTGAGAATGCGATGCAGAGAATAGGCAAGTTTGAGAATTTTAAGATTGACGGAATTGTCGGTATGGATGTGCCGGAACGGTATAGAAATAAAATGGTTTTTCCTGTCGGAAACGTGCATGGTAAAAATGTTTGCGGTTTCTACGCAATGCGAAGTCATGACATTATTCCGCTTGACGATTGCAGCCTTGGTGATGTAATTAATAGGGAAATAAATGACGCGGTAATTGATTATATGAATGAAAATAATGTCAGTGCATATGATGAAAAGTCGCATAAAGGCATTGTCAGGCGTGTTTTTACGCGTAAATCGTTTTCTGCAAATGAGATTATGGTTGTTGTTTCTGTTAATGCAAAAAGATTGCCGAAACGTGAAAAAATGATTTCGAAATTGAGAAAGGTTTCGGATAGAATTGTCAGCATAGTTCTGAATATTAATACTAAGAGAAATAATCTTGTACTTACGGAGGAAAATGTAATTCTTTGGGGTAAGGATAGGATTTCAGATACACTTTGTGGAGTAAAATTTGATATTTCCCCTCAAAGCTTTTTTCAAGTCAATCCGGTACAGACCGAAAAGCTGTATAGTAAAGCTTTGGAGTATGCGGATATTGATGAAAATACAAGCGTGATGGATATTTACTGCGGTATCGGTACAATTTCGCTGTCTGCCGCTAAAAACGCAAAAAGCGTTGTAGGTGTAGAAATTGTTGAACGTGCAATCGAGGACGCAAAAGAAAATGCAGTGAAAAACGGTATAGAGAACGCAATTTTTTACGCAGACAGCGCAGAAAACATCGTTCCGAAATTGATAGAAAAAGGCGAACGACCGGACGTGGTTATTCTCGATCCGCCACGTAAGGGCAGTGATGAATCAACACTCACAGCAATAATTAAAGCACAGCCAAAACGTGTCGTGTACGTTTCCTGTAACCCCGCCACCCTCGCCAGAGATGCACGTTTTCTTAACGATAAGGGCTATACCATAACCGCCACCACCGCCTTCGACCTGTTCCCACATACAAGTCATGTTGAGACGGTTTGTTTAATGAAAAAGAAATATT